>Ga0268293_119_pt1 | contig 146449 bp, 99 predicted proteins | sample MetcoculturR22M_FD_191344 | JGI IMG/M metagenome (GOLD analysis project Ga0268293, IMG submission 191344) | Soil microbial communities from Anza Borrego Desert, Southern California, United States - Methanotrophic co-culture R2.2-M | ecosystem: Environmental > Terrestrial > Soil > Desert | place... | reverse complement strand
GTGAAGTCAGCATCGTGAGTCATCAGTGCGTCCACCTCAAGAGTGTGCGGACACCCCGTGCATCCGCTCGCACCAGTGTCGCCTGAGCCTTTCAATCCGTCGAGACGGTCCTCGGCGGACGCTTACGCTTCTTCGGCCGGTTTGGGCTTACCCGGCTTTTTGGATTTGGATTCGACCTCTCGCCAAAACCACCCGCGCGCTTTATCGAGAAAAAAAGAAGGCTCAGGGGCCGGAACGGAATCCGATCCCCTGGCCAAGTGGGGCGCCAACAGCAGGCAGGGAAATAGAAGAAGCCAGGATCGCCGATTCATGCGGCGATTATCTTGGCTTTATTGTGGGTTGGTGTTCGGAAAGATTGCGGAGGATTGAATCTTTCGCGTGGATTCACAAATATTTGTTGGAGAGCCCGTGAAGTAGGACATTTATCCGGGCCTTGGGCTCCAATGCTGGCACGATCCGAGTTGAGTCACTCACCCGAGCGCTCAAGTCGGCACTGTTACTACAAGAATTCCTGCTGCGGTATTAGGGAGAAACAGACCGCGGTTTTAGTCGAGTTGGTACACTGGCTTGTCTTCTCCACCGGCAAGATCGATAGGCTCGTGGTCCACGCCAAGGAACAGCCCATGAGGAATATCGGCATCGACCCAAGCACGTAGCCACCCGCAAACTGAAAGACGCCCTTCGCGAGCTCTATCGCGGCGACCCACTGGTGCTGATCCACGAGTTTCAAAAGAGCCGCGCCTTCCACGACCGAATCATCGACATCGCTCTGGTCGATGTCGACGGCGGCGAAATCGAGTACCGCTACGATCTCATCAGCGGAATCGACTTTCTTCTCGACTCGGCAAAACCGACCAAGGTCTTTTGCTATAGGGAGGAGGTCTGACTGATGACAGGGCATACGAGTAAACACGGCGAGACTCCCCTAAATTCTGTACCACTGATATCCGCTGGTGCTCGGCCGGCAAGCGTTCCAATGGACCGGGGGTAGTTTGCTTCGCCAGAAAATCGTGTCATTCCCGCACTACGGCTGTCTTGGTACTACCCCCATGTTGGGTAATGCGTGGACGGCACTTGATCTTCACTGCACCTCGGATGAAGGAGTCGTCCGAGGCCTTGCTCGACCAGACATAGGCTTCGCCGGTGCCAAGATGACTCATCTTCTCCGAAGTCAGTTCCCCGAGGGCAGCATTAGCTTTCTGGATATGCCTGAGCCAGGCCGGAGAATTGAACTTGTGCATGATGATCTGCGAGGACAGCTCGATCAGCGACACCGGAACGGATGGCGGGTCTTGTGATGCCACCATGATACTGGTTCCCTTGTGCCTCATCTCACGAACCACCTCGACCAGCCCGGACACAAGATCAGCGTTTTCTATGTATTTGTGCGCTTCGTCGAATACGACGAGCTTGTTGAACGCACTGCCAAGATAGGTGGCCTCGGAGAAGATTTGCAGCATCACTACGAACAACCCGAGCGCTTCGTCCTTTTCGATGTATTCGTCGCGCAGATCAACGATGATCAGTCGTCCAGGACGAATCAAATCCTGAAGGCGCTGGTTATCATCGATGTATTCACTCGCGAAGAGCAGACGCGTCTGAGCCAGTTCCTTCAGATGGTCGGACAGTCCCGAATTCTCGATACCATTGCGCAGCGCGTCCAAGGTCAAGTTGTCCCTGAGGCCGCGCATGATGAGATTGATCTGTCGCATGTACATGCTCTGGCTGCCAATCGCCCCCATCAGGAATTTCCAGTGTGCCGCCTTCAATTCGGAGGCCGCGAAGGTAATGGGCCGAACCTCGATCTTCGGATATTCGAGTTGTCGCTCGGCCACCTTGTTGGAAGGCGTAAGAATCAAAACATCCTTCAAGGCATTTGGATTAGCTTTGTATCGCTCACGCAGGATACGAATCTCCTCACCGACCGAATTCGCATGAATCATCGATGTAAATTCAGGGGCATAGTCTTGCGTCGGGCTGTAGTGAAAAATCACTGTGGCAAGCGGGCTCGGGAGCACATTGATGCGTTCGAGCGGCATGGAAGCCATCTCGATTACCGTTCCAAGCGTGTAGCTCTTGCCTCCTCCCTGAACACCAAAGAGACTGATGGTGTGAGTATGATTCAGGTCCAGGGCAATCTTTCTACCAGATACTTCTCCCAGCAAGCCGTACTGGGGCGAGTCCCCATTGACGCCAAGCATGATGTCGTAGCCGACATCGCTCCCTGTAGGCAGCGCCATCACAGGCTCCGCAGGCTGGCTTTCTTCGGTTGCGATCCGCGCCTCCGGCTCTATAACCGCAAACTGCTCGTCCTCTCTTTCGTCTTCCTCGGAACGAGCTGCAGCCTTCGGCTCTTGCGCAGGCGTGTCCGACATGAGCTGATCATCCTCTCCAGGCGTTTTGGCTGCTTGCGGAGTCTCATGTGCCGTCATGGTTTCAGGAAAGTCCTTGATATCTGCTTCCGGTTCTTCCCACAGATCATTCATGGTCCAGGATGTAGACCTTTCCCGCTTGGGCGCAATAAAGGCGGCCATTTCAAGCTTGGGAACGTTCGGAATGAACTGTTCGCTGAGGAGCCGGACAGTCGGTTCTTCCTCGCCCTCAATGGTGACTGGCTTGCGACACCCATCGAGTAAGGCATGAATCAGATCCTTGCCGATGCGATGGAATTCGATGCCGATCTCGGTTTCCGGTGTCTCCGTACCATTCTTCTCGAAGTCGAAGATCAGGGCAGAGCGGCGGAATTGCAGTGAATATCCCTGTTCGATTGATGCCAAGAACCCGCGAGCCTCCTGAACGGCTGTTTCATCGAAAATACCATATCGTAGGGATCGTTCGAGATAGAAACGGAGAATCCTGGCCAACTCACGGCTTTTGAGCAGTCGGTCCGGCCGATCCGGCTTTTTGAGCGCCGGGTCGAAATGCAGCTGAAGGATGCGCTCGCTTTGGTTGATCTGATCGGAGATCCGATCCTTGAGTTGATTGAAAGCCGAAAAGTCTCCAACCTGGGAGTAGCATTTCACCTCGACCAGATTGCAGGAAATAATCCTTTCCGCCAGATTGAGATCGAACAGCGCCAAATCGGTGCGCTGCAGGCTGATGACGTCATCGACATCATCCGCTTCGCCTCTGGAGCGGCAAAGGTCCGTATGAGCATCCAGCGGTACGATCACTTGGTTGTTTAGGGCTCCCTGGTACTCAAGGTACAACCTGGCCAAAGCTAAGCCGAGTGCTTCGGCTTGTTGGGTCGGCGCGGAAATCAGCTTCAACGCGAGTTGGCCGGAGAGGGACCGCAGAGCGGAAAGAATCCGTACCGACTGCTCGCTGTCCGCCGACAAACCCTGAACGAGAAGGACCGGCTTCAGCATCGCCTCGAGTTCGTCATTGGATATCGAGGAAATCATCAGGTTGTGAGTCGCATGTGAGCTGACTCCCGGTACGTAATCGATCAGGTAATCGGGTCGGTTCTTTCGCCCACCATGATCGAAAAACTCGATCCCCATGTTGCGGTCGATGGTGAACACCCAGTCGCTGATTTGGTGAACCTCATAAATCAGTTCCCGTTGAGCGAGGTTCAACCCGAGAGTTACCACGGGTACCGCCTTGAAGTTCGCCCCCGATGCGGCGACGGTGGATGTGGCAAAGCACAGCTGTCGGCTTAAAGACGAAAGCAGGTCAAAACAAGCTGCCTGGCCATTCGCATTCAATGGACGGCCAACCACCGGCCGTTTGTTCCAATAAGTCCCGGAATCATCATCCACAAATTCGGTGTCGAAATCCTGTATTAGGCCGTGCAAGGGAGTAATCCCCTGAGGGTGTTCGGCGATGGATAGTTCCTCCGCCGGGAAAATATCCAGCAGAACACTGATATGAGCCGGATAGTCCCTGGCGTTGGCATGAAACTCCGACATTGCGTGCCTGGCCAGATTCAGTTTTGAGAACAGATGGCTTCCGCTGGAAGTGGCAAAGGCATCGGCAGCCTCGTTGACTGTTGCTCCGGGACGAATCATGGATTCGAGGGCTTCTCCCAGAACAGGCGAATCGGGGTCCGAACTGAACAGACGGATGTCATAGCGCAGATCGGCATGTTCCCGATTCTGTTGCAGGGACAGCAGAGCATCCGCAATCACAGTGCCTGCCCCAGGATTAAAGACATTCAGAGACAATTCGCGGACATAGGGATGCTGGGAAAGGTAACGCCCAATCTTGTCCGCTATCACTTTGCCTGAAATATCCGTGCCTGCAGACGGTTCGGGCAAACCGAGGGCAGAGCAAATTTCAGCCATCAATCCACGGGAATTCTCTTCGGTAGTGGGGGCATAGAGCGACCAGAACGGATTCAGATTATCGACCGGCGTGAAGATTCGCCCGTCTTCGACAGGAATGCCCACCGGATACGCCGAGGGTGCCAGCCCATCCAAGAGGGCCATCCGCACATGGGGGACATAATCCTTCCCGGTCGCCTTGATCTTTTCGATCCAATCCTTGCCAAGGGTTACCCAACTGACCAGCCACAAGGCGCGGAGCGGATGCGTCGGCGAGATCAGGACCGCCTCGCGATGCCTGCCTCGGAAATCCGTCGAAACCACATGAATGGAATCCACGGCAAGCACATTGCGGAGAGACTGGAGATGTTGTTGCCGCTCGGCCCCCGAAGTCGTTTCCGCTTGCCGCATCAGATTGCGAATCAAATCGAGATAGGTCTCGGCGTAAGCCAGGCATTCTTTCTCGGCATCCCGGAAGGATAACCCCTGCATGACCAGTTCGGCGGCGTCCTTTCGTACCGCGGCGAACATCTCCTCACGGGCGGCCAGGAAAGATGCCATGGCGGCCGACGGCGGAAGTATCAACCCGACTTCCGAAGGGGGCTCGGCGGTATCCAAATTGATCTGCATCCGCCATCCGGAAGGATGCTTCGGTTCGGCCAGTATCCGCTGCTCAATGGTTTTCAGCATTCGCGACAGCGGAATCTGCACGGCTCCTTCACGGCCGAACTTCGCCAGTAGGATTTCCTGGCGCACGGCTTTTTTCGAGCGTCCGCGCTCGGCCCACGAGATACCGCTAAGGGCTATTTCATCCGGGTCGCGTTCGTCCCCGAGCGCGGTGAGCTGCAAACGAAAGCGAGCGTGTTCGAGACTTTGCTCGATGGGTATCGCCCGTTGCGGTGGTTCTTCCTCGAGATTGCCGGCCGAAAGGACATAGAACGGTTCGCTCTCGTAAGAGCGCTTCACCGCTTCCGAACCGGAATCCGATTCCAGAGGGATCGGATCTCCCTCAGCCGTCCAGGGAAGGATCTTTATGAAATGCCAACCTTCCTCGAACTCGATCTTGTTGAGATTGGAAAGATTGACCGTGCACTGGAGGCGGTTGGGTGTCCAGGCTTTGGCTTTTTTGGACTTACCGACTGGGCCGTTATTTTGGGAAACGATCTGTACCGTAAAGTGGTCCAGGCCGCTGACCTTGCTCGGGTGGGGATTGACCTCGAAGACTACATTCATCTTCCTGCGGTCGTTGGGCACCAGAACCTGCTGTCCGATCAGCCCTGACAACCGGTCGTCGGTTTCATCCGCCCGCACCACGGGCAAATCGGTTTCCAGAACCGTCAATAGAACCTTGTCCAGGGAATGCGCTCCCAGGAAGGTCCATTTATCGAACGAGATGCTCCACCAGTTCTTATCGGTCGCAATGGGGGGCGTCCAGGCTTCCGGCTCCTGGACATCATATTTCTCGAAGAAGGCGAAAAGGCGGGATTCGAGTGACTTGTCGCTCAGCCCCAGATCCGCGATGCGTCCGCGAACCGATTGGTGCGACATCATCAGGCAGCGGACGCTATTCAGGTTTCGCCGAATTTTGCCGTTCACCATCCCTGGCTCGGCAAAGAGCTTGAAATCCGGGATCAGTGTCAATTCATACAGGCTAGCCCCCAACGTTTCGCCATCGATGCCGTTTTCCAGCGCCGTTAGCAGATACCGTACTCGGGCAACATCGTCGGCGAACAGCCATTCCTCTTCGGAGAGGATGCCGAAAAGATCACGAACATGACCGATCAGGGGCGCGGGAAGGCGATCGATCAGAGAGTCGATCAGATCTTCATAGATGCCGGTAAAAGCAAGTTCCTCGAAGGTTGCCACGCCAAACGAATCTTCGGCACTGGTGCGCAACGAGGTCGGAATAAAGATCAGCAACGGTTGACGCAGTTCTCCGTTTGCATCGGGATTTCGTAGTTCCACCAACTTGGTGGATGTAACCCGAAAAGAGAGACCTGCCTGATCATGGCTGCCCAGAATAAAGATGTTGCCGTCCGGACGGGTCCGGCGCAGTTCCTTGCAGACCGATTCCATCACTTCGTCACCGAGGTCGGTGACCCGCATACAATGACCCCGACCACGATCACCCAGAATCGCTTCGATGCGTGGACACAGCAAACCCGCAACCGCCGCATTCAATTTGTCCTGGGACAGCTTGAGGAACGCGTTGCTCATGCGCGCCCCCCGCTCTTATGGGTTCCATCGTTTCTTTCGATCACATAGCGCGGCGATACTTTCTGGGTCACATAGGCATCCGATAAGTCTTCGTAGAAACCGATTTCACGCAGACGACGCTTGAACGCCTCAAGGTTCAGTCGCAGCGCACGTCGGTCCATGATGCTGCCGTTGGCTGGGCCGTTTTCCGGGAGGCGGTCGATGTAGAGACCATAGCGATTTCTCAGGAAAGCCAGTAGTTCTTCGATACGAATCTCCCGGGTGATGAAGCGCCCACCTTCCTGGGTCAATACCGCCACCTGTAAAAGCACTTCGAGTAGCTTGCTGCCCAGAACGAACCGACGTGGGCTGCCTTTGGTGCGCGGCTGCGCCAGCAGGCCGTTCTCCTTATTTTTGAGGAGCAGGGAATCCAGACACTCCGTGATGTACTGCCGGTGGTACTTGCCGCGCACCGCCATCAAAATCTCGATAAAAGACTCGAATTCGTTAAGCCCCATAGCCATGACCTTGCGAATTTCCGGATCGATATCGTCCGTTTTATCGGAGGACTCCTCTATGAGCTTGGCCAAACGGAATTTGAAGTAAGCTTGGCGATCGACATCGTGTTTGGGTCTCAACAGGGAAACCAGGTCGCCGACGGAGAACACGCCATTGCCCGGCAAGGCGAGCTTGCCGGTTTTCTTGCTCAGGTATTCAGCCATTTCATCGAGTTTTTTTACGATGAAATTGGCCTGTACAAAGGTAGGTATCTGGCGGTACAGCCGGTCAGTGGATTTTCGTGCCAGCTCGGCCATGTGAGGATTGTTCACATCGCCCATGTCCACGACCAGCGCAATTCGATAAGGGCAACCCTCGAGCGTGTTATCGAGATCCGGCTTGATGGGACATTCCTTGATGCTGCAAAGGTCGTTGCCGCAGCGTTGTTTCACCAGCTTGGGAAGCATCTGCAGCAGCTTAAGGTGATACAGCGCCAGGTGGAAAGCCATCAGTGTCTTGAGGTAATCCACCAGCACGGAGCGCGGGATGTACGGCTCATAGGCCAACAGCCGCAGGATGTCGTCGGCCATGATATCGGCCTGACCGATGCATAGCGGCTTGTATCGATCAGGTTCGCGGGAATCCTTCATATCCTGCTGAACCTGGTCATTGAATCGTAGCAGCGCTTGGGTCTCGACATCGACACGCGTACTTGCGTCGTACTTTTCCGTAACCCAGTCTATTCCTGGAAAGAAAAACCTTCTTAGCACGGAAAGTGTTGCTTCGCCCTTGCCTCTTCGGGCCTCGAAAAGCATCCAATAGATTTGTTCGGCCGCCCCATAATCACGACAGTGCCTTGCATTACGGAATTTGTAAGTTTCCCCATGCAGAGGGCGAGGTGCGGCTACAGCCTGATTTGCCTTGCCTCTATTAACGACGTCGAGCAGCTCCGTTTCGACCCATCTTTGGACTATATCCGGATACTTATCGAACCCGACGAAAAAGCGCTGCATTTCCTCCTCATGCAGAATCTCCTCGACAAATTCGTCTGGTTGAAGATTATTGGCGCGAGGAGGCTTTCTACTGGCGTAACCACGAAATTTCAGGCGCGGAAATAGCATCGTCAGCACGCGATCCATCTCAATGTGCTTGAAATCCACATAAGTGGTTTTGGGGATCCGAAACTCCTTGTCTCTGCCATTAATCGACATGATATTCCACCCCCTTTTCCGAAACCGTCAGCTTCAAAACACCATCATTCAATCGGCTGATTTCATAAAAACGATGCCCCGTCTCCGTCAGTAGGACTTCCTGATACGGCGCGGACGAAAGGACATTCTTGAAAACGGCCAGGCTGAGGTAAAAGCCTTCCTGCTCCTCGATACTGGGCCGGTAACCTTCGTTCAGGCGCATCAGCATTTCATAAATATCAAGATTGATCCGCAGGCTCGCTCTGTGTCCATCGCCGGAACCGTAGTAAAGAATAAGAGCCTGGGACAGGCATTCCAAAAACGGGTGAGCCGCCGTTTCCTGCTCGGTGCGAAGCGTGAAGTGCTCGCCGTCGAACAGCCGATAACTGCGAATGGTGCCTTTATCCACTTGGCGGACACGCAATGCCAAGAGATTACCCAACCGCGCCGGATCGCTCAGCCCTTCGCCCCGATTGATTGCCAGAAGTACCGCCGTAACCTCGGAAGCGGCTTTAGTACCAGGCTCCTTGATGGTGGCGAGGAACGCTTGGATGCTCCCGTAAGGCAGCATTTCCTTCCACCCGGAGTCACGGCGCTCGAAGAAATGGCGGCGGCGCATGTGGGCTAGGAAATTTCGATGCTTGGCGATCAGCCGAGAACGGTTCTTCGATGAATAATCCCGCGGCAGGTTGCGGAACAGGGTCTCGACAAGCTCCTCGTCATAGCCCGCCCGCTCGGAGAAGGAGAATCGGCCCATGGCCTTGGCCTTGGGGTTCAGGAAGCCCAAGCTTCGGTCCAGATCGGGATTGCTGACCTCGGCCACATCGATTTCTCGCAGCAGGGAAATCAATCGGTCGTTCGAACCTTCGCTGCCACCCAGCCAGGCATTGAAGTAGAAGCCATCCAATATCCGGTTTTGGTTTTCCTCACCGCCGTTCCGGTAAAGCTGGTGAATGCCGTCGCAGTCCCGGGTTCCCACCAGCATGAAAGCCAGGGCCGAGCGCAGGTCGCGCATCGTGATGTGCAAGCGTCCCCGTAGGTGGGTGATGGTGTAGAGCATCTTCAAACGCTCGATCACCTTGGGTCCGGCAATAGGGTCCTGGAAGGTTTCGGCGTTATGATAGGCGTAGCACTTGCCCTTGAGGTCGCACTTTTCGCAGGCCTGCCAATATTCCCGCTGCGTCATACGGACAATCAAACGCTCCAGAATGGAGGGCTGGCATTCTTTCGGTTCGGCGACCACCGAGCGCAGATTGAGGTTGATCACGGCCACGCCCTGTTCGGGAACACCGCCGGCCAGTCCCTGCTGGATCTGCTTGGAAAGCAGCGGGAACTCGGCTTCGTGTTCGAGGAAGAAATCGACCAGCCGGCCCTCGTTGATGGCAATCAGGCGGGTCTGGTTCTCGGGCCAAGCCGAGGGTTCCTTGCCCGCGAAAGGACCGAAAAATTTTTGCAGCACGGCATCATTGCGCTCGTCGCCTTCATCCTGGCTGCCGTCGTAATTGCTCTGGTAAGTGTGGCCCTTGAGCTGGAAGATGGCACCGTTGGCGCCTCGCTGCATCCGGGCGCCCTTGCTTTCCACAAAGGCCTCGAACTGCTGGATGAAGGCCGTCTTGCCGTCACCAGCATTCCCGCTGATGATGACCAGACGGAACTCGCCCTTGAGCAAGGCAGGTCTCAACCTCTCGTCCAGATAGGTTGGCACGTAAGTGGCCTTGCCGATCTCGTCCAAACCGCGGGTTCCCGCGTTGGACACTTGGCTCTGGCTGTAGAGCGTCAGCAGATGCGTCACGAAGGGATTGGTGTTAGGCCGGGTAGGTTCGAAGCCCGGTTCGGCAACCACTTTGGATCCAGCACCGATTTCGCCGGTGATCAGCACCGAGCGGTAGCGCTTAACCTTCGCCAGGGCCGTCAGGAGTTCGTCTGCCGAGGCAAAGCGCTCCTTGCGCTCCGGGGCGATCATCTTCACCAGTACATTGATCAGGGATGAATTCAAATCGGCGCAACCCTTGAACTGCCTGGGGTCCTTCGGCTGGGTCCTGATCGGCGGCGTCGGCTCATCGAACGGGTATTTTCCCGTCAGGCATTCGTAGAATGTTACCCCTAAGGCATAAAGATCCCGGTCCATTCGGTCGGCGGCATCCGGCTCGCCCGAATAGTCATAGTCCGGCGGCAGATAGCGGCGCGTGCCGCCACCACCCCGAACCTCGTCGTTCTCGGTGACGGCGACGTTGAAATCGATGATGCGGACGCCCTGATCGGTCCAGAGCAAATTGGAGGGTTTGACGTCTTGATGGTAGACCCCGTGCCTGTGCAGGTGGCCCAATCCTTCGGCGATCTCGCGCATGAGGCGCACGGCGTCTTCCAGCGACAGCGCCCCGGTCTCGATCATCAGGGAAACATCGATGCCTTCCACATACTCGAAAACGATGTAGGGTGTCTGTTTGGCGTCGGCCATGCGATCCGCCCAGATTACTTTCACCACGTGCGGATGATCGGGCAGATTGGCCAGGGTCTTGTATTCCCGGCGCAGACGCTCGAAAACGCTGCGGCGATCTTTATCGATGATCTTTATCGCTCGGACTACATCCCCATAAGAGTCGAACACCTTATAGACCGCACCGAACCCTCCCTCGCCGAGTTTTTCCTGCACGATGAATCGGCTCGCCAGAACAAAGTCTCTCGGTAACTTGCGCAAATTGTCCGGGAGATCAACCGCGGCTGTCCGCCCGCCCATATCCTGAACAGGTTCTTTTTTTGTCTCCGGAATAATCAATTCATCCAGCGACTTACGGGCGATGGCCGCGCTGGCGTGACGATCTTCCGGATCGAACTCGCAGAACTTCTGCAGCCATGCGTCTAGCCTCAAGGGCAGGTCCGGCTTGTGTTCCGAGGCTTTTATCGGAAACTTGCCGTCGGCTTCCATCATTTGGTCGACGTTGTCAAAGGGCAGTTCGCCGGTCAGCAGCTCATAAAAAATGAGTCCGGTGGCGTAGAGGTCGGAGGCGATGCTGGCCTGGGTCGGGTCCCTGAAGCACTCCGGAGCCTGATAAGCGGCATCCAGATCATCGATGATTTGATCGGCGATGGTGGAGGTGCGGTGCTTGCCCACCCTGGCAAAATCGAAACCGGTAACGCGGGACTGGCCGCCCTTGGTCACCAGAATGGCGTCCGGGGTCAGATTGCGGTGGATGACCTCGTGACGGTGCGCGTGGTCCAGGGCCGATAACACATCCCGCATGACTTGAAGCCTCTGGTCGAAAGTCAGCGCCAGCGAGGCCTTGTTGATGTGCAGGCGCAGCGCCTGGCCGGGCAGGTCCTCGGTGACCAGTACCACCTTGTCTTCGTCGTCGTTGACGAAGAGATCCTTCACCGCCAGCACGTTGGCATGGGTCGGCATGTGCGCCACGGCGCGGTAGGCATTACTGATCTTTTTGAACTCTTCCTTGCGGGCGGCATCGTCCTGATAAGGATCGGCCTGGTATACGCGAAGACGCGCCATCGCAACCCCACGGCCGTGGAATGTGTGCTTGGCTCGGTATTCGGTGTAGCGGTCGGTGCCACCCAGTTTCTCTTCGGCCTGCCAATCGCGGAACACCAGGGCCGCGCTTTTGGGTTTGGCGTTGCCGGTGATCGCTTTAACAATCTGAGAGTGGAAGCGGGTGATGTTATCCAGCCGATTGTCAGGGATGCGGCTCGTGTCGCGGAAGTACTTCAGACAATGCTTGAAGTCGGTCACGTCCGGGCTGTCGATGCCCGCCTGGTCGAACACGGCGGCGTCATCGGCGGTGAGCAGCACGGTGGCATGCACATGGGCCTTGCGTAGCTCGACCAGGCCGGTGTTGCTCTCGCGGATGATGGTGGCCATGGTCTTGGCATGACTGCGAAGCTTGGCCAAAGGGGAGAAGAACGGCTGCCGCCCCTCGGGATACCACTTGGAGCCATACACATCGATGTTGCCCCGCGTCCCTTTGACATCCACCAGATACACCGCGTGAGGCGCAAGGATGGCGATGTCGATTTCGAACACCTCCTCACCCTGGCGCATCTCGAAGTTGTGGAAGATCAGCCAGCCATCCGGCAGATGATCCCGAAGGAAACCGATGGCCTGGCGTTCAGATTCGTTCGCAGGTTGCCCGATGGGTATGACCTTCGCCATTAGCGACCGCCCTCCTCAATGGTGCGCTCGACGAGGGTGCGGGCTTTGTCTTCAAGCTCTATAGCGCTTTCCCTGGCCTCATATGCCTTTACCACCAAGTTTTGACAGCGCTTTCTTATGTCATTGGAAGGATAAGGAATAGGAAGCGAAGGGAGCATGGCATAATGATGATCTTGAAGTTTGCTACCCACGGAAATGGAACGGAGCATCCTGAAAGCGGACTCAGAGCGCATGAAGGCAAACAGAGCACCACGCTCGATCAAATTCTGATCGGCCAAAACGCGAAGAATGTGCTCCGAATATGCATTCTCCAAGGCCTTACCGGTCGCGAATTCAGCACGGCAGTAAAGCTCCGATTCGCCGAGGGTGCCTTGGGCAGCGACAAGTACACAGCCGTCTTCTACTAACACGCCTTCTGGTACAAACTTTTTCCCAATCCAACGCCCTTGAGGACGTAACCAGAAGAGTTCCTTCTGCCCAATTAGGCGATAGGCATGCTCAGGATCTGCATCTACCCGGCTAAAACGAACACCTCTCTTAAGTGTTCCAGGCACGCATAACTCACCCAGCGGTTTCCAAGAGCTTTGCTTAATGCGTTCACAAAGCCGAATAAAGCGAGGATTAAAGTTCAATGCTCGAAGAGATTCGACGCCTGCCTTTGCTGTGAAACCGAGGTCAGATCCCCAGGCGTGCCACTCGCTTGGTGTAATGTCCCTTAAGCCAACCGCGTCGAAGTAGAGCTCTGTCGCCTCGTTCAAATTGGCTTGATACTTGGTGAGTAGCTTGGCGGATTCCTCAACCAGCTCATGAGCCTTCTTCTCAACAGCCTCTCCGAGACGTGGGACCAACAAGTCCGAAAAGTGTTTCGGCTCAAGATGTGTAATTACTGAGCCGTATTTTCCTGATACAACGAAGGGAACACCGAATCTTGTGCAGAGATATGCATTCAGGTACCCAGAGGGTATCCGACTGGGATCGGCAACGATCTTCAAGATGTCTTGGTTAGACCAGACATTATTCATATCTGAGCGTGCGTATATGGTCCTGCCCACAGTCCCAGAACACGTAATTAACGTCATCCCCTCTTGAACTCGCAAATAGCTGAGCTTTCGCGAGTGCGCATCCTTCTTACTGAGCAGCGGCAACCGGCTTAAATCAGCCTGCATCATGAATGTGGTTGTCAAAAACGGAACACCGTACTGCGCATCATCGACGTAATTCCGCTCGAACTGGGGGCCGTTATATATGCCTCCGTCATGGCCAGCTGTTAAGTCGGGAAGTACATCCGTTTTGTGCTTTTTCAGGAGTTCACGAATCTCCACTGTCCCCGACATATATGGGCCGCAATCGAGTCGTCTTCCATTGTTTTCCAGCCAGGTGCTTGGAACCGCTTTTACTTGGAATTTTCTACTCATAACGTCACCTAACTGGTTGCGAAGAATTTTTGGTACTTTTCAGACACCGGCAGCTCATTATGGACGCAACAGATATCTACCTCGCTACCCTTGCGAGTTGGTGTTGATATTATTAGCAACGGAAGGGTCATGAAGCGCCCCAGGCTGCTAGTGTATCAATTAATCGGGAATAACTATGTGAAGCCCGCAACTTGTCGAGTCGCCCTGTATCTATGTACTCTTGAATAATTGATGCGTTGTGCGTATGTTTGTTGAAATATCTGAATCGTTTATTTGGCGCTGACTTGAATATTTTTGTTAGCTGTCCAGCAGGGTTTTGACAAAAGTCTGGTCGGTCAGGTGAGGGGGATAGGGTATTCACGGGGTGGGCATTCGTAGATGCTAATCTCCTTAGGACATATTCATCACTCAAAAGCCATCCATCAAGAGCGTAGCAAACGCATATTAACTGAATAGATACTGGCGTGGAAACCATATCGTTGACGTCTCCAAATCCATATCGATATGATAGATTTTTAATGGCCTCCTTTGCAGGAAGCATAAGCTGGTCAGAATTAATAAGCTTTTCGACAAGCATTTTTCTCTGCTCTCCCCGACTGGGTTTCTCAGACCATTGAGAAGCAACAGCCATCTGATGCCCAACTGGAAGCAAGTCCCAAATGATAATAATATTGTTTATTTGTTGTGTTACCAGGCTATTAATGTCTTCATAGCATGGGTAAAAAACCGCTTTCTTGTCGCGAGCGACTATTGAGAACTGTGTATTCGGGAAGTTATGTAAGAGGACTTTTTCTAAAACTGGTTTGTCCGTGTGCGAACCTTCGCAAATAATTCCATATTTCATTGATCTCCGCCTTTCGCTTTATCGTGAAGATAACGACCCGTATACATGTCGCCTGCGCCCATATGCTCAAAAATGGGAGAAGCATCACGGAGAGATTCCCCTGGTGTAAAGACAACATTCCCATCCATTCTGTCGACCAGAATTACATTTTCGATTGGAATCATGTTCAAGAGGTACGGGCTATGCGTTGTTATTATCACCTGCGTCCCACCTAAGGATGCAGATGACAGCTCCTCAAGCATAAATTGAACTGTCCAAGGGTCTAATCCATTTTCTATTTCTTCAATGCACAACAACGATGGTGGATTATCGTGTAGAAGCAGCGCTAAGATCGCTGTAATACGCCTTGTACCTTCTGAAAGTACCCATGCAGGTATATTTGCTAAATGACCATCTTCGTTTTCGGTAAATTCGAAGTATCGTCGGTCTGCTGGGCTTACTGGTTCATGGATATCGCATTGATCCACTCTACCTGTGACAAAACGAATCTTTTCCAACAATATGTTCATCGATTCAGAATCGAGTTGTGCCAGAACGGAGGCAAGTTGACTTCCTTCTTCATCAAGTAGGCGGCGAGAAACCGTGAATGCTCGCTCAGAAAAATCCCCAATTAATTTTGGATTTAGTTTCAGAAAAACAGCGCTATTAAGTGTGTCACGAAGCAAGCTCGCTCCACGGTCGGCATTCTGATTAACAATCTTCAAAAGTGTTTCGTTAGGATTTCCTGCTGTAGAAAACTCCTGCGCCTCTAATGCATCTAGTGCATACAACACGCCTTCTATCTGCTGATCAAGATTGTCTCCTTTGGCACGTTTCCGGAGCAAATCCCGATCCCTTTTTGAAATTCCTCCTTTTAGAGCGAGCTTATACTCTCGTCCAATATCTGTCGTAACTATGCGCTTACCGTCTTCTCCACGGTTAGGATAGGATAGATTTTCTTCCGCGATTATGGGGCAATGATTGTCATTTCGGATTGTTATATCGTATTCAACTAGTCCGCCTACACTTAAGTCCATCGGGTCATACTCTATGCCCACCCTGAAGGATTGATGTCCTGAATGAATGATGTCCTCAATTCGATGAAATGGACTAGTAGCACTTTCAGCACCATTAGAAACACAATTGCTTAACCAAGCGATAGCCTCAATAGCTGAGCTTTTGCCTGAGCCGTTGCGTCCAATAATTACGTTGAATGGCTTAAGAGGAATGTCTATTCTGTCTGAAATCGCCTTAAAAGAATCGATGGAAAGCCTAGTAATCATTGGTTCTGCTCCCTAAGAAATTCGCGGTACTTCTCGGCGATAACCGGCAGGTCGTTGTCTTCGATCTTTTCCTGGCGCGTCAGCGTCCTTTCCACCCAGCCGCTTTTGCGATGAAATTTCTCGGTAGATTGCCGGGGGACGAGAATTTCTTCGCCGTCCGGCGTGCGCTTGTAGAGCTTGTTGCCGCGGCGGTCGATACCGACCTTGTCGGCCACGGCCATAAAGACCTGGTATTCCTCGGCGCCGCCCAAGGCTTCCCGATGCTTCTCTTCCTGGCTCTTGCGGCGGAGGAACAGCAGGCTGGTGAGAATGTTGACGTTGGCCTCGTAGATGAAGGCTTCCACCGGCAGGTCGACGGAAGCAAGCACTTGTGTTTCCCGCATGATCCACCAGCGGATGTATTCGGCGGCGGGATTTCCGAGGATTCCGTCCGGCAAGACGATGCCCAGGCGCCCGCTGCCCGGCTTAATCCATTTGATGCAGCGTTCAACGAACAGGATTTCCGGAGCGACGCTCCCTTGCAGCCTGCCGGTGTTGCGATATCCCCCTTCCTCATCTCGCTCCCAGACATGGGCCAGTTCGTATTGCTCCAGAATGTGTTTATCCGTAATCGGGATATCCGATCCAAATGGAGGATTGGTCATTACAATGTCAAAAGCTCCGAGAGCAAGTTGGCTTTTAATCCCATCCTCAATCTTCTCCCTTTTATATTTTTCTTCCTGGACAATTTTCTCAACAAGATGGCCATTGGGAAACTCTAGTGAGTTGATATGATAAATATGTCCTTTGCCATCCCCAGCCATCACCATATTCATTTGCGCAGCTCGAATAAGAAAGGGATCAAAATCCGCACCAAATACGTATTTTGATGCGTAATCTTTCAGCTCCTCATCAACCGTAAAAAACTCTTGTGTATTGGCAATTTCTTGCTTTATACCATGGCGTTTCTCAATCTTATCTTTCATATATTTCAGGCAAGATACGAGAAATCCGCCGGTTCCACACGCCGGGTCTAATACGGTTTCTCCGTCTTTCGGATCCAGCATTTCAACAACAAGATCCACAACTCCCCGAGGAGTAAAGTACTGGCCCCGATCGCCACGAAGGTTGACGCCAACTAGTTCTTGATAAGCAGCCCCTTTTGCATCAATGGAACTACGCGCAAAGTCATATTTGGCCAACTCTGAAACGATGAAAGCCAGTGCTCGGTCGGAGAGTGTAATCTCTTCGTTGCCCCGGAAAATGTTGTTGTACTGCTTCTTGACCTCCGTAAAGAGCCTCTCGATGCGACCGCGGATGGCCTTGCGGCCTTCGGCCTCGAACTGCTCCTTGGGGCCTGCCCAAAAGCGTCGCTGCCAAGCCTGGCGCTGTTTTGCCCGTAGGCTCTCGTCGTGCATCTTGCAGAAGATCAGATAAAGGAACTGCCAGAAGGCGGCATCCTTGGGCATGCCTTCGTTGCCGTGGATAAAGTTGTGGCAGCGCCGGAACGTGATCTTCAGCATCTCGTTGTCGGCAACTCGGGTATGCGCGTCGGACACAACCTCTTTGGTGCCGACAGACTCTTCCGCCATAGGCCAGTCGCCAATGGGAGTGCACTTGGTTTCGAAGCGTTTTTGCTCTTTTTCCAGGAAGAAGAACTCCAGGCCGTTGGTCCACAAGCCGTATTGGACGGCATCGACCTCACGCATGATGTTTTCAAGCTCGTCGAGATCCTTTGCCGCTTGTTCGAAGTCGCGGATACGCACAGCGTTCTTGCCCACGTTCGGCTCGGGGCGGCAGAGTACAGCTCGACCGAGATTTTCCATGGCGTGACCTTTGTCATGATGGAAGATGGCAACGTCGACCTTTTTTCTTCCACCAATCGAAAAATCGATTTCCATATCCTCAGGAGAAAATCCGTACTCATGGATGAGCGCGCGAACCACCCGCTGGCGCACCTGCTCTTTTGGCGTTTCTTTGACTTGCTTTCCGGAAATGTAGTCAAGCGTATAGCCGGCCGCTATGGTGTTATCGGGCTGCGTGTTCTTCTTCGTGCTCATAAAAACCTCCATGCACATGCGGACTTATTCATTTTTTCTGCTCCTCTCTGAATTCTTGCCTTGAGTGTTTCTGTTGCTCGATCCACGCATCGAGATCTCTTCGAGAAAAGCGCCATTGCCCTCTGACCTTGAAACCCGGAAGCTCCCCGCTCTGGGCCATGGAGTAAACCGTTTTTTCGCCAACCTTGAGTAAGGCGGCCACTTCCTTGAGCTTCAGAACCTCTTCGTTTTGCATGTCATCTCTCCTGTAGCCGCGACTGCGGTTTGCCCCGCCATTGTTCGAAGCAATCAACACTTCAAGGTAGACAAAAAAATGGACAACGCTACTAAGCAATGCTAAATTTTGCCAGGATCGTGATGTGTTGCGCAACACAAAACAGTGGGATATAGTAATTGTTATGAGCAGCTTCGGTGAAACCATCCGCGACCTCAGAGTCGCTCAAGACCTTGGTCTGCGAGAGACGGCAAGCAAGGTTGGTATATCACCTGCTTATTTGAGTCGAATCGAACGGGGCAAAGAGCGGCCACCTCGACCTGAAGTGATTAAGCTGATTGCCAAGGTACTTGCGGCAGACCCGGATGTTCTATTCCGTCTGTCGTCATCTACCGACCCCGAAGTAGTGGATTTCCTTCATGAGCAACCTGAGGCCATGAATCTACTTCGCTTTCTCAAAGACACGGGGTTTACGGATGACGAGTTGAAGCAGCTTTTGAGGATCGCTGAAGGCATGAAGGGTACATCGACCACATCCGGGGCTTAGTTACGGTTCGGTAGCGTGATCCAGGCGACAACGGTGGAAGCTTGCCGGTTGGAACCGGAGATGGCCCTTTTACCTATCATCACAAACCCTTTTATCTATTGCAGACTTGAATCCCTAAGATCTGAAGCAGATTTTTTGGAAACCGACTTATCTCGCGAAGTTGTTGGAGACGTCTAGAACGAATGCTCCGAATCCGTCTCAGAGATCACTTGAGCGCAATGACGCTACGCTGAATTCGCGTTTTTGGTACCGTCCGGGAATGTTCCTCTAAAAGTTCAACAAATCTGAGTAATAGTTTAACGACCGAGGGATTTGACAATGTTGAATTACTTATTAAATGCACTTTTTGATATTGCTCAGATATTCGAGAGGTCTCGTGATCCACTCTTGGAGCAGTATCGTAGCTATCAGCGACACATGATTCTCGCTGGCGCTTGCACTCTTGGAACTACTGTTCTTGCAGAATTGATTGCACCTACCGCAATGACTCCTTCCTTGGCCACTGCTTTCACCGGGGTGATTTCTGAGTTATTTGCCGTAGTCGCAGCACTGGCTCTTATTTGGATGCTGGTGGCGAGCTTTATGTTCTGGAGGTTTATTAGAGAGCAGTAGACCGTAGATATACTGCTCATTAAGAAATCGATGTCAGAGACAGTGTATTTTAGATCCCAGAGAAGACAAAGCCTCCAGAGGATTTATCTACGATTTTACTTAGTTTACGAGTAGTATCTATTGTCGCTTGGGGAACGAGCTCTTTCAAGAGATGACGGTGTCCGGCCAAGAGCAGTTTCGCCGCTCACAGCGACAGCGGCAAAGGAGTGCAAATATCACCAAAATGTGCGCAATTAACTCCACGTCTCGCAGAGCGGAGGAGTAGCACGGGACCTTCTCAGCATATATTGGTTGGCAATCAAGATATTCGCTGGTTTCTGGTCGCGGGGATTCTTTGTAAAGGTAAAGCACAACGATACACCTACATTAACCGACAATGATGAGAGGCACTACAAACCGTGTGGACAGATCATGAAACTGAACAAGATTTTCTGAACTTTGGCGGTGTCGCTCGCACAGTTGCCGAGATCATCACGCAGGCGCAATCGCGCCCGATTTCCATCGGTGTTTCCGGAGCCTGGGGAGTCGGAAAATCTTCGATGATTAAACTGATTCGGTGTGAATTGGCGTGCCATTCTGCCGAAGTCAGCAGCGAATCCGATGGAGACGGCGATTCAAATAAGCCCAGCAAGTTCATCTTCGTTGAATTCAATGCATGGCTCTATCAGGGATATGACGACGCTCGGGCTGCGCTGATCGAAGTGGTAGCGTCCACCTTGGCGAAGGAGGCCCAGGAGCGCAAGACGGGCATTGAGAAAACCAAGGACTTGCTTGAGCGAGTCAACTGGTTCCGTGCAATCAAGCTCACAGCCAGCTCTGCCGCTTCGCTCGCCTTGGGATTGCCGCCTGTAGGCCTGCTCGGCGAACTGATTGGCATCGGCAAGAGGGTCTTGGACGGAGAGGTCGACCAGGATGCTATTGATACAGCCGAAACGACGGCTGGGAAGGCCGTTGAATCAGTCACAGGCCTAATCAAGACGAAGAACACATCGTCACCCCCCAAAGAGATTCACGCGCTTCGCAAGAGCTTCGAAGATGCGCTGGAAGAGATGGGCGTGACCTTGGTCGTACTGATTGATGATCTCGATCGGTGCCTGCCGGAAACGACCATTTCCACACTGGAAGCGATTCGTCTATTCCTGTTTCTGAAGCACACGGCCTTTGTCATTGCGGCTGATGACCAGATGATCAAGCATGCGGTCAAGCGGCACTTCCAGGGGGTCGACGATGAGCTAGTCACCAACTACTTCGACAAGCTCATTCAGGTTCCCATCCGCGTACCGCCACTGGGCACTCAAGAAGTCCGCGCCTACATGATGCTGCTGTTCATTGAGAACAGCAGCCTTGATCCCAAGGAAAAAGAGAAACTGCGCGGCGAGGTCTGCAAGCAGCTTGGAAAGACCTGGCAGGGCAAGCGGGTTGATCTTAAGTTTCTTCGGACGTTGAATGAGGAGTTGCCTGACGATCTGATTGCACGTCTTGATGCTGCAGATCGGCTTGCCCCCTTAATGACCAGCGCAACGGGTATTGCGGGAAACCCGCGACTGATTAAGCGCTTCCTGAACGCACTGTCGATTCGCATGGCAATGTCGCGTGCTCAGGGCGTCGGTGTTGATGAACCCGAACTGGCTAAGGTGCTTCTTTTCGAGCGTTGTGGCGATCCTAAAGCCTATGCCGCACTGATCAAATCGGTCACCGAGAGTGATGAAGGCAAGCCAAGTTTCCTTGGCGAATGGGAGCAGAAGGCCATAGCCGGCGAGCCTCTTGAGCCGAAGGCGCCTTGGGACGCTCCCTTTATTGCTGAATGGCTTCGTTTGCCGCCGCAACTCGGTGACCGTGACCTGCGTGGTGCTCTGTATGTGAGCCGTGAACATGCGCCTCTGATCACGCCGGAAGATCGGTTGTCCTCGGAGGCGGTCGAGTTGCTGGCCGCGCTTCTTGAACACCCGGACATGGCCGCCAGTATCAAGGATCGCCTCGTCGCAATACCGCGCCCCGAAATTTCCGTCATCATGGATCGTCTTCTCGGTCGCGCTCGCCAAGAACAGGAATGGGGTGTGCCGCCGATCTTGGAGGCCTGCTTGGTCGTGGCTGCGGCTGATCCTCCCCAAGGACAGCGCCTAGCAGGTTTTCTGACGGAACGCCCTAGCGCTCAGATCAAGGCGAACATCGTTCCGAAAATCTCGGACCAGCCCTGGTCGAAGAGCGTGTTTTCCATTTGGGAAAGTGATGGCGACGTAAGTAAGCCAGTCAAGAGGGCAATCAAAGAAAGAGGGGGAAATGGGAACATCCCAGTCAAGTAACGGCTCGCCGTCCGGTGTGCCGATGGTACCACCATGGGTGCCGGACATTCCGCTGCCTGCTGCTGCTCCTGACGAGGCGCCTCCGGACGGTGTGCTGAATCAAGGTGGGCAACCTGAGCTTCCCGCGAGGACCGAACCTCGGCAGCCCATTCCCATCGCGCCGTCGGCCCGATTCGGTGGCGCTAGGCGCAACCTCGGAGACTATGCGCACAGCGGGGATCGCGCCAGCATGCGTCGTGGTCTCGGGCAGTATGTCAAGAAGGGCTACGGGGGCAGTGCGACGGCGACCCGACGCTTTGGGGGCACGGCCCAGACCGCTGATGCTTTGTACTCGGCGTTGTCCGGCGGTGCCGACAATCCGTACGCAACGCCAGGGAGTCCTCTCGACCCGGTGCTTATGGCGGGCCGTTCTGCCGATGACGTCATGGATGCAGTGGTCGAGGCCATACGGCCTGTGGATGGCACGCTGGATGCGGAGGCGAGCCGAACAGCGATCAAAGATGCGCTTTCCGATGTACTGACACGATTTCCCGATGCCGACTTGCGCGACCTGCAGGAGCAGCATCGGGAACTGGCGATCGAGCGCTATGTGGCGGGCGATGTGTTTCGCCGTTTTGACCTGGACCTCGGAAAGACCATACGCGACAAGGCGCCCAATGCCGCTACAGGCTTGAGCCGACTCAAGGAGATTCGTGAATACATACGTGAGACCGTAGCCGCTTCCTTTCGAAAGCTCCGCGACTCAGGGCAGCGGCTGGCCGCCGGTCGTATCACGCAGATCGTACAAAGCGCGCTTCGCGAGACATTCCAGGTTTTCGAAGGGTACGCCGAATGAAGATAACTTGCGCGCTTTCCGATTTCGACTTTGCCGGCACGCCGAGTGATCTCAATGTAGTTTTGTATGGGAACACGAGTAATCCCACTCGTGGGTCAGTGGGCGCCGCTCTGAAGCAGGCAATCATCCGCGAGAAAGTGGTTCCTGCCACGCGCGCATGGGATCTGTTGTCACTGGCTTTGGCGGTGGTGTCGGCCGATCTCGCGGGACATCGCGATCGCAGCCCGGACGGATGGACAAGAGAGTTCGAATTGACCGTGTCAGTGGTCGATGCTCACTTCTGGAATGCCAACGAGGAGACGGTGCGGCGGTTGCTCGCGTTTCTCACCACGGATCGGTGGACGCTCCACTTCGTGGAGGGCGGCATTCTTCCTCCACCGGATCGACAGGCGGTGCATCCGGATGAAGATTGCGTGGTATTGCTGTCGGGCGGGCTCGACAGCTATGTGGGCGCCATCGATTTAGCCTCGAAGGGCAAGAGGCCATTTGCGGTAAGCCAGATAGTGCGCGGGGATGGCGAAAAGCAAAGCATCTTTGCCGCTGAGATCGGCGGAGGGCTGCGGCACTTCCAGGTTAATCACAACGCTGACGTGCCAAACCCAGAGAATCCTCCGTCGCAACGGGCTCGTTCGATCATCTTTCTTGCCTATGGGGTATTTATTGCCACTACCTTTGCGCGTTATCACGCCGGGGAAGAGATCACGCTGTACGTATGCGAGAACGGTTTCATCGCTATCAACCCTCCATTGACCGGGGGACGGCTCGGCAGCTTGAGTACACGCACGACGCACCCGGTCGTGCTGTCTTTGCTGCAGCAGCTTTTAGATACAGCAGGGCTGCGGGTGCGAATTGTCAATCCATACCGCTTCAAGACAAAGGGCGAGATGCTGCGCGAATGCGAGGATCAAGATCTGCTCGAAGCCCATGCTTTCCAGACGACGAGTTGCGGCCGCTTCAAGCAGTTCGGCTACAAGCACTGCGGGCGATGCATCCCATGTCTCGTTCGACGTGCGGCATTCCACGCCTGGAAGGGTGAGGACTCGACGCACTATGTGTATGAGAACCTGGCACGGGATGACGAGGATCACGCGGGGTTCGATGATGTCCGCTCGGCCCTGATTGGAATCGCCGAATGCAGTGAGACGGGAACGACCCGATGGTTAGGTTCGACGCTCAGTTCTGGCCTTGTAACAGACAAGCAGGAATTGGAACGGATGGTCGAGCGCGGTTTGAACGAAATACAGGCTCTATTAACTGAGCTCGGCGTTCGATGATTGATTTTCACGCGCATCTTGATCTGTACTCGGACCCACATGCAGTGGCGGAGGAGTGCAGTGCTCAAGGCATATATGTGCTGTCGGTAACCACGACCCCAAGCGCATGGAGGGGAACTTCCGCGCTAGCGATCCCGGGCTCTCGTGTAAGAACCGCCCTTGGGCTTCACCCTCAGATTGCGCACCAACGCAAGAGCGAGTTACCTCTGTTCGATAGTTACTTACCTGAGGCGCCGTATGTTGGAGAGATTGGTCTGGATGGCGCCCTCGAATTCAAACGGCATTGGAACGATCAGATCGCTGTTTTCAACCACATCTTGCAGGCATGTAGCGATGCCGGTGGCCGCATTATGACCATCCATAGCCGCCGCGCCACTTCCGCGGTTCTGGATCATCTGGAAGCCTTCCCGCGCGCTGGCGTTCCGATCTTGCATTGGTTCCCTGGTAGCAAGCGAGACCTTGATCGGGCGGTATCACTCGAATGTTGGTTCAGTGTCGGTCCGACCATGCTCCTCGCAGAGAAATCACGTGAACTCGTGAAGCATATCCCGCGTGATAGGATCCTCACGGAAACGGATGGGCCCTTCGCACAGATCGATGGCCGAAGTGCATTGCCGTGGGATGTACATCGGGCGACCATTGCATTAGGGAGGATTTGGGGAATGTCCGCCGAAGATACCGACCAAGCACTACATGGTAACCTGCGGCATCTGGTTGAGCTCATGAATCCTCGCCTGCAGCCTTGAACGTAACGCCCAGCGCCACGAAATAAACCTATTCGGACTTCAATCCGCTAACAAGATCGTGTTCAATAGATTGAACTCGTTTGACACCGCCAGTTATCGATCGTCAAACAGCCAATCCAGTCGTGCCGGGTCTTGCTCTCCGACGATCACGGCGTACGGGATATCGGCATAGCGCGGAATAACTGGCAGACAACCACGAGCCAAGGAATCTGAACCATGAGGACATCCGATTTAATCGGAAAGGTAGCTGTGATCCTCGGCGAGACGGTGGTATCGACCAAGGGAAGTTCATTTCGAGTAGGAATGTACTTTCTACATCTCAACAATATTTTGCTATCCGACAATCTTTCTTTACGCACCAGATACGAAAACTCGGGTATAAACACAAGCTGATGTGTTCCGTTCAGGCGGAACTCGCGTGAGGTAGCTGGCCTCCGTAAACAAACAGCCTCGAAGCCCGTCTGCTCTCCAATCTGCCGGAGGCGACCATTCACAAACCCTACCGGGGAGATTTCCCCGTATAGGGGCAATCCCTCCGAGTTCGCTTAGGAGGGAACCATGATCCTCAAGTTCGGCCGACAGCTCTCCCGAGCGGCGCCATCCGATCGTCCGGCTCAGCTCGGCCATTTTAAGGATTTCGAGCACAAGCCGGGTTTAGCCTGGTCCGATACGGACGTTCAGGCCCTTCGCTTTGGGCTTCTCGTCGACGCCATCAAGTTGCTGAGAAATCCTCGCTTGGGCGCGGACACCCGCTCGGACCTTCTCGACTGGATCGCCAGCGACGAGATGACGCCCTTCTCATTCAGGGTTTGCTGTCTCGCCGAAGGACTCGATCCTGATGCTCTGCGCGATCTTTTGAGTTTCCGATTCAAAAGGGGCAGACAGGCTGCGTAGTCATTCACCGAACCTGTCCAGGAGTACCATCCTTGGGCAGGCACATTTACGTTCATCAAGGATTTGGATGAGGCTATCGACGACCTCGTGCAGTACGCGCTCGCTGGTTTTGCCGTCGAGCATGTGTACGAGGGCAACCGGAGTATTGATTTCTACGGCCCAACGCCAGAAGCCACAGCCATTGCCAAACGAAACTGGCATTTCGGCAAAGCGGCCTACTATCTGGAAGAAGAACGCATTCATCTCGAATCCCTGCTGAAAATTCCAGTCGCCGCTCAAGCGATTGTCGAGGACATCAAAGGGGTCTATGGAACGGGCATTGGGAACGAGATCGACGAAGAAAGCCTCGATGGGCCTGACTGGGTAGTCCGCTATCGCAGTCTGGCCGAGTTGCTCCAGAAAGTGACCATCACTGACCGATAAGGTCTTCACCACCACCCGCCCGGGGACTTGTTTCCCCCTGGGGGAACGAAGTTCTCCGGCATTCTCGCAGGAGAGCTTCCATGCACGCGTTGCACATCATTTTGCTCCAATCGGACCTGGACTTGGAGCCGAACGAGGTTCTTCACCCTGGCTGGCGATGCCCTCGAATCCTTTCAGGACGAAGTTTTCGATTGGCATGCTGAGGGACCTGGACGATGGACGCAGGAATATCCCACACCGATATCGTTTAGGAAATCCCAGGAGCGGTTTATGGCCGAGTTGGGCACTATCGTCCTTCGGATGAAGGCTGAGAGGCAGAGCGCGCTCGAATATCTGGCGCGACAGATGGGACTCGAAAACGACTGTACATCTGAGGCGATCGGTCGTGCGCTCTTCGGCAACATCGAATCGCTGGCCGAGCACACCCTTTGGGCCGCCATCCGCTATTTGAAGCTGATGCGAGGGGACTATACCCCGGACAGCGGCTTCTACGATGCGATCCAAGGCTCCGCATCGATACCCGTTCCGGAACAAGTCGCCGACCAGCCACTGGGCGAAACGGAGGACCTGTATCTGGTCCCGATGGATCTGCATTTCTGAAACGGCTCCCACCGGGGGGATGGCATTCCCCGCGTGGGGATCCTTGTCTCCTCCGGGTGGATTGGACCCAATCCGCCCCGTCCACCGGGTCTTCCCGAAGCGCCCGATGGACGTTACGGGAAGCCTCGATGGCGGGGCTTTTTACTGGAGGTGAGACATGAAAACCCAATTGAACAAACTCGACTCGACGCCAATCCGCTGGGCCGCCAAAGGTCGCTGGATCTCCATTCTCGGAACCTTGTGCCCGGAGTTGGAAATTCGCTTGGCCAAACCCGGCCGTCATGGCGCTTGCCCTGTCCATGGCGGCCAGGACGGGTTTCGCTTGTTCCGAGACGTGGATGTTTCGGGCGGCGGGATCTGCAATTCGTGCGGCGCCAGGCCGGATGGATTCGCCTTACTCATGTGGCTGCGGGGCTGGGATTTTCCGACGGCGCTGGCGGCCGTGGCTCAGACCCTAGACGGCGTGTCGATGACGGCTAACCTACCGGCCAGGCCTCATGTTCCGGGCACCGGCGTACATCGACCGATACTTTCCGATGATCGGATCAGAAAGCTGCTCCGGGACACTTGGAACGCTGGATCGCCCTGGAATGCACCGGAATCCTCCTTGCTGAGAGCCTATCTTCGCAATCGAGGCCTGACACCTGACGCAGTCAGGGGCCCGCTGCCGCTTCGTTTCCATCCATCCCTATTCTATAGGGAAGAGGGAAAATGTCTCGGGCGATATCCGGCGATGCTGGCTCTGATGTCCGGCGCGGACGGCCGGCCGGCGACGATCCATCGCACGTTTCTGACCCTGGAGGGTCAGAAAGCGCCGGTGCCCTCGCCGAAAAAGCTCTTACCGCATGCATCCGATCGACCACTGGTCGGCGGAGCAGTGAGGCTGGGTTGGACGGGTTCGTGCGTGGGGATTGCCGAAGGCATTGAAACCGCGCTGGCGGTTCGGCTGGCTACCGGCATGACGGTTTGGGCGGCGTTGAGCTGCACCTTTTTGGAAAGGTTTCAGCCGCCCTACGGCACCGAGCATGTCGTGGTCTGGAGCGACCGGGATAAGAATGGCGCCGGGCAGCGCGCCGCAGAGGCCCTGAAGGATCGACTGGAATCGTTCGGCATCAAGGTGTTGGTCTTGCTGCCGCCCGAATCTGGCATGGATTGGCTAGATGTACTGAACCGGTGGGGTGTCGGTGGGTTTCCGATTCTTCGCGATCCATTGGCTCTGGCAGCCTGAGCGGGAGTGTCGTCATGAGCATTGTTGATATTCTCACGGTCGACACGACTCCCGGACGGTATCCTGACAATCCCTTCTCACCGCCGGCGGGCTGGGACGGCGATGGCGAAGCGTTCGTGCAACTCCTGCGCGAACGCTTCCAGCGCGATCCCTGGCTGCGGCAATGGTTGGGCATCCTGGCATTCCGCAAACGACGAGGTGACAGTTACACCGTCATCGGTCCCTGGAAACAGGACATGGAGGCGATCATCGCCTCCGTCATCTCGCGACTGGCGGTACGAGAGACCATGGAGGAGGATGCCAATGGGCAACATGATATTGGCGCGCTACCTCTGTAAACCTCCCATGTACGTTCCTCCACTGAATCTTTGGAACATCAACCAGTTTCATTGGGGGTGGCGGAAAGCATCTCGATGTCCGTATTGCTTGGCGTTCGCGGTCGAAGATCAAGAATGCAAGGCATGCGGGTTCATAACGCATGGAAACTAAAAAATGAAAAAGCCCGTAGATCATTGGATGTGCGGGCTTTTTTTATGATCAAAATGGTGACTTTTAATTTAGGAAGGGCTGGGAAAATGGCTCAAAAAGTGGCAATATCTCGTCCGAAAATTCGCGATTAAACAACGGCAAATCAATGTGTTGGGCCGCTTAATTCCGAAAAAATAATTGCGTAAATTATTGATTATGAGAAATTATGCCAATAACTCATAATCCCTTGGTCCAAGGTTCAAGTCCTTGAGGGCCCACCAAGTAAAACAAAGGCTTGCAGCGATGCAGGCCTTTTTCATTTTGAGCGAATGCCCAATTTCTGCTCAAGACTGGACTTTCGCTCCCGCCTGATTCTAACGACCATTCTCTTTGGTTGTTCCTTATCCGATAAACGTTTAACCGAGGCTAATCCCTCACTGCTATCCCAAAGATGCTCGGAGGCGGCTGCAAGGCACCGTAAAGCTTGAGAAGCGAAGCGCCGGGCATGGTAGAGCTGTGTGATATGCCGCATATAGTGAGTCATAAGCCCTAGTTTGCGAGGCTACATCTAGATTCCCACTCGAATCAGGCGCGGAAATGCGCTCGGCACAGACCTTGCTCGGATAGTTCAGCCACGATCTTCCTCTCGAGGCTTGAAAACTGTACTTGCTCCTCGATGGCGCCAAGACCCGTTAAGGAACAACAATAAATGAAATCGTCCGTTGCGCTTATTCAGTCGACTTACTTGGAAACTCGAAAACCCTTGCTGCAATTGCTCAAGCGCCGTCTCGGTTGCAGCGATACTGCGGAGGATGTAGTCCAGGAGGCCTATTTGCGGGTTATTCAGCAAAACTCCGTCGACGAAATAGTTAATCTGCCTGCTTACCTGTTTCGTATCGCGAGCAATTTGGTGGTCGATTACGGGCGGCAGGCCGTGGCGTCGGCGCAGGCTCATCACGAGCCGCTGGAAGAAGACCTGATCTGTCCGAAACCGCTTCCCGACAAGATCACGGAAGCAGGCCAAGAGTTGGACCTCCTTGGCCAATCGATCGCTGAACTGCCTCCGCAATGCCGCCGTATCTTTCTGCTGCACAAGGTCCAGCACCTCAGTCATGCCGAAATAGCCGAGCGATTGAATATCTCCCCTCGTACTGTGGAAAAACAGGTCGGTAAAGCGTTGAAGATTCTGCGCGATAGAATGCGGACTAGATAGCGCCGACGTTCTACTGCGAAAGAATAGGGTGCGGCAAATCCCGCTCTGACGTGTCCATCCTTGATGGTGCCCAGTAAGACCAACTTGCGTTCAAACTGGCAAAGTACTTTTCAGCGTTATTTTCCCAACGAACTCGTTATCATTTGACAAGGAGGAGTTGACCGGCTGTAATCGAAAAAGCTGGCAAGTGCCACGCCAGTTCGTCGCGCAGACAACAAGATAAAAAGAGCGGTTATGCATCCAAACCCCGTGGAGACGACGATCTCCGACGAGGCGATCGAGTGGTTCTCGAAACTCCACTCCGGCCGGGTTACGCCCGAGGATCGCAATCGTTTCGAGGACTGGCGAAAGCGTAGCTCCCTGCATGCCAAGGCTTATGCGGATGTCGAAATGTTTTGGGCGCTGCTGGACGAGCCGGCCCGACGGGTCTTCGAACGAGAAGAGACTTTGGCGTCGGAACAGACGGATGCGACCCCTCTCATCCGTAAAGCTGGGCAAAGGGTCGCTAGGCGACCGGCGCGCCGTGCCTTCGTGGGCTTATCTCTGGCTGCTGCGCTTGTCATGTACCTTTGGTTGCCGGGAGCTTTTCGCTTTTGGACCAGTGATTATCATACGGAGTGGGGCGAACGGCAGGAGATTACGCTGGAGGACGGCTCCCGAGTTTCCCTCAATACCCACTCAGCCTTATCGGTCGAGTTCTCCCCGGAACGACGCGTGATCAAACTCCTGGAAGGCGAAGCTTATTTCCAGGTGAGCCACGATCCAGACCGTCCCTTCATCGTCCTTACCGCTCATGGCGTGGCCAAAGTCACGGGCACCGCGTTCAACGTATACGAGCGGGATGACCGTATGACCGTCACCGTGTCCGAGGGGCGGGTGCGCGTCTACACCGAGGGGGCCGAGGATCGGGCGATAGAACTGAGCGCCGGATTGCAGGCGACCGGCAGCATCGACGGCATAGGCCCTGTTCTCCGCGTGGATGCCCGGCAGGCGTCGGCCTGGCGCGAGGGACTCTTGGTGTTCAACATGCAGCCGCTCGCCGCCGTGGTCGACGAGATAAATCGTTATTTCCCCGGCAAGATCATCATCGCCGATCCGCGCATCCGCGAGCGGGTCGTCAGTGGCGCCTTCGACCTGACCCGGCCCCGCGATATTCTTACCGCCATCGAGAAAACCTTAGGACTAAGCTCGGTAAATCTTTCCGGCGCTCTGACCTTGCTTTACCAGCCCACCCTCTGAGCTCTCAGCCGCCGCATCCGGCCGAGGGCTGGCGCACCTTCCCTCGCCGCCTGAATTCCTTTCTCACGCCTATCCCAAAGCCGTAGTCGTAGGTCGGCAATCCTTTGCCGACAAATGCACTTGCCGAACTGGGGTGTCGGGAAAGGATTCCCGACCTACTGAGGGCACTACACCAAACCTGACAACGCTCCAGCAGCACAGCGCATCCATTCCTCGGACACACCTCGCTTCAAATCGCCCTCAAAATTTTCGTCCCGGAGTACGGGGTCGGTTTTGTGTTTTCGTCAATACGGGTATCCGGGGCAAAAAACCTCGGCGACGAAAACCGATCCTGGTTGCTTGAACTCGAATCTGGAGGACGAAAACATGGCTTGGGATGAAGACGATACGACGATTTACCACGTGGTCGTCAACCATGAGGAGCAGTATTCGATTTGGCCGGAATACAAGGAAGTGCCTATAGGATGGCGAACGGTCGGCAAGAGCGGTCCGAAGCAGGAGTGTCTGGACTATATCAGGGATGTGTGGACGGACATGCGGCCTCTGAGTTTACGCAGACACATGGAGGAGGCGTCCCTTCAGGAAGCCGCGTCGGCAGGGAAGGAGGCTTGATGCGCGTGGGAATTCTCCGGTTCGGAGGATGCTCTTTCTGAGAAGGCGATACGGATGTCTCGGCCAGTGATTTCTACGCCTAATTTCCCTCGGCTGTCGCCGGCCGAAGTGCATGTCTGGTGTGTGCCGCTGATTTCTGATCTCGGCAATGCCGCAGACCACAGCGCCGTCGCTTACGAATCCTATTCCTGGTACTTCGCAGATTTGTCTAATGACGAACGGGAAAGAGCCGGCCGCTTCGCGTTCGAGCGAGACCGGGCTCAATACGCCGCGGCCAGAGGAATTCTCCGCCGGCTGCTCGCCGGATATCTGAACATCGACCCTTCTGAAATCCGTTTCGCCTATGGCGCTTTTGGCAAACCGGAATTGCGAAGTCCCTCCGTGGACTCCGTCCCGACGGGCCGCTGCGCGTCCCATTTCGCTCCCGGCGAAATGGTGGCGGGCCGCCCGGTCGAGCGGCTCCGGTTCAATCTTTCCCATGCCGGGGGCTGGGCGGCATACGCCATTTCCTGCGATAGCGAGGTCGGCATCGATATCGAGCCCGTGAGAAACGATGTCCCCTGGCAAGAACTGGCGCCTTTGGTCTTTTCGCCGAACGAGCAGGCCGAATTCAGCGAAATTTCCTTGTCCGAAAAGACGGCGGCATTTCTTCGGGGCTGGACCAGAAAGGAGGCCTATGTCAAAGGCCGTGGCGACGGCTTGTCGTTTTCTCTCGATGCCTTCGACATACCCTTGGGACCGCTCGAAACCCGATCCGCCGTCGAGATTCAAGACGCGCTGGGGCAGCCGTCCGGCTGGTGGCTTTACCCTCTCGACCTGATTCACGGTTTCGTTTCGGCTCTCGCGGTAGAGGGAGAGCCGGTCCGAGTCACGGTTCGCCACTGGGTGGAAAGCACGACAACGACCAAGCCGGCGACCGCCGTTCCTTCCCGTGAATCCGACTCGAGAGCGATTTCTAGTACGACCGGAAGCATGCCGGGAAATGCTGGTTTGAAGGGTACGGAACTACGCAGGCATTCGGAGGGAGCATGGCGAATTTGATGCTCCGGAAGCCGGCGATCGAAACGGCGGCAGACGCGCAACCGGGGAATCCGGCTGCAGGTAAGGTATACCCTCCAATCGAGCGCAGAGCAAAACTCTCATCCGCCGATTTTTTCTCCGGGTACGTGGCCAAAGGCGTTCCGGTAGTCGTGAGCGGGGCGCTCAACCATTGCCCGGCACTCGCTCGCTGGACATTCGACCATCTGCGCCGAGTCTCCGGCCAACGCTTCGTCAAGCTCAAGCAAGGGCTGGCCGATGAAGGCGTCGCCGGTTTGAGGACGGTCGACGCCAGGTTGAGCGAGTATCTGGATCAACTGGAGGCCTACCAATCCCGGCTTGAATCGGACGAAATGGCAGCCAAGGATCGGCCGCCCTATTTTCACGACGTGCCGCTACTCAGCGTCTTACCCGATGCGGCAAACGACCTCCGCGGCTTTCCGTCGGACTATTTTCCGGGCTGGTACCGACCTTATTGGTTGCAGTTCGCCCAGTTCTTCCTGGGGCCGACACACAGTCTGACGCCGCTCCATTTCGATTGCCTGCTCACCCATAACCTGTTCTTCCAGGTGGCGGGGCGGAAGCGGTTTATTCTGCTGGATCACGACCAGCTCTCCTACTGTTACCGCTATCGGTGGCGCTGGTGCGAAGTGGACGCCGAAAACCCGAATTTCGTGCGCCATCCGCTTTTTCGGGAGGCGCAGGTTCGTGAGTGCACCGTGGAACCGGGAGACATGCTTTACATGCCTCCGGGAATGCTGCACCACGTCCGCAGTCTCGACTGCGCCATCTCCTTCAACGTGGACTGGCATACCCGCGACAGCTCCGTTCAGGGAATCTTGGCATTGGGACGAGGGATGCCGCTCAAGAACGTGTACTACAACACGGTGATCGCCCTCGGGCTATGCGCCGGCGTTTCCGCCAAGCGGGTACTCCCCTGGTACCGCTCATATCTGAATTACGTTTCATAAAGGAGGCCGCAGTGCGCAACTTCGAGGAGTCCGGAGTGACGGGAAATGTTGGGATGACTTGCTCCAATCTGGTCGAGCTGCTGGGCGCAAGAGCCAACGAGAATGCCTTAGGAAAAGGATACGTTTTTCTCGCCGACGGCGAAATCGAAAACGGCCGGCTGACGTTCGCCGATCTAGACCGGCGCGCCCGCGCCATCGCCGCCCGCCTTCAGACCCTGGGTATGGTCGGGGAACGAGCGGTGCTGCTGTATCCGCCGGGGCTTGAATATATCGAGGCCTTTTTCGGCTGCCTGTATGCCGGAGCCATCGCGGTACCGGCTTATCCTCCGACCCGCCAGCATCTGCCGCGTCTCCAGGCCGTGATGCGCGACGCCGCACCTGAGATCATCATGACCACGGCGGAACTCGCCGCAAAGTTCCGGGATGAATTCGTGGGAGGCGCGCTGCGCGCCGCGTCGAACTGGTTCGCCACCGATACCGTGGCTTCGGACGAAGCCGGGTATTGGCAGGCGCCCGTACTCGCGCCGGAAAACATCGCCTTCCTGCAATACACCTCGGGTTCCACCGGCGACCCCAAGGGCGTGATGGTGAGCCACGGCAATCTGCTCGCCAACCAGGAGGCCATCCGGCAAAGCTTCGGACACACCGAGCGCTCGACCGTGGTCGGCTGGCTGCCCCTGTATCACGACATGGGCTTGATCGGAAACATCCTCCAGCCGCTTTATGTCGGCTCTACCGCCGTCCTGATGCCACCCATGGCCTTTCTGGAGAAGCCGGTACGCTGGCTGAAGGCCATTTCCGAATTCCGGGCCGCGACTTCCGGCGGTCCCAACTTCGCTTACGATCTCTGCGTTCGCAAGGTGACGGCCGAACAAAAGCGCGACCTGGATCTCAGCGCCTGGACATTGGCCTTCAATGGGTCCGAACCGGTACGCGCCGCGACCTTGGAGCGTTTTGCCGGCGCCTTCGCCGAATGCGGCTTTCGCCGCGAAAGTTTCTTTCCTTGTTACGGTCTGGCCGAGGCTACGCTGTTTGTAACAGGAGCGAGGCTAGAAACCGGAGGCGTGAGGCTGGAGGAAACAAAGGCCAAACCCAAGATCGGCGATTCCTCAAGCCTCAAGTCTCCAGCCTCCAGCCTCGTTTCCTGCGGCTTGCCCACGGATCGCCATATTGTCCAAATTGTCGATCCCCATACGGGAAAACCGTGCCTGCCGGGCCGGGAAGGCGAAATCTGGGTCTCGGGTCCCAGCGTGGCGCAGGGCTACTGGAACCGCGCCGAGGAATCCGAGAACACCTTCAGGGCGAGGCTAGAGGCTCTAGACCATAGACTTCGGACTAGCGGAATCCGGCCTATGGACTCTGGCCTAAAGCCTGAAGCCTCATTTCTCCGCACCGGCGACCTGGGATTACTCGACGACGGCCGGTTATACGTTACCGGGCGTATCAAGGACCTGATCATCATCCGAGGGCGGAACTATTACCCGCAGGACATCGAGCACGCACTGACTGACAGTGTGGATGTCCTGCGTCCCGGAGGCTGCGCCGCATTCTCTGTGACCTGTCAGGACGAGGAAAAGCCGATCGTGGTCGCGGAACTGACCCGCGAAGCCATACGGAAGGCCGATTACGAAGCGATTTTCGCATCCTTGCGGAGCACCCTGGCCGAGGCTTGTGAATTGACGGCCGCCGAACTGGTTCTCGTCCAGCCCGGCGGCGTTCCCAAGACCTCCAGCGGCAAACTGCGCCGCCAAGCCTGTAAGCAAGCGTACCTGGAGGGTGCTCTACCGGTGTTGGCGCGGTCGGACGACCCGAAGGAAGGGGGCGCGCAGCTTGCCGGGCAGGACAGCCCGGCTACTTCGGGTGGAATGAGGAAGGCGAGCGAACGCAAGGCGACGCCGCAGGAATTCCAACTCCAACTTCTGCAGGAAGCCTTGTCCGTCGTTCCTCACCCGCAGCGCGCCGCGCTGATCGCTCGTTTCCTCCGGACCAAGATCGCCCATCTGCTGAAGATCGAGGAATTCGCCGTATCCATGGAATCGCCGCTGCGAGCGTCGGGCCTCGATTCCCTGAAGGCCGTCGAACTCAAGCACACGGTGGACGAATTATTGGGCATCGAGGCCCCGTTGACGCTATTCCTGTCCGACCGGTCGGTGGTGGAAGTGGCTGAAGCTCTTGCCTGTCAGGCTGAAGGTTTGAGGCTGGAGGCTGTAGGAAATGACAAGGAACAGGCAATAGTCTCCGTTTCCTCAAGTCTCGAGTCTCTAGCCTCGAGCCTTTCTTCGACCCAGCTTTCCATGTGGACGATGCAACACATGGAACCGAACAGCATCGTTTACAACCTGCATCTAGCCTTGCGCATCGAGAACGGCGCCGACGCGGAAGCCTTGCGGCGATCCTTCTACCGCCTGGCGGAGCGGCACGAAATGCTGCGCACGGTTTATCGCAACGAGGGCGACGAGGTCTTTCAGTCGGTATTGCCGCTGGCCGACCTGCCCGACTTCTTTACTGCCGTCGACGCCTCGGTTTGGTCGGAATCCGAACTTCAAGACGACATGGCGCGGCGCATCCGCGAACCCTTCGACTTGGCGCACGGACCGGTCTTGCGGGTGGTCCTCTATCGACATGGAACCAAGGCTCCAGACTTCAGGCTCAAGACTTCGGATGTCCAGGAACCTGTAGCCCATAGCCTAGGGCCTCAAGCCTCTCCGCATACCCTCCTGCTTTGCGCCCACCACATCGCCCTGGACCTTTGGTCGGTGCTCGTGCTCGTCGACGAGTTGAGAAAAATCCGTTCGGAATTGGGTGAGACGGTTCCAGGGCCGAGCTTGTCCCCACCGGCTTCCAGCTATGCTGAATTCGCGGCCTGGCAACGGAACTATCTGGAAAGTCCGGCCGGCAATGCCGACTGGGATTACTGGCGGCAACGGCTTTCCGGAGAACTCCCGATCCTCGCCCTGCCCACTGACCGTGCGCGGCCTGCGGTACCGAACTACCGCGGCGCTTCGGTAGCGGTTCGCCTGAGCCGGGAGGAAACCGACAGGCTAAAGGATTTCGCGGCGCGGAGTGGCGTCACCCTGTTCACCCTATTGCTCGCGGCGTACAAGGCCCTGCTCCATCGCTACACCCGTCAAACCGACCTGATCGTAGGCGTTCCCACGGCCGGGCGCAGTCAGGCCCGACTCGCGTCCGTGGTGGGCAACTTCGTCAATCCGGTGCCGCTGCGCAGCCAGCCCGCCGCCGACAAGCCTTTTTCAGTTTATCTGGCGGAGATACACGACGCTTTATTGGGTGCTCTAGAACATCAGGACTATCCGTTTTCCCTCATGGTGGAACGCCTGCATGTCGAGCGCAACGCCGATCACTGGCCGGTCTATCAAACCCTATTCGTGCTGCAGCAGGCGCAAGCGAATATCGGAAGCGAACTGGCGCAGCTCGCTCTGGGGGAAAACGGCGAGATGTCGGTCGGGAACGATTGGCCAGTGCGCCCGCTGGCCATCAGGCAGCGCATAGAGCGGTTCGATCTCAAACTGATGGCGGCCGAAGATGGAGCCAGCCTCCTGCTGTCCTTCCAATACCGCACCGATCTTTTCACGGAACGGACGGTTTCCCGGATTGCCGATCATTTCCGCAATCTCTTAGAGGCTGTGGCGGCGAATCCCGCAACAAGTATCGGCGGCTTGAGGCTGTTCGGCGAGCAGGAGCGAATCCAGCTGCTGGATCAGGCCATCGGGCCGGAGACGCCGCTTCCGGAAGAACCGTGCATTCATCGGCTGTTCGAGCTGCAGGCGGCCAACACCCCCGATCTTCCGGCCGTGGCCTGCAAGGACCAACGCCTGACCTACCGCGAATTGAACGCCGTCGCCAACCGCTGGGCGCATCATCTGATAGCGCTCGGAGTCGGGCCTGGCAGCCGGGTCGGCATTTGCGTCGAGCGCTCCGCGAATTTCGTGACGGCCATCCTGTCCGTGCTCAAGGCCGGCGCCGCCTACGTTCCCCTCGACCCCGCTTATCCGGAAGACCGGGTGGCCCGCGTGCTGGCCGACGCCGGCGTCGGCCTATTGCTGACGCAAACCGGCTTGAACGCTTCCAGCCATTTTCCCGCCATCGTCCGGCTCGATATGGATCTATGGCCGGAAGGACCGGAACCGGCGCACGACAATCCGCACCCTGCAATGACGCCGGACCATCCCGCCTATGTGATCTACACATCGGGGTCGACCGGACAATCCAAAGGCGTCGTGGTTTCTCACCGGAGCCTCGCTAATTACACCCAGCTTATTGCCGGGCAGATTTCCGCGCTCGCCGGATTTCGTTACGCAATGGTATCTACGCCCGCGGCGGATCTCGGCAATACGGTCCTGTTCGCTTCCCTCGTTTCCGGCGGATGTCTGCATGTATTCGACCAGGATGCCGCCACGGATGGGCGCGTGTTCGCCGACTACATCGAACGCCAGCCGATCGACGTGCTGAAGATCGTGCCCTCTCATCTCGCGGCCCTCCTGGATTCGGCCGAAGGCAGGACCATCGCGCCTCGACGGGCGTTGATTTGCGGCGGCGACGTGCTCACCTACGATCTGGTCGGCCGGATCATCGCCCAGCGTCCGGAATGCCTTATCTTCAATCACTACGGCCCCACGGAGACCACGGTCGGATCGCTGATTCTTCCGATTGAACCGGACGTGCGGGAGAGCGGGGCAAGGGAATCGGTACCGATCGGCCGCCCGATCGCCAACAGCCGGGCCTATGTTCTCGACGGCAATCTCGAACCGGTGCCGAACGGTGTCGCAGGCGAGTTGTACATCGGCGGCGCGGGGCTGGCTCAAGGGTATCTGAATCGTCCGGACCTGACCGCCGAACGCTTCGTTCCCGATCCGTTCGGTGCAGGCCCCGGCGAGCGCCTGTACCGGACCGGCGACCTCGTGCGTCGGAGAGCCGACGGCCTCGTCGAATTCCTGGGGCGCGCTGACCATCAGCTCAAGATTCGAGGCTTTCGTATCGAGCCGGGCGAGATCGAGGCCCGCCTGCGGACCCATCCCGAAGTGCGGGATGCCGTGGTGACGGCCTGGGAAGACGAACGCGGAGTCAAACGTCTTGCCGCGTACATCGTATCCAGCGGCGACGAACCGGACCCCGAAGCCCTGCGTGTCCATGTCCAAATCGCTCTGCCGGACTACATGGTTCCGGCGGCCTTCGTGTTCCTGGACGGTTTGCCGCTGACTCCCAACGGCAAGCTGGATCGGAGGTCCCTGCCTAAGCCCGATCCTTCCCGTCAATTGACGCGCCGATACGCCGCACCCCGAAACGACGCGGAAGCCCGGCTGGCTGCCATTTGGGCCGAGGTGCTGCGCATCGACAGGGTCGGCATCCACGATAACTTCTTTTCGCTGGGAGGGGATTCCATCCTCAGCATACAGGTGGCGAGCCGCGCTCGGCGGATCGGCTTGAACCTGGCGCCGCGGCAGATTTTTCAGCACCAGACAGTGGCGGAATTGGCGCTGGCGGCGGAAAGCGCGGCTCCGTTCGAGGCCGAGCAAGGCATTATCGAAGGACCGGCTCCTCTAACGCCGGTCCAGCAGAAATTCTTCGCCCAGGATCTCGCGAATCCGCATCACTGGAATCAATCCCTGCTGTTGGACATGCTGCATCCGTTCGACCCCGGCCTGATGGAGCGCGCCGTGGAGCAACTGGTGTTCCATCATGACGTCTTGCGGCTGCGGTTTTCCCGCGACGCGGCGGCTTGGCGGGCCTGTTACGTCGGGAAAGAGCGGCAGCCCATGTTTCATCGGGAAGATCTGTCCGCTATCCCTGACGCGGCGTTCGAGGCCTTTCTTGCCGAACGCGCGGAGTATTGGCAGCGACAGATCGATCTCGGCGAGGGGCCCACGCTCCGGGCGGTCTGGTTCGAACTCGGGCGGGGACGCGGCGCGCGGCTGTTGCTGGTCATCCATCACCTGACCATGGATATCGCGAGCTGGCGCATCCTGCTGGACGATCTCGTGCTCATCCACGACCAATTGGCCTCCGGCCACGCCGTGACCTTGCCGGCCAAAACGACCTCTTACCGACAATGGGCTGCGCGGCTTCAGGACTATGCCGGAACCCTGGCGGGGGAGGGGAGAGCGCCACCCTGGTGGCACTCGCGGGAGGCTGCTGAAACGGCTTTGCCGGTCGATCGCGACGAAGGCACGAACACCGAAGCCGATGCCGCCGAGTATACGGTCAAGCTCTCCGAAAAACTCACTCGGGCGCTCATTCAGGAAGCCGGAGCGGCCTATCGGACCAGCGTTCAGGAATTGTTGCTCATCGCCGTCGTCAAGGGTCTTTCGGACTGGTCCGGCCTGCACCGGTTGCGGGTGGAGGTCGAAGCGCACAGCCGCGACAACGGCCCGTTCAGGGATTTGGATTTTACGCGGACGATAGGACGGTTCACGACCTCCTACCCGGTGACCTTCGATATCGATCCGGCGAACGCCACCGGAGGCATCATCAAGGACCTCAAGGAGCAGTTCCGCCGCCAGTCCGCATGGGGATTCGACTACACCGTCTGGCGCTGGCTCGGCGAAGGGCGGGAAAAAGGCTGTTCGGCGGATGCGCCCATCCTGTTCAATTATCTCGGCCACCTGGACCTCGGAACCGACGCCCACGCGTATTTCCGGCAATGCACGCTGGCATCGGGCATCGCCCGCGCCTCGGCGAACCGCCGGACGCACGAATTGGCGGTCAACGCCGCGGTCAGCGGCGGGCATCTCCAACTGACCTGGATTTACAGCGCGGCGCGTTATGGCGGCTCGACCATCGCCCGCCTCGGCGACGCCGTGATCCAGGCATTGGAGACGCTGATCTCCCACTGTCTCGAACCCGGCGTGTCCGGGCTAACGCCCTCCGATTTTCCGCTGGCCAAGCTGTCCGCGCAGGAGCTCGACAGACTGCCTTATCCGCCGGGAAACATCGAGGATGTCTATCCGCTGGGGCCCATGCAGGAAGGCATGCTGTTCTATTCCCTGATGTATCCGGGATCGGGCATCTATCACATGATCGATCGCTACGAAATCGACGGGGATGTCGAAATCGAGGCTTTCAATGCGGCCTGGCAGGAGGTCTTGGACCGTCACCCCATCCTCCGCACGTCCTTTCTTTGGAAAGACTATTCGAGTCCGCACCAGTGCGTGCAGAAGCACCTGGCGCTGCCGTTCGATTATCAGGACTGGAGAGGGGTGCCCGAGGCCGAACAGGAACGGCGGTTCAAGGCTTTGATCGAAACCGAGCTGAAAACGGGTTTCGATTTCACGGTGGCGCCTTTGATGCGGATACGCCTGGTCCGTTTCGGCGAGCGCAGCTACCGCTTCATCCGCAGCCATCACCACATTCTCATGGACGCCTGGTGCAAGTCGCCGGTTTTGTTGGAGTTCCGGGCGAACTACGAGGCCAAGGTAAAAGGAGAGCCCTGCCCGCCCAGGGAGGCTGCGATACCCTATCGGGACTATATCGGCTGGCTTGCGGAGCAGAACCGGGAGGCTGCTGAAAATTTCTGGCGCCGGTACCTTACCGGATTCGGCGAACCCACGCCGCTGGTCGTGGACAAGCCGGTTCCGCCGGAAACAAAAGGCACGAGCCAGGTTCGGGATCGGGTGGCGCTGTTGTCCGAGGAAGACACCAAGGCGCTTCATGCTTTGGCGCAGCGTTGCCAAGTGACGCCGAACAGCGTCTTGCAGGCCGCCTGGGCGCTGATGCTGGCCCATTATTCGCGGTGCGACGAAGTCGTGTTCGGAGTGACTGTGGCCGGACGCCCGACCGATTTGCCCGGGGTGGAAACGGCGCTGGGATTGTTCATCAACAGCCTGCCGTTGCGGGTCAAGGTCAAGCCGGACCAGCCGGCCCTGGAATTCCTGCGCGAACTGCTGTACCACAATCTGGAGCTCCGCCAATACGAATACATGCCTTTGGTACAGATACAAGCTTTGAGCGAGCTTCCCAGAGGCCAGGCGCTCTTCCAGCACCTGTTCGTGTTCGAAAACGCGCCGGTCGATCCGACCTTGCGGGGTTCCAAGGACGTTTTGAACATCGTCGACGACAAGCACCGCACCCATTCCAATTATCCGATCAACGCGGTGCTGGTTCCTTCCCCGCGTTTCCACCTGCAAATTACCTATGACGTAAACCGTTTCGAACCGGCCGCCGTGGAACGGATGCTCGGGCATTTCAAGACCTTGCTGGAAAGCCTCATCCGCCATCCCGACGCCCGCCTGGGCTCGCTCCCGATGCTGACCGAAAGCGAGCGCGGCGCAATCCTGGAGCAATGGAACCGGACCGATCATCCCTATCCCGAACCTCGGGACATCGTGGCCCGTTTCGAAGCGCAGACGGCGCTGGCGCCCGAGGCGGTCGCCGTCGCCTGCCGCGGCGAGGCATTGACCTATCGTGAACTCAACGCCCGCGTCAATCGCCTGGCTCACGCCTTGCGCGCCGCTGGGGTGGGCCCCGAGACGCTGGTCGCCCTGTTGAACGATCGCGGCATCGATTTCCTGGTGATGATGTTGGGCGTGTTCAAAGCCGGCGGCGCCTATCTGCCGCTCGATCCCGGCCATCCCGACGCACGCCTGACGCAGGTGCTGGAGGAAGCCCGCGCCGCTCGGCTGCTGGTTGGCAAGTCCTTCCGGGAACGGGCCGAATCAGTGTGCCGGACGGTCTCCCGGCGGCCGGCGCTGCTGGTACTGGACGAACCCGTGGCGCAAAGCTATCCGGCCACCGATCCCGAACGCCTGCACGGCCCCGGCAGCCTGGCCTTCACGATCTTCACGTCCGGCTCCACCGGAACGCCCAAGGGCGCCATGGTCGAGCACCGGGGCATGTTCAACAACCTGATCACCAAGGTTCCGACTTTGGGTTTGAGCGAAGCCGACGCCATCGCACAAACCGCGGGACAGTGTTTCGACATTTCCGTCTGGCAGCACCTGACGGCTCTCGCATGCGGCGCTCGGGTCGAGATTTTCCCGGACGACATCGTGCGCGATCCCGGCCTGCTTCTCCGCCAAATCGCCGAACGCGAAGTCACCGTTTTGGAGGCGGTTCCGTCGATGATCCAGGCCCTGCTGGAAATGGCCGGGGGTATCGAGCTGCCGCGGCTGCGCTGGCTGATCGCCTGCGGCGAGGCGTTTCCGCCGGACCTCTGCCGGCGCTGGATGAAACGCTTCCCGCACGTGCGGGTGCTCAATGCCTACGGTCCCGCCGAATGCTCGGACGACGTTTCCTACTACGAGGTACCGGAAACGCTCGCAGAAACCGAAACGATCGTGCCGGTCGGGCGCCCCGTGGACAACACCCGGCTGTATCTTCTGGATGCCTGGCTCACCCCGGTTCCCGTGGGCGTGCCCGGAGAAATCTGCGTGGCCGGTATCCAGGTCGGGCGAGGTTACCTGCACCGGCCGGAAACGACGGCGGAAAAGTTCGTTCCGGACCCGTTCGGCCCTGTCGGCGGGCGCTTGTACCGCACCGGCGACCTCGGCCGTTACCGGGAGGACGGCGCCATCGAGTTTCTCGGACGCATCGACCACCAACTCAAGATTCGCGGGGCGCGGATCGAACCGGGCGAAATCGAGGCGCAGCTTCTCCTGCATCCGGCCGTGGAGCAAGCCGTGGTGGTGGCCCGAGACGACGGAGGCGCGGGCGGCAAACGTCTGGTGGCCTATGTCACGGAACGCTTGCCGTTTTCTCCCTCTCCCTCCGGCAACGGGCCGGATGCGCAACCCGGAGAAAATTTGGAGAGCAAGCCGAGTATCGCGGCTCGCGAGGAAACCGCGGACGGTCTTTCCCTGATCGACCAGTTGCGCGCCTATCTCTCGGCACGGCTTCCGAACTTCATGGTGCCATCGGTCTTCGTTCGCCTCGACGCCATGCCTCTCGGTAGCAACGGCAAAATCGACCGCAAGGCCTTGCCGGCGCCGGACGTCGCCGCTCAAAGGGAAGCGCGCTACGTGGCCCCGCGCACCCCTGCGGAAGAAATTCTCGCCGACATCTGGAAAGACGTATTGGGCCTGGATAGGGTCGGCGTCGAGGACAACTTTTTCGATCTCGGCGGGCACTCCCTCATCGCCGTACAAGTGCTGTCTCGGGTACGGACCGCTTTCGATGTCGAGGTTCCCCTGAGACGCGTCTTCGAGGCCTCCACCATCACACAGCTCGCCTTGGTGATCGAGGAATGCCTGATCGAACAACTCGAATCCCTTTCGGAAGAGGAAGCCTTGGCGTTACTGGAGGACGGATCATGAACTGAAGAAACACTGTAAGAAACCTTCCCGTGTGGGTAAAGGCATCTACTGAAGTCGTCGCCCCGGCATGGATTGCCGGGGTCCGGAAGCCAAGGACGGCAAAGGCCTCTTAACTCCTGTGCTCTGAATTCCGGCACGAATTCGCCCGGAGCCGAGTGATTCTGAGGTGTCATTCGACCAGCCTGCAGAAAGAAAAAATAACGATGAAAACGACCGATAACTTGAAATTTACTGGGGAAGACGTCCTGGCGATTAACAAGGATCGACAACAAGAAGCTGTCGCTCATCAAGGAGGGAATGGTGTTGAGACAGGTTCGAAGAATGGCCTGTGCCCAGGTGCCCTTACCCGCAAGAGTACGGCCATTGCCGCGGCTTTTGCGGCCTATGTTCCGCTTGCTTCCGTCGGCGCCGAGCCGCAGCCCGTCGGCAAGGCCACGACGACCGCTCAAGCGCCGATCCAATTCGACATTCCGGCGCAAGATTTGCCCCGCGCTCTGTCCGCTTTCACCGTGCAGAGCCGCGTCCAGGTTCTTTACGAAGGCGATGTCGCCGAGGGGCTGCGCAACGCCCCCCTCAAAGGCGCCTATACACCGGAAAAGGCCTTGAAAGTGCTGCTGAGCGCGGCTCCCGTTCAAGCCCGTTTCACCGGCCAACGGACGGTGACCCTGGAGCGCAAGCCAATCGCCGTTCAATCCGGCGGCGATGCAGCCGACGCCATCGCGCTCGGGAAAGTGACTGTCAGTGCGGGAGCGGAGGCCGATCCGAACGATCCCTACAACGAGGACTACGCCGTTTCCAAATCCTTCCCAGCCACCAAGACCGACACGCCGATCATCGAGACGCCGGTATCGATTCAAGTAGTGCCGAGAGCGGTGATGGAGGATCAGAAAACTACCAGGATTACGGATGCTCTGGAGAACGTGAGCGGCGTTCGAGCACAATCCTCCCTCGGAGCGGGCACCGGCTTCATCGTCCGCGGATTTAGAAATCCCTTGATCTACCGCAACGGCCTGATGGCCATACCGAGCGGTTTCCGTTCCGAATTCGATACGGCCGATCTGCAAAGCGTCGAAGTGCTCAAGGGGCCGGCGTCGGTTCTGTTCGGACGCGCGGAGCCCGGCGGCTTGATCCATGTCACGACTAAGAGGGCGCTCGACATTCCTTATTACTCCCTGGAACAACGGTTCGGCTCGTACGACTTCTATCGCACCGAATGGGACGCTACCGGCCCGATCACCGACGACAAATCCTTGTTGTATCGCTTCACCGGCTCCTACCAGAACAACGAGTCGTTCCGGGATTTCATCTCCAATGACAGGATCATGGTTTATCCCAGCGTCACGTGGCGACCGACCGAGGCAACCGATATAACGATCAACATCGAGGGGCTCAATCAGGACTACCAAGCCGATTATGGCATCCCTGTCATCGGCAAGCGCCCGGCGAATATCCCCGTGAGACGTGCCCTCGGCGATCCCAACGATCCGTTGGACAATATTTCCAGGGTGTTGCTGGGTACCGAAATCAACCATCGGTTCAACGAAGACTGGGCCATCCATAACCGGTTCCTCGCCAACTTCGGCCATGGCGACGAAACCTTTCTCAACCCTGCACCGGCATTCGGGAACGCATTGAATCCCGTTACCGGCATCCTTCAGCGCAACGTCTTTTTCCAGCGTTATGACAGCGAGGGCTACACTACCAACCTCGATTTGACCGGCAAGTTCCGGATCGGTCCAACCGACCACGACGTCCTGGTGGGATACGACTATTTCCGGTCCTTCACCAAATACCGCACCCAGGGTTTTTTCGACACCCCCGACCCGGCGCTGGCGATCAACATATTCAATCCTTCGCCCAGTTATGGAATCGACAAGGCCGTATTCGACAGTGCCGTATTAGAGACGGAATTTCCGAACAACCGCTCGGTGATCAAAGACGAGTGGCACGGCGTTTATTTCCAGGACCACATCACCTTGTGGGACAAGCTGCATATCATGGGGGGAGGCCGTTACGACTGGATCGAAACGGGTAGAGGTCGGGGCAGCTCCTTCTCGGCTGCCGACAAAAACCTGCCGGACACCATCCGGAAAGACGACGGATTCAGTCCGCGCGTGGGCATTCTCTACCAGCCTTGGCAGTGGCTGGGAGTTTACGGTAATTGGACGACCTCGCTCGGCGCCAACAATGGGATATCGGCAACCGGGAGATCCTTTGATCCTCAAATCGGCGAGCAATTCGAAGCCGGAATCAAGACCTCTTTGTTCGAAGATCGTTTGCTCGCTACCTTGGCTTATTACCACATCACCAAGGACAACCTGCTCACCCCCGACCTGACGACGCCCGATCCCAACGACAGCGTGGCGATCGGCCAGCAGCGCAGCCAGGGAATCGAACTGGACGTAGCGGGGCGTATTACCGACAACTTGAGCATCATCAGCAGCTATGCCTTCACCGATGCCCGGATTACCAAGGACAACCGAGCCCTGAATGGCCAGATTAAGGGGTACGAGGGCAAGCGACTGAACAATGTGCCCGAGCATGCGGCAAGCCTATGGCTCAGATACGACCTCAACGGGTACGAAGCGCCGGACGGTTGGAGTTTCGGTCTAGGCGGCGTACTGGCGGGGCAACGGGAAGGCGATGTCGAGAATACCTTCCAATTACCCGGCTATGTGCGGATGGACGCCTTCGCGGCATACCGATTGAAGGTAGGGCCGACGCGCGTCACGGCTCAATTCAATATCCGCAACCTGCTCGACAAGACGTATTACGAGTCCACCGATCCGGATATCAATGTATCGCCGCGCCTGGGCGTTTATCCCGGCGCACCGCTGACGGCCATCGGTTCGGTGCGGGTGGAATTTTGATGTTCAAGTATTTGGATAGCTAAGACGACCCGAACACGCAATGCCGATGAGCCTCCTTGCAAACGTCCTTGAAAGAGAAGCTGGGCTTCAGAGCGGTGCGCGACGTCTCGGTCGCTCAAGGCGCGTGCAGGGTCTGGCTTAAGGTACACCGGTGGATCTGGGGTGAACCAGCAGAGGCGATTCAATCGGCCGGGAAAAGAGGATTGTGATGTGTAGTATCAAAACCATTTCTGCGCTCCCCGGCCATCCGGACCCGGTGGTATTGGAGCCTGACTTCAACCGGGTTCATGAAATCTTCGAGAAGCTAGCGGACCGGTACGGAAAACTTTTCACGGTTCAATTTGCGAACCGGCCGCTAGTAGTCGTCGCGAATGCCAATCAGATCAATTTCATTCTTCGCAAAAGGCCGGACCTTTTCGGCCCATATAGCAGGAAAAACAGAGTTCTCGAAACCATGAAAGTGGACGGAATCGAGGCTGCCGACGACCACGGCTGGAAACGTCAACGGGAAGTTATAGCTGCATCCATGGAATCCCGCCATATGGCCCAATATTTCGAATATATCAAGGCGGCTACCGGAGATTTGAAAAACCATTGGATCACTCATGGCGAAAACCTTTCGAAAATTGATTTGGAAGCGGAGATTTTGGGCTTCTCGATATCGGTATTTACATCGATGGTATTCGGCGATCTGACCGATATGCCAGTGGGCGAGCAAGACGTCACGAAAAATATCTTACATAACCTGGTCCCCATTTTGGGCAGGCGCATCGATGCCTTACTGCCGCAAATGCATTTGGAAAGCTTCTCCGAAGACAAGTATTTTGACGAAGACATAAGGGAAATCTTCAGAGCCGTTAAAAATGTCATCGCACGTAAAGGATCCCTTTTAAATGACACAAATGGGGCTGGCAACGCGGTGAGCATGGTCCGGCTCCTTATAGAAGCCATGAAAGAAAAGGGTTCTGATATTCGCAATATAAAACTCATCGAAAATATTCTGTTGATAGTCCTGGCCTCCGAACCCACTACAGCGAATACCCTGCTCCGGGTGCTCTTCTGCATTTCCAAAGACCCCCAGGTCCAAAGGGACATTCAGGACGAAGTCGATGCTGTATTAGGCAATGGCGGCATTATCGAGGACATTGAAGATATCAAGAAGCTCAAATGTATCGACGCCGTTATTTTAGAGACGATGAGAACGTCGTCGGTATCCCGCATCGCTATCGTGGAGGCCAAGGCGGATTTGGTAATGGACGATGTCGAGATACCCGCTGGAACTCCGTTGGTATTGCTGATCGCGCGTTGCGCTCTGGACGATGAAAATTTTCATCAGGCCAGGGTATTTGATCACCGGCGATGGCGCAGCGAAACCAAAGTGGAATCTTCCAAACATAACGGCAAAGCCTTTTTGGGTTTCGGCTCGGGGCCGCGTTCATGTCCGGGAAGAGGTTTGGCCATGCTGGTTATCAAAAGCGCCTTGGCGATGATTTGCGGAAATTTCCAAATCCGACTGTCACCCGAAAAACAGCCTGGCGATAAAACCGGTTTCAACGATAAGCCGCTGTCCTTTGGTCTTACTATCGAAATTCGCGATAGGCGTCATGACGTCGCGCTTTAGAAAAGATTAAACCTATTGCTGTACGAAAAAGTATTCCACGAACGCGAACATGGAACGAAACCCGGGACACCTTACTCTTCGACGGCGTTTTCGCGCTTTCTGGCTCAAGGTGCATTTATTTATCGCCTTGGCGGCAGGGTTTGTTTTCGTCGTTCTCGGACTGACGGGGTCGGTTAATGTTTTCTTCCGAGAATTGGAAGAACTCGGTTTGCCGACGCAAACCCATCACGAATCCGATGTGCAACCACATTCATTGGACGAAATCATGCAAACCCTCACGGCGGCACATCCACAAAGAAAGGGGCAATGGATCTTGGTATTGCCTGGGTATGGGAAAACCTATTTGTGGGCAATATATCCGAACCCCGAGGAAACGATGGATGAATTTTACGCACCGTTGCGGGTTTTGGTGGATGTTTACAGTGGTGAAATTCTTAAGGAGAGCTTTTGGGGGCAATCCTTATCGACCCTGATTTACGAGATTCACGCCAGCTTTCTTTTGGGCAAGCTCGGTTCGAAACCCGGCAAACTGGGTTTTGACATAGTCTGTTTCTCCGGCCTGCTCCTGCTGCTTTCCGCGTTGAGCGGCTTGTACCTGTGGTGGCCGCGTTGGAACAAAATGAAAACCGCGATCACTTTCAAACGAAGGGCGAGTCCGGAACGGTTTTATTTCGATTTGCATAAAGTAACCGGCTTTTACGCAGCAACGGTTCTCGTCACACTGGCTTTTACCGGGTTTTCGTTCAGTTACGATGATTATCTAAAGCCGTTGATACGATGTTTTTCGCCTATCGGCGCCGAGCATTTAAAGGACCCCGAACTTAAATCGGAATCAGCCGCCGGTGGGCGCCGGATTTCGATAGCCGACGCCGTGGCAATAGCCGACTCCGTTTTTCCCGGCGCAGAACTGCGTGGAGTACAGACGCCGGACGGTCCCGATGGCGTCTATGTCATCGAGAAAAGGCAATCCGGAGAAGCTAACCGGCTCAGGCCGCGCACCAAGATCTGGATCGACCAGTACACCGGCAAGGTGCTGGCGGTTCAGGACCCGAATCAATTTACCGCCGGCGAGACATTCCTCAACCTCATGTGGCCCCTGCATAGCGGAGAAGCGATTGGCCTTCCGGGCCGCATCGCATGGTGTGTCATCGGTTTCACGCCCTTGATCCTTTACGTCAGCGGAATCGTGCGCTGGCTACAGAAGCGAAAGGCGGCAAGGCGGAGCGAGGCCGGGTTCAAGAAACGTCTGGAAAGGACAATGGGATGAAAAACGAGATCGAATTATCCGAATCCAAGTCTGCATTATCCGCAAGCAAACGAGCGCTTTTGCAAGAACGCCTGCAAGGGCGGCTGATTCCCCGTCGGCTCGGACCATCCACGATGCCCAAGCGGCCTCAGGGACCATCGCCTCTGTCTTTCTCCCAACAGCAGTTGTTCTTCCTCGATCAATTGGAATCGGACAGCGCCGCCTATAACTTTTCCATTGCGGTTCGGCTTAGGGGAACGCTAGTCGTTGATGCATTGGAAAAAGCCATCAACGAGATCATCCGTCGGCACGAGTCCTTGCGGACCGAATTTGTCATCGCGAACTCCGAGCCGATCCAGCGAGTGCTGCCGGAACTTAGCTTGTCCGTCAGTGTGGAGGATCTGAGCGGACAATCTCCGTCGGAACGCCGCAACTACCTTGGAAAACTGCTTAACCGGGAATCGAGAACGCCTTTTGATTTATCCGAATGCCCGCTGCTGCGCGTCAGGCTCTTTCGCTTGGCCGAGGGCACCCAAGACGAACAGGAGCATGTTCTCCTCATCACCATGCCCCACATTATCACCGACGGCTGGTCGGCGGCTGTTCTATACCGGGAGCTGGCCACGCTGTACGAAGCTTATGTCCTAGGCCGCCCGTCACCGTTACCCGAGTTGCCCATCCAATACGCCGACTTCGCTTATTGGCAGCGGCAGCGGTTGCAACCGGATGTCCTCGCGAAAATGTTTTCGTTCTGGGAGCGTCATTTATCCGGTTCCGATTCCGGTTTCGAGTTGCCGACCGATCGGACGAGGCCGGCGGTGCAGACGTATCGCGGGAGCGACTACCACTTTTTTCTGGCCAAGGAACTCACCGTAAAGCTGAACCAGTTATGCCGCCGGCGGAACGTGACTTTGTTCGCGCTCTTGTTTTCCGCCTTCAATGTGCTCCTGCATCGCTATACCGGTGAGCAACATATTTGCGTAGGGACCCCGGTAGCCAACCGCAACCATGCGGAGCTCGAAGGGCTGATCGGTTTTTTCGTCAATGTATTGGCACTGCAAACCGATCTTTCGGGCAATCCGAAATTCACCGCCTTGCTGGGCCGAACCCACGAAACGATGTTGGATACCCAGCCGCATCAGGAGTATCCCTTCGAGTTATTGGTTAAAAAGCTCAAGCCGATTCGAGATGCGAGTTCCAATCCGTTATTCCAGGTCATGTTCGTACTGCACAACGTGCCGTTCGACTCGATACGGGTAACCGGACTGGATATCACGCCATTCTCGGTCGAGAACCATGTTTCAAAGTTCGACTTGACCCTGCACGTTACCGAAGAGCCGGACGGTCTGCGCACATCCCTGGAATACAACGTCGATTTGTTCGACGAGAGCACGATCGCCCGCATGGCGAGTCACTTCCGGGTATTACTGGAGCACATCGCAGACGCTCCGGACACGCGGATCAGCGAATTGCGGCTGCTGACGCCGGAGGAAAACCGGCAACTGACCGAGGAGTGGAGCACTGTAACCGCCTACGTGTTATCGGATGGCGGTCCGGAGAGTGCGAATGGCCTGCCCGCGCGCTCGGGAGAAACGTCGGCGGACGGATTCATCCACGCACTGTTCGAGGATCAGGCGCGGCGTGTGCCGTCAGCAATCGCCCTGTACGGCAACGGATCGACTTTGACTTACGCGGAGCTTAACGCCAGGGCCAATCAACTGGCGCACTACCTCCGTAGCAAAGGGGTAGGACCCGGAATCACGGTCGCACTATGTATCGGTCGCTTGCCGGAAATGGTGGTCGGGATACTCGGCGTTCTGAAAGCCGGCGGAGCCTATGTGCCGATCGATCCGAAATACCCCAAGGACGAGATTGCGTATCTGCTGGACGATTCCGGCGCAGCGCTGCTTCTGACTCGGGAATCGGTGCTGGCGGCGTTGCCGAATCTATCGATAGCGGCGACATGCGTCGACTGTGATTGGGAAGCGATTGCCGAACAACCCGTCGTGGATCCGCGGGTGACGACCGATTCCGGCGACCTGGCCTACGTTATTTACACCTCCGGGTCCACGGGAAAACCCAAGGGCGTAGCCGTTACTCATCGCAATGTCCTGCACTCGACCCAGGCCCGGTTTGCCTATTACCGCAACCCGGTGGAAAGCTTTTTATTGCTTTCTTCCTTTGCCTTCGACAGTTCCGTGGCGGGCATATTCTGGACCTTGAGCCAAGGCGGAAAACTGTGCATTCCCGATGATTCGACTCATACCGTTCCGGCGTTTGTGGTCGATTGGATCAGGAAAGAGCGGATTACCCATTTGTTAGGCCTGCCGTCTTTTTACAATATCCTCCTCGAGCAAGCGGATGCGGGGCAACTCGATAGCTTGCGGGCGGTTATCGTCGCCGGAGAAGCTTGCTCGGCGGGAGTGGCCGAACGCCACTACGCACAACTGCCGGGAGCGGATCTCTATAACGAATACGGCCCCACCGAAGGCACCGTCTGGTGCACCGCATATAAAATCCCGCCGAAATTTTCCGAGGACTCGATACCCATCGGCCGCCCCATTCCCGGTGCGCGGATATATCTATTGGATGCCTATTTGAATCCGGTGCCCGTTGGCGTACCCGGCGAGCTTTATATCGGCGGCGAAGGTCTTGCCGCCCGCTATTTGAATCAGCCGGCATTGACCGCCGAACGTTTTTTGCCCAACCCTTTCGATAATGCCTCCGGGGCTCGTCTTTACCGGACGGGAGACCGTGCGCATTTCCGCGCCGACGGCAATATCGTGTTCTTGGGGAGGGCCGATCACCAAGTCAAGATTAGGGGGTTTCGAGTAGAGTTGAGCGAGATCGAGGTCAAGTTGCTGAAGCACCCGGATATCGAAGCAGCGGTCGTGACCGATCACGAAACCCCTTCGGGAAGCAAGCGCCTGATTGCGTACCTCGTGCCAAGGCAAGGCGAACGCGCGGCCGACGCCGACGGGTTACGCGCGTTTCTGCAAAACATGTTGCCCAGCTACATGATTCCGTCGGCCTTTGTATTTCTCGATCGTCTCCCGCTGACGCCCAACGGCAAACTGGACCGCAAGGCATTACCTTCAGTGGACGTCCGGGATCAATCGGAGGACCGCTACGTCGCACCGCGCACCAAGATCGAGGCCGTGTTGTGCGCTATCTGGGGGCAGGTATTGGGTCTGGAGAAAGTCGGCATCCAGGATAACTTTTTCGAGATCGGCGGCGATTCCATATTAAGCATGCAGATGGTGAATCGGGCGAAGCAGGCCGGCTTGACCATTCATCCCCGGCAGGTTTTCGAATACCAAACCATCGAAGCATTGGCGAAAGCAAAGGACCGCGACACGGACGTGCAGGCGGAACAGGGCATCATTACGGGAGAAGTTCCCTTGACGCCCATCCAGCGGTGGTTTTTCGAACAGTCCTTCCCTAACCCGAATCATTGGAACCAATCGGTTCTGCTGGAGGCAAAACAGCCGATCGTCCCCGCGGTACTGACAGACGTCATACGGCACCTGCTGCACCACCACGATGTTTTGCGCACCCGTTTTCGCGAGTGCGGCGGTCTTTGGACGCAGGTGCTGGCGGAGGATGTCGAGGGCGCAGTCGAAATCGTTTCGGTCGATTTTTCGGGTCTCGCCGAGGATCGCCGGCAAGCCGCGCTGACCGAACAGGCTTCGCGGTGGCAGCGCAGCCTCGATTTGCGTCACGGGCCTTTAATTCGGGTGGTGTGGTTCGATTGCGGAGGCGATTCGAGCAGCCGTTTGTTGATCATCATCCACCACCTGGTGGTGGACGGAGTAAGTTGGCGCATTCTTTTGGAAGACATGAGCGCCCTTTACCGGCAGGCTCTCGCGGCGCGAGAGATGAGGTTGCCGAAAAAAACCACCGCCTTCAAGCAATGGGCGGAACGCCTCGCGGATCATGCGCAAACGGCAATGCCGGAGCGCAACGTCGCCTATTGGCTGAACACCGATTGGAGCCGGATCGCTGCACTGCCGATGGATTTCGCCGGGGGCGTCGATTCCGAGGCAACCGGCGAGACCGTGACCATTTCGCTGGACCCGACGAAAACGTCCGTTTTGCTGCAAAACGCCCCGCTGGCCTATGGCGCGCGGATCAACGAGGTTCTTCTCGCGGCGGTAGTGGCCGTGCTGGCCGAATGGGCGCAAAGCGACTCGGTATTTTTGGAAATGGAAAGCCATGGCCGTGAATACCTTTTTGACGATGTAGACATCTCGCGCACCGTAGGCTGGTTTACCGCCTTATTTCCGGTTTTGTTCGAAATTTCGCCCGATCGGGCTTTTCCGGAAATAGTCCAAGCGGTGAAGGAGCAACTGGCCGTCATCCCGAACCACGGCATCGATTATGGCGTCGTGCGCTATCTGAATCGGAATCCCGATCTTGTCAGCCGGCTGGAAGCCGTTCCGGAGCCTCAAATCGGGTTTAACTACCTTGGCCGAATCGATCAAGGAACCGCGGTCGATGCTTGGTTTTCTCTCGCTCCGGAACCCGCCTGCCGCCTGAACGATCCAGCGGGAATGCGGCCGCGCAGCCTGTCGGTCGATGCCTCGGTCGTGGCGGGTGAATTGCGCGTTCATTGGAGCTACAGCCATGCCTGTCATTCGCGGGAAACCATCGAGCGACTTGCCGGCAGGCTTTTAGGGATACTCGAAGATGCCGCCGCGGCTTGTTCGGCAGCAGCATCGCTCGGCGATGCCGTGAATTCGGAGCACGAAGAATCATCAACTTCCATTGTGAATCTGGCGGCGGAAGCGATTCTGGATTCGTCCATCACGCCGGCTTTCCGCCCAGGGAAACCGAACGGACTTCCTCGCAATGTCTTGTTGACTGGAATTACCGGGTTCGTGGGCCCTTTTTTACTGGACGAACTATTGGCGCAAACTCAAGGAAAGATTTTTTGCCTGGTGCGTTCCGGTTCGGCTGAGGACGCAGCCAATAAAATCGAAGAAACCCTCGATCGCTATGCCATCCATAACCCTTTGGCAAAACAGCGGATCGTGCCTTTGCCCGGTGATTTGGCAAAACCGTTTCTCGGACTGCCGGCGGCGCGGTTTCGGGAGTTGGGCGATGAAGTCGACGTGATCTACCACAACGGATCGTCGACCAACCTGATCTTATCTTATCCGGCTTTGAAACCCGCCAACGTGTCGGGTACGCGGGAGATCCTTCGCCTTGCCTGCACCGGCACGGTCAAGCCGGTTCATTACGTATCGACGTTGTCTATTTTCGACGACGGAACCGAGCCCGAGCCGCCAGGATTTTCGGAGGACGATCTGCCCAGCCTGAATACCCGTTTGACCATGGGGTATTCGCAGAGCAAGTTGGTGGCCGAGCATCTGATTCGAATCGCGCGCGACCGCGGCTTGCCGGTTACCGTTTACCGATTGGGCACCGTGACGGGACATGGCGGCACCGGCGCTTGGAATCCGAATGATTTCCACTGCCGGTTTCTTAAGGTGTGCCTCGATCTCGGGATATTTCCCACGAATAGGACGTCATTCGTGCTGACACCCGTCGATTTCGTCAGCCGCGCCATCGTGGGGTTGTCCGCCCTCGATTCCTCGCCAGGGCGTACCTATCACGTTTTCAATCCTCATCCGACACCGGTATCGGATCTTATTGCCTGGCTCGACAGGTATGGGTATCGGATTGAAAAGGCTTCACCCCCGGAATGGATGAGCGCCTTTTCCACGCTCGCCTCTCGGTCGCCCGATCAGTCTTTGCACACCATGGCCGGAATGGTGGAGTCCTTTGTAGAACATCATCACGATGGTTCAGTGCCTTATCGATGCGGCACGACGGCTGAAGCATTGAGGCAAGTCGGAATCGCCTTGCCGACGGTCGATGAGGGCGTGTTTGCCAAATCGCTCGATTATCTGGTCGACGCGGGCGTTCTGGAACGGCCCTTTCGTTGAGCGACTTGCAAGCATCCACCCTGAAACAACACGCCGGATTAGTTCGATGGACCTGCTCAAACGCAAAGTAGCAGTAAGGTGCCCCGGTTGGGATAACGACAAGCCGACCCGATATTTTTCCCAGCCTTATAGCCTCGTCGAGGGATTGGAGTGGATTTACCGCGTCCTGATCAATCCGCCGCGAAGCCACGGCCCATTCGAAGAATTCGTTCCCGATAACAGCGTGATAAATACCGTTATGCCTCGGATAAAGCTGGGTTTTATCGGAGATATCATGATCCTCGAAGGAATGGATTTAAGAATCGGAGAGGATATCAGGCGCTTTTTCTCTGATACGGATTTCGTGGTCGGTAATTTCGAAGGGACTATTGTTACCGGCCACCGCAAGCAGGTGTTTATGGCCCAGGCTCATACCGAGGAGATTTTGGACCATCTGTCCAAGCTTTTTCCACCTGAGCGCACGGTTCTGTCCTGTGCCAATAATCACACGGGCGATTATGGCTGGGATGGGTTTTGCGAATCCTACCGGCGGCTGCAAGATTATGGCTTTATAACCGTGGGAAGGCGGGATGAACCGTCTGTGCTCATTGACGGTAAGGTAAATATTGTCGGTTGTACCCGTTGGTCGAATCAAAAATGCGAATTCGTAGCGACGATAGATGAGGTCGATGATTATTTTGCTGGCGATGCCGAATTCAATATTTTGTATCCGCACTGGGGATACGAAATGCAATTGCGTCCTAAATATCATCAGGTGCTGCACGGCCGCAGATTATTAAACATGTGGGATATGATCATCGGCCATCATTCGCATTGTCCGCAACCAGTCGAGCTTTGTGAAACTAATCGCAATACAAGATTATTAGCTTATTCATTGGGAAATTTTTGCTCCTCTGAAAATAGGGGAGATACCCCTATCGGGATTATTCTGAAAGCCGATATCGGGCCGGATAGCAACGGTGTCTGGGGTGTCGGCAGAATGAACTGGGAGTTTATATATGCGTTCTTGCACAAGAAACAGCGATGCGTCGAGCTCGAAATACGCCGCACTGAACCTGCTCGGTCTCGATAATGTGACAACCCGATGAGTGATTTATTCGGCTTTCTTCCGTTTCGGTCATGGATCGCGCTCTTGATCGCTGCCCTAACGGGCATGGTTAGTGGGCTTAGCGGGGTCGCACTGCTCGCCGTGATCAATGGCGCACTGCAGCCCCCTGCTTCTATAGACGAGTATTGGCCGGTATTCGTCGGACTGTGTGGCAGTTTTATCGCGGCCAGGCTCGTATCGGAATACGTCGTCATATTCCTAGGACAAAATACGATTCGTGATTTACGAATCAGGCTGTGTCGAGAAATTCTCGAATTACCGCTGGCTGAATTTCAGAAAATGGGCCCCGGCAAGGCCTTGGCAAATCTCACAGAAGATGTGGCGGCAGTCTCCGAGGCGTTCACCCGAATTCCTTCCATTTGCGTCAATATCGCCGTGGTGTTCGGCGGCCTGGGTTATCTCGGCTGGTTATCGAGGGATATCCTCTGGATCGTGTTAGGGGCCATGGCCGTCGGTGTCCTCAGTTTTAGGACGATTCAATACTGGGCCTATCGATGGCTGGTGGTCGCCCGCGAGCACGAGGATTCGGTATATAGATACATTCGGAACATGACCGATGGAATCAAGGAGCTAAAGCTCAATCAGCCGCGTCGCCGGGCGTTTTTGTCGGACTGCGTGGAAGCTTCGATTATCAATTGCCGTCGGAATAGGCTATCGGCAATGCTGTGGTATGCGGTCGCCATCAACTGGGGAAACGGATTGTTTTACGCAGTGATCGGTACGATTCTTTTCATTCTGCCTCAGTGGCAGGAAATTCCGTCCGAGATCGCGCGAGGCTATTGTTTGATCATTTTATACATGGCTATGCCGCTCCAGCTTCTGCTCGAAGTTATTCCTATCCTGTCGAAAGCCAGGGTGTCGGCCGGAAAGATTCACGCTCTGGAGAAAGGGCTTTCCGGCAAAAATCAGGATTACGGGCTGCTTCCAAGAAGAGATCCCGAAGCGCGTACGCCGATTTTGGAGCTTTCGAAAGTCCAGCATTGTTATCGTGGAGAAGACGGGCGCGTGGAGTTCGTACTCGGCCCTATCGACCTAACTCTATACCCCGGTGAAATCGTTTTTATTATTGGAGGAAACGGCAGCGGGAAATCCACGTTAGCTTTTTTATTGGTTGGATTATATCGGCCGGAAAGCGGAGAAATACAGTTGGATGGCGAACCGATAAACGATGGAAATCTCGAATATTATCGACAGCACTTCTCGGCCATTTTTTTCGACTTTTTCCTGTTCGAAAACCTATTGGGCTTCGACAATCTGGAATCCAACAGCAAAATATGGGAATACCTGAAGCATCTGGACCTCGCTCACAAGGTCACCGTCAAGGACGGTAAGTTTTCTACGGTCAATTTATCGCAAGGGCAGCGAAAACGGCTCGCACTTCTGGTTGCTTATCTGGAAGATCGTCCGTTCTATGTGTTCGATGAATGGGCTGCGGATCAGGATCCGATATTCAAGAGGATTTTCTACCGAGAGATTCTCGGTTCCCTAAAATCCCGCGGAAAGACGGTTATCGTGATTACTCACGACGATGCGTATTTTTCATTGGCGGATCGTTGTCTCAAGCTGCGGGACGGAAAGCTTTTCGAGGTGCCGGTGGCCGAGGCGAGCGATAGCCATGGGAGAGCCGAAAATTTCGCCGCCCCTACTACGACAATGTTAGAGGTCGGCCATGGAGCCTGAAATGGGTTGCTCGAGCCCTGGAGACAAGGAAGAAAAATCGGCGGTTTCGGCAGAGCTATCGAACCGAATGTCGTCACGGCGGTGGAACCGAACGAGCACGAAAGTAACGCATCGCCTGTTTTTCGGCGCCGTCATTTTGATCGGTGCCGGCTGCTTGGCGGGGTATTGCTCGCTACGACTATCGTTGCCCCCCGAGCAGGGGACTTACCGGCTTACTGAGCTTGCATCGGGCGTCGTGGTGGAATTCGACAGCCAGGGAATTCCCTCGATTTCGGCAAAATCCCGCGAGGACGCCTTTTATGCGTTAGGTTTTGTGACCACTCGCGACCGCCTGTTTCAACTCGATCTGCTGAGGAGGCAAATGGCGGGACGGCTGGCCGAGGTCATGGGAGAAGATTTGGTGGAGTCGGACCATCGGCATCGGGTAATGGGTTTCGAACATGTGGCCGGAGCTATTGTGAAACGCCTTCCGGAGGATCAGTTGCGGGTGTTGGAGGCTTATGCCGCGGGGATCAACCAGGGAATGGCGTCCATGCCGGTCGTACCGTTCGAATTCTTGCTGTTGGGATATCGGCCTTCCGCTTGGCGGCCCGAGGACAGCCTGCTGGTGGTGCTGGCCATGGAAGAGGACTTGGGATGGACGGGGGAAGCGGAGCGCATGGCCACGGTCATGGAGGCCGCCCTGCCGAAAGCGGTAAATGCGTTTTTCTCTCCGGCCGTCGATCGCTACACCAACCAACTTCTAAGCGGCAAAGCCTCTCGGACTCGGCTCCCTCCGATTCCCAAGGAGGACTTGTCTGCCTTGCTGAGGAATGCTGGAGAACACTACGCCGGTTTGGCAACGGACGGTCCTGCCCCCAAGGGATCGAACGGTTGGGTGGTCGGTCCTTCGAAAACTTGGGACGGACGAGCCATCCTCGCAAATGATATGCACTTGTCGCTACGTGTCCCCAACATATGGTACCGGGTGCAAATTCGCTATGAGGACGTGCAGCTCACCGGTCTTAGCTTGCCGGGAATCCCTCTGGTCGTGGTGGGTTCCAACGGTAAGGTGGCCTGGGGCTTTACCAACATAGAGGGCGATTTCGTCGATTTGGTGGAACTGGAACTCGATCCGGACGATCCCGGACGCTATCGCACGCCTCAGGGATTTGCCCGCTTCGGCGAACGCATCGAAACGGTGCCGGTACGGGACGGAACCGAGCGCACGTTCAAAGTACTGGAAACCATCTGGGGACCCGCTCTGCCCGAACCCCTACTGGGCAAGCGGGTGGCCGTGCACTGGACCGCCCTGGATCCGGAGGCTACCGACCTGCATCTTCTCAACCTGGATGCGGTGGAGGATGTCGCTGCCGCCCAGGCCGTGTTCAACCGGGCCGGCGGTCCGCCCTTGAATGCCATGGCGGCGGATAGCCGAGGCAACATCGGTTGGACTTACACGGGGAAAATCCCGAGACGCTTCGGTTTCGACGGATCGGTTACCCGCTCTTGGGCAGATGGCTCGCGCGGCTGGAAAGGTTACATTCCGCCCGAAGAGCTGCCACGCTCGGTGAATCCGTCAGCCGGTTTCATCGTCAACGCCAATCAGCGGATGCTCAATGACGATTATCCCTATGTCATCGGCCATGATTTCGACCACGGGCACCGCGCCCACCGAATCGCCGAAAAACTCTCCATGGCCAATAATCTCGACGAGCGGGATATGCTTACCCTGCAACTCGACACGCGGGTGGAGCTCTATCGGTTTTATCAACGGCTTGCCCTGTCTCTTCCGCCCGGCGATGCGCGCGAGGCGGGGGAACGTTGGCGGGAGAGCTTGGAAAGGTGGGACGGTTCCGCGGAAAAAGGGTCGGTAGGATTTGCGCTGCTGGTGGAATTTCGCCGCTTGTTGCTCGACGAGGTTATTTCTCCCTACCTGACGAGGTGTCGTAGCCTAGATCCCGGCTTCCGGCTTCAGAGAGCGACCATCGATGAGCCCTTGCAGCAACTTCTAGAGGCGAAATTGCCGGAATTGTTGCCTCACAAAGAACGCTATCCGGATTGGGATGCTTTTCTCCGCGATCTCCTGATACGGTCGGAGCGTAACATCTCTGCTAAGTATGGAGGCGAGTCCGCGGAATCGCTGACTTGGGGCGCGGTCAATCGCGTGTCTATCGCCCATCCGTTTTCATCCGCGCTTCCATTGCTCGGCACCTTCCTGGACATGCCGCCGGTTCCCGTGTCGGGATGCCGCGAATGCGTCCGCGTTTACTCGCCCGGCTATGGAGCCAGCGAGCGTATGGTGGTCGCGCCGGGTCATGAACTCAACGGCCTTTTCCATATGCCGGGAGGCCAATCCGGGCATCCGCTGTCGGCACATTATGACGACCAACACTCGGCTTGGGTGGAAGGAACTCCTACGCCTTTTTTAGTCGATGATCTCGTTCATCGGCTTTATCTGGTGCCAGTGGAGGACTGAATTCAGTGGGATTGGAAGAGAGGGGGCAAGGATTTGCGGAAATGCCCGGTGCCGCATGGCAGTGGGACCAGATGCCCGGAAGTGCTTCGGGCAACGAATCGCATAAAACTGAAACGGAGTTGTCATCATGACGCACATTGTTGCGGAGCCGAAAATTGACCTTCCCTCGCAGGAACCCTTAGCCGGGGCCGACGGATTATCGTTGGCGTCATCGAATCGAACGAGGCGGAACGATATTTCGGGCAACGCGTATTATCTGGATCGGCAGACGGCGTTCGAATCCAACGCCCGGACCTATCCGCGCAAGCTGCCCATCGCCATTCGCCGGGCCGAAGGCATTCATGTCGAGGATACCGACGGACGGCGCTATATCGATTGCCTGGCTGGGGCGGGGGCCTTGACGCTCGGGCACTATCATCCGGTGGTGGTGGAGGCGGTGCAACGCGCGGTGGCCGATGGCGTGCCCTGGCAAACCCTGGATTTGACGACGCCGGTCAAGGACGCTTTTGTCGAGGAGCTTTTCTCTACGCTGCCGAACGAATTCGCCGGCCACGCCCGTATCCAGTTCTGCGGGCCGTCCGGGGCGGATGCCATCGAAGCGGCGCTCAAGCTGGTCAAGACCGCCACTCGTCGGCGTTCGGTCCTTGCTTTTCATGGGGCCTACCACGGCATGACCCACGGCGCGCTGGGCTTGACCGGCGAGACCGGGCCCAAGCTGGCGATCGGGGGACTCATGCCCGAGGTGCATTTCCTGCCTTATCCCTACGCCTATCGCTGCCCGTTCAATCTCGGCGGCGAGGCGACCTGGCGCGCGTCCATCGCCTACATCGAGAGGCTGTTGGACGACACCAACAGCGGCATCGCGCCGCCCGCCGGCATGATCCTGGAAGCCGTGCAAGGGGAGGGCGGGGTGATTCCGGCGCCGGACGAGTGGCTTCGGGAAATACGGCGCATCACCCGCGAACGGGAGATTCCCTTGATCGTCGACGAAGTACAGACCGGCGTAGGTCGCACGGGAGCGATGTATGCCTTCGAGCATGCCGGCATCCTGCCGGATGTGTTGGTGCTTTCGAAAGCGGTGGGCGGCGGACTGCCGCTTAGCGTGGCGGTCTACCACGAAAGTCTGGACCGCTGGGAGCCCGGCGCCCATGCCGGCACGTTTCGAGGCAACCAATTGGCCATGGCGGCGGGCGCCGCGACTCTGCGATTCGTCAAGGAGCAGACGCTCGACCGCCATGCGGACGCGATGGGCGAGCGTTTAATGGCCCATCTGCGCCGTATCCAACGGGAGTCGCCTCATGTGGGCGACGTGCGGGGACGGGGCCTGATGATCGGCGCCGAGATCGTGGATGCGCGAGCCGAGCCCGATCGTCTCGGCGCTCGTCCGCCTTGCCGCGAACTGGCGCGCCGGATTCAAAAGGAATGTCTCAATCGCGGCTTGATTCTCGAATTGGGCGGGCGTCAGGGAAGCGTGGCCCGCTTCCTGCCGCCTCTGATCGTGACCGCGGGCGACATCGACCGGATCGCCGGAATCTTCGAGGAGGCTGTGAGGGGGGCTGGTAAGAGGCCGAAGACTTAAGGCAATAGGAGGAACGGAGCGGCTGCGATTGTCGACTCTATTAAGCCTCTGGCTTGGTCTCGTTCAGTATTTTGCGTCGCGTTTTTCAGATCGCGATCAAGCGCAAGGGAAAACATTGGCTGATAGCTTGGAAATCGCGATCTTTGCAGAGTAGTGGCAGGTTGTCGCGCAGGCAGAGTCGCGCGATCACACAATCGATCGTCGATCGAATGGTATAGCCCTTGGCGCGGCAAGCCCGGTAAATCCTTGCGGCCTCGATATAATCCGACTGCGCAGGCTCTTTGACGTAGTCGAACGCTTCCAACAAACCGGAAATTTTGACCGCTTCGGATTCGGTGCGCAGGCCGAGCAGGATTTCCGTCCATACTACACCCGGAAGCGCGATAGGTTCGGCATCGGCTAGCGCCTGCGACAGCCGATCCGCTTCCGCTGAGGCATGGCCGTTGAAATAGTCGATCCAAACCGAGGTATCGACGAGCATCAGTCTTCTTCGAGGTTCGGTCTGGCGCGTAACTGATCGAGGTCACCCTGCCACGGGATCTGACCGCGCAAGGCCAGCAGTTGCCGGCGTTTGAGCGTTTTGACGAACTCGGTCAGAGCGGCTTGGATAGCGGCTTTTTTGGTCGGGAAGCGGCCCAACTGCACTACCTGATCAAGCAGGTTTTCATCCAAATCGACATGCGTTCTCATGGGATTAAAATCCTATTTTCAATGCACATAATTTTGTCAGCACTATGTGCATAATTCAACGAACGGATTCCCGCGCTTCTGCGGCCCGCGTAAAGCGGAACACACGGACTCACTATTTGCCGTACCAATAAAAATGAGTGACCGGAGTACGGGTTTTGGGGCGGTCAAACGTCTTATATGGAATGGCTGCGGCAAATTGCCTTTGGCCGAGTCTTTGGTTTTGCTATTCCCTTCAGGAGTAATCCGTGAAACGACGCACACTGACTGCCGCCCTTGTCATGCTGATTGTTGCGCTGGAGATCCATGCCGGTACTCTCGCCGACGGCAAATGGAGTCCGGCAAGTTGCGGAACGCGGCCGGCCGCGCCGGAGATCGATTCCCGCAGCGTCGACGCCTACAACCGCAGTCTCAAGGCGGCGAGAGACTGGCAGCAAAAGGCGCAAGCCTACAACGACTGCATCGTCAAGGAAGCCAATGCAGACAACTCGGTCATCGCCGAGACGGCAAACGCTGAACAGGCACGCTTCCGCGCCGAGGTCGAACAGATCGGTGCCGTGGCGACGGCCGCCAAGGCCAAGCTGGATAGCCGATGACACGGATGGCTGAAACGCCGCCCGGCGCTTTGGGTACAGATACACGCCGGACCGGTCTTGCGATGGCCGGTTTTTTGATTGTGATGGGCCCGTCTCGGCCGGGCTTTGGCCCACGCACCAAACGGGGCAGGTGAACTGCCGGTGAGTCTTGGAGAGGCATGAGGCTGGTGACTTTGGACGTTGGACTTGAGGCCGAACCGAGAGCGTGCGCCGGGTGCCCGCCCGAGCAGCGAGATAGGCGTCGAAGCTTGGGGCTTTCCCTCCGGCGTAGTTAACGTCCAGATGAAAATCCTCCTCCCCATTCTCGTGTTGCTGACCGGCGCGGTCGGCGCTTATGCCATCGTATCCCACCGGCCGGCGCTGGAAACCCAGCCCGCCAAAGCGGAACCGCCGCTGGTCTCGGTCGTTCGTGCCGAGCCGCAGACCGTTCGGTTGAACGTGCGTTCACAAGGTGTCGTCATGCCCCGCAACGAAATCGACTGGGTCGCGGAGGTGGCGGGCAAGGTGATCCGGTTGAATCCCGATTTCGTCGCCGGCGGGTTCTTCGAGATGGGCGAGGAACTCGTGGGCCTCGACCCCCGCGACTACGATCAGGCCGTCCTCGCCGCCGAAGCCCAGCTTGCGGAGGCTAAGCGTCGGCTCGCCCAGGAGGAAGCCGAAGCGGAACAGGCTCGAAGCGAATGGCAGGCTCTCGGCGAAGGACAGCCCTCGCCGCTCATCCTGCACGAGCCGCAACTGGCCGAAGCGCGGGCCAAGCTGAAAGCCGCCGAAGCCGATTTGGTCAAGGCTCGCGTGCAGCGGAGCCGGTGTGAACTGCACGCGCCGTTCGCAGGTCGGGTATTGGCCAAGTACGTGGGACTCGGCCAATACGTGCAGCCCGGCGAAAAACTGGCGCGGGTCTATGCCACCGATGTGGCCGAGGTGCGCTTGCCGGTTTCGACCGATCAACTGGCATACCTCGATCTGGACCTGGGCCGGCGCAACGGCCATCGCGACGAAGGCCCCAGGGTTATTTTGACGGCGGATCTCGGGAACGTCGAACAGCGCTGGGAGGGGCGCATCGTGCGCAGCGAGGCGCAAGTCGACGACGCGACCGGCCTCTTGCATCTCGTGGCGGAAGTTCGGGAGCCGTATGCGCAAAAACATCCCCAACCCTTGCTGACCGGTTTGTTCGTCAAGGCCGAGATCGATGGCAGGGAACAGTCCGGGGTTTTCGTGCTGCCGCCCGGCGCCGTCAATGCGGCTCAGGAAGCGCTGGTGGTGGACGCCGAGCGGCACCTCCATATCCGCCGCCTCGCGGTGCTGCGCACCGAAGCCGATCGGGTCTTGATCGGCGGCGGACTGGCTGCCGGGGAGAAGGTGGTCATCGGCGGCGTGCAGGTGCCCGTGGAGGGAATGCTCGTGAGACTCGAGGCTGGAGACTTGGGGCCGGAGGAAAGGAATGACCGTGCCTCCAATTGATAGCTCTCAAGCCTACAGCCTCAAGTCTCAAACCTTTTCCTCGGGTCTCGTCGGTTGGTTCGCTTCCAACCCGGTCGCCGCCAATCTCTTGATGCTGCTGATCCTGTTCGGCGGAATCGGCAGCCTGATCGTCATGGACAAGGAGGTGTTTCCACGCTTTCTCCCCCACCAAATCGAAATCAAGGCGATCTATCCTGGTGCCGGGCCCTTGGAGATCGAGGAATCGGTGTGCATCCGCATCGAAGAGGCGGTTTACGATCTGCCGGGCGTCAAGCGGCTCAAGTCGGAGATCAGCGAGGGCGAATGTAGGGTGAATGTGGTGGTTCTGCCGGGTCACGACAAAGACCGGGTGATGAACGCCGTGCGCGGGCGGGTCCAGTCCATTCAGCGACTGCCGAAGACTCTCGAAAAGATCGAGGTGCAGCCGGCTTACCGGGAGGGCGACGACGGCGTCATCTGGGTGGCGCTGCACGGTCCCACCGATCCGCTCATCCTCAAGCGGCTCGGCGAACGTATCCAGGGCGATCTGGCGCGGTTACCCGGCGTCACCCGCGCCCTCAATTACTACGACGTGCCTTACGAAATCGCCATCGAGGTTTCTTCGGAACGGCTGCGGCAACACCGGTTGTCCCTGCACGATGTTGCCGACGCGGTCCGACGGACTTCGGTGGACCTGCCCGGCGGCATGGTGAAGAGCCCGGCCGGTGAACTGTTGCTGCGGGTCAAGGGCAAAGCCCGAGAGGGAGCTTCGATCGGGGATCTGGTGCTCAAAACCCATCCGGACGGCAGCCGGGTGCTGCTCCGCGACGTAGCCACCGTCACTGACGGCCTGGAAGAACGCCTCTCGGCATGGCGCCACAACGGCGAGACGGCTCAGGGCTGGGAAATCCACGCCGAGCATGACACGGTCGAGGTCGCCCGCCGGGTCAAGGCCTATGTGGAGGAGATGAGTGCCCGGCTGCCGGAACGGCTCTCGATGATTACCTGGTGGGACGATTCCCAAGCCTACGACGAGCGCATCCGGACTCTCATCGAGGACGGCCTCTGCGGTTTCGTTCTGGTGTGCGCCGTGCTGAGCCTATTTCTGCGATTCAAGGTGGCTTTGTGGGCCGGCGCGGGGATTCTCACCTCGGTGTTCGGCGCGCTCTGGCTGATGCCGATGCTGGGCATCTCGCTCAATATGCTGTCCCTGTTCGGTTTTCTGCTCGCCATGGGTATTCTGGTGGACGACGCCATCATCGTCGGGGATGCGGTGCATAAGGAACAGACTCTAGACTCTAGGCCAGAGTCCCTAGGCCATGGGCTGAAGGCTCAAGGAGAGGCGCTAGGCTCTAGACCTCAGGCGCTGGAAAATCAAGACCTTGAGTCTAGAGCCTATAGCCTCGCCTGTGCCATTCGCGGCGCGGAAAGCGTCGCCCAGCCGGTGATTCTGGCGGTGTTGACCACCCTGGTTGCCTTCCTGCCCGGCCTGTTCCTGCCCGGCTGGGCGGGGGAGATGATGCGGCCGATCTGCCTGGTGATGATTCTCACGCTGGTATTTTCTTTAATCGAGGCGCTATTGATCTTGCCTGCGCATTTGGCCGCTCCCTCAAGACCCGGCCCATATGTCTCTCGCTTGGAGAGATTGCGTATCAGGCTCAACCGCGGTTTGGAGGATTTCGTCCGGCGGATTTACGGACCCTTTCTGGAAAAAGCCTTGGCATGGCGCTATCTCACCGTTGCCGCTTTCGCCGTATTGCTGATGCTGGGCGCCGCGCTGGTGGCCGGCGGCCATATCCGGTTGTCGCTGCAGGCGGACGTCACCAAGGACAGTTTCTGGGTCAATCTGAAGTTACCGCAGGATGCGCCCTATAGTGAAACCCTCCGGGCGGCGGAAAAAGTGGAGCGGGCTTTGCTGGAGTTGCGGGATGAACTGGATCAGGCTGGAGGAAAAGGCAGAGAGAAAACAGCAGCACTATCTTCCTCAAGTCTCCAGCCTCAGGTCTCAAGCCTGGAGCCAGCCTCGGTAATCGTCGGTCTGGAGACGCTGGTGTGGGAGCACGGCGCCGGATTCTGGACCGAGCTTTCGCCGGAAGGACGGCAACACATCGTGGTCGAGGATTTCATCCAGGAATGGCGCCGGCGCATCGGCGACATCGGGCGCGCGAAAATCGATTTTCTCTACAAGGAAGGCGATGTTCCCTACGATATCGAGCTCGACCTCGGGGCGCCCGATCCGTCGCTGCTGACCGCGGCGGCCGAACAGCTCAAGCGCAAACTGGCCGCATATCCCGGCGTGTACGACGTGGTGGACTCCGCCGAACCCGGCAAACCCGAGATCCGCCTTCGCCTGAAGCCTGAAGCGGAACGCTTGGGGCTGCGGCTGGAAGACGTCGCCGAGCAGACGCGGCACGGCTACTACGGCGACGAAGTTCATCGGCTGCAACGAGGGCGCAGCGAAGTCAAAGTCATGGCGCGCCTGCCCCGGAGCGAGCGGCAGTCCTTGGACGATCTGCATAATCTGCCGATCCGCCTGCCCAACGGAGCACAAGCGCCGCTTCGGACCCTCGCCGAGATCGACCTCGTGCCCGGCTACGCCAAGCTGGCCCGGCAGGATCGGCAGCGTGTGCTGAAAGTGCAAGCGCGGGTCGATCCCAAGTCGGCGGACCTCAATGCGATCTATGCCGATCTGGAAGCAGCGGAAATTCCCCGTTTGAAACAGCAGTTCCCGGGGCTGGACGTAGGCCTGGGCGAGGAGCGAATCGAGCAGGAGGCGTCCGTTCATGCTCTCGCTTTCTACACCCTGATCGCCCTGGTGGTGATCTACGCCCTGATCGCCGTGCCGTTCCGCTCCTATGTCATTCCGCTGATTTTTCTGCTGGCCGCGCCCGTCGCCTGGTGCGGCGCGGTTTTCGCCCACTGGCTGGCGGGTTTGCCTTTATCCATGGAATCCCTGGTGGGCATGATCGCCGCCAGCGGCGTGGTAGTGAACGACAGTTTGGTGCTGCTCGACTACATCAAGGAACATGAGGCTACAGGCCCTAGGCTCGAGGCTTTAGAAGAGGACAGCGAGCAAGATTCGCCAATCGCTGCTTCCTGTAGCCTAGAGCCCAAAGCCCATAGCCTGGTCTTAGAAGCCTGCACCGTCCGCTTCCGCCCGATTCTGCTGGCGTTTCTCACGACCTTCGCCGGTTTTTTGCCGACCCTGTTGGAGACCAGCCAGCAAGCCCAATTTCTGGTCCCGATGACCTTGTCGCTGGCCGCCGGGCTGTTGTTCGGCATGGGGGCCAGCCTGATACTCACGCCGGTCTGTTACGCCATTTTGGGGCAGTCGCGGCAGGTTGCGGCCTCTAGCGCGGTTCCTACCGGGGTATAGCTGTGTCGGCAAAGGATTGCCGACCTACGAAAGGGCGTCGCTAAGTAGGTCGGCAATCCTTTGCCGACATGCACCCGTTCGGACAAAGCTTGACTCGAAGAGGGCCCGATGGTTTGCTTTCAGGCACGCTATCCAGGCCCGCGGGCCGCTTCAGTTAACGAGTTATCGAACGTCTTAAGGAATCCCATGAAGAAATTCATCAACACTGTCGAGAGTTTGCTGGATGAAAGCGGGCGCGGCTTTGCGCTGGCGCATGCCGATATCGTTCGCTTCAATCCGGAACCCCGCTATATGGTCCGCATCGCGCCGCGCGTACCGGGCAAGGTGGCGCTGATTTCGGGCGGCGGTTCCGGGCACGAGCCCTTGCACACCGGTTTCGTCGGTTTAGGCATGCTGGACGCGGCCTGTCCGGGACAGGTATTCACCTCGCCCACGCCCGATCAGATGCTCGCCGCCGCGGAGGCCACGGAAAACGGCGGCGGCGTATTGTTCATCGTCAAGAATTACGCCGGCGATGTCATGAATTTCGAGATCGCGGCGGAAATGCTCGACTGCCCCCACGAGACCGTACTGGTGCACGACGATGTGTCCATCCCCGAGCACCAGGGCATGGGCCGGCGCGGAGTGGCGGGCACGACTATCGTCGAAAAGATCGTCGGCGCGGCGGCGGAAGCCGGCATGGACCTGGCCGGCTGCAAGGCGCTGGGCGAGCGCGTGGTGCGGGCCACCGCATCCATGGGCGTGGCGCTGACCAGTTGTACCGTTCCGGCCCTGGGCAAGCCCACCTTCGAGATCGCCGACAATGAAATGGAAATGGGCGTGGGCATACACGGGGAGAAGGGCAGGGAGCGCATGGCTCTGGCGAGCGCTTCGGAAATCGTCGAGCACCTGACGCAAGCCATCGACGGCGAGCTGAAACCCGCCAAAGGCCAGCCGGCCCTGCTGCACGTCAACGGCTTCGGCGCGACGCCGCTGATGGAGCTTTATCTGGTCTACGATCTCGCTCGCCAGTTCTGGGATCAGCGCGGAGTGAGCATCGTCCGTTCGCTGGTCGGCAATTTCACCACGTCGCTGGACATGGCGGGCTGCTCCGTCACGCTGACTCTGCTGGACGAAGAGATGATCAGGTTGTGGGATGCGCCGGTACATACGGCGGCGTTGAGGTGGGGATGTTGAGAACGTTTTACTCCAAATCGCTTTCAATAAGGCATTCATTTTGTAGGAGGGGTAGAGCGAAGCGAAACCCATCGATGGTGGGGTAGGCCGCGAGGCCGTAACCCACCGAGCGGCCTCGAATCGGTGGGTTACGCTTCGCTAACCCACCCTACGATGAGTGTTCACTCGAATGCCGAATGGAATTAGGTCCTAATTGTGAAAAACGGCATCAAAATTACTGTATTGAGTTGGGATGCAAACCGATCATGGACAGATTGGGATGGTAAAGCACGCTACCAATTGGTGCCCCGGCTTGTGGAGTTTGGGCAGCAACCACGACTTGAAGCGAAGCGTCTGGCTCGCCGCATAATGGCCAGAGAGCTTGTATCTTTAACTCTTCCTTCTGACAAGGGCGTTGAGGGAATCCGGCACGTGCTCGAATCCCTGGGGGCAGAGGTAGAAATCAAGTGGCTATAAGCTGTAAGAAGGTTCCCGGGATACCTAACAAGCCGCGGAGGGGTCTACTGTGAGCTCTTCGCCAGCACGTCCCCGATCGCCCCGATGATCAACTGACTGGTCCTCGCCCCTGCATCGATATGGCCGCGGGCGCGTTCGCCGAGGAACGAGGCTCGTCCCTTGGTGGCGATCATGTCGCGGGTCGATTCGCAGCCTGCCCCGGCTACGCGGTTGACCGTTTCCAAAGCTTGCGGCAATTCCCAAGACTCTCGCGCTGCCTGTCGCAAAGCGTTCGCCACTGGTATCAAGACGTCGAGCATGGTTTTTTCGCCCAAATCGGCCTTGCCCCGCTGTTTGACCGATTCGACGCCCTGGCTGAAGGCTTCGGCCAGATTGGGTAGGTTCATGTCCTTGTCCCGCATGGCCTTGCTCATGGACAGAAAGAACGTGCCGTAGAGCGAACCGGAAGCCCCGCCCACGCTGCTCATGAGGCTCATGCCGATTTTCTGGAAGGCGGCGGACCAATCCATTCGCCCGAGCTCTTCCGCCAACGCGTCCAATGCGGCCAGGCCCCGCTGCAGGTTCGCGATATGATCGCCATCGCCGATCGCCTGGTCGAGTTCGGTGACTTCTTCGGCGTGTTCGCGGATGACGGCATCGGCAGCCTGGATGTAGGCCTTGATTTGAGTGGTGCTTGCTGACATGGGACTACTCTTCGGGGTTGTTTACGGTTTTTGAAAAGCGGCCAAGTATCGACGAGCCGGCCATCAAAGGGTAATTTAGGCGCGCTTCGATCGGCAATCCATAATCGAGAATCGATCTCATGACACTCAACGACATTCGCGCCCTGATCATCGATATGGACGGCGTGCTCTGGGAGGGCGATCGCCCGATGCCCGGACTGGTGGAGTTTTTCGAGACCCTGCGGGCCCGTGACATCCGTTTCGTATTGGCCACAAACAACGCCAGCAACACGCCGGAGCAGTACGTCGCCAAGCTCGCCCGCATGGGCGTTGGCGTCGACCGGGAGCAGGTGATCGGTTCCGGCCTCGCCGCCGCGCTGTATCTCAAGCAGCACGCGCCGGCCGGTGCCAAGGTGTTCCCCATCGGCGAGGACGGCGTGTGCCGGGCTTTGCTCGAAAACGGCTTCCGCCTGGCGGAACTCTACGAAAAGGATGCCGATTACGTGGTCTGCGGCCTGGACCGAACCCTGTCGTGGGACAAGCTGGCCACCGCCACCCTGAACCTTCGCGCCGGAGCGAAGTTTATCGGCACCAATCCCGACACTTCTCTTCCGACCGAGCATGGCATGACCCACGGCAACGGCGCGGTCTTGGCGGCCTTGCAAGCCGCCACGGGTATCGAACCCACCATCATCGGCAAGCCTGAGCCGATCATGTATCAACTGGCGATGGAGCGCTTGCAGGTGCCGCCCGAAGAAACCGTTGCCTTGGGCGATCGCCTGGACACCGACATCCTCGGTGCCGTGCGCGCAGGCATTCGGAGCATTTTGGTGCTTTCGGGCATTTCCACGCGGGCGCACTTGGCCGACCTCGATTATGCGCCGACCTGGGTGATGGAAGACATCCGCGAAGTCATCGGCGCGATTCAATAGAAAGCCAATCAGCACAGGCCGATGGCTGCGGTAGGTCGGCAATCCTTTGCCGACGAACCCTACGTCGGGAAAGGATTCCTGACCTACAACGGCCCAGCCATGGGAAGGCAATCCTTTGCCGATAGATTTAACCTTATGAGGAGAACACGATGTCCCTGTTTCTGGATTCAGCTTTCCCCGCCGACGCACGCCAGGCGATGACGCTCGGCTTCGTCGCCGGGATAACGACCAATCCGACCTTGATGGCGAAAGTCGACCGCAAGCCGGAGGATGTGATCGCCGAACTGGCCGACATTTGCCCCGGTCCGGTTTTTTATCAGCTGACCGCGCCGACCGTGTCCGAACGCGAGGCCGAAGCGCGGCGTTTCCTGGCCTTGAGGTCCAACGTGGCGCTGAAGATCGGGATGACCACCGAAAATCTGGTGCTGGCCGCGAAGTTCGCCAAAGAAGGCGTCAAGGTCGGCATGACTGCCAGCTACAGTGCCGCGCAGACGTATCTCACCTGCGAGGCGGGCGTGGCGTATTCGATCGCCTATGTGAACCGCAGCACGCGTCTTCAAGGCGACGGCGCGGCGCTGGTTTCGGAGATGCGTGAGGTGGTCGATGCCTGCGACACGCCGACCACGATTCTGGTCGCGAGTCTGAAATCCGCGAGCGAAGTGGTGCAGGCTGTGGTCGCGGGCGCTCATCACGTCACCATTCCTTTGCCCCTATTACTCGAGATGGGCGATCATCCCCTGTCCGTTCAAGCCATCGAGGAATTCGGACGTGCGGTTCGCAATGCTTGAGGTCGCCGGCTTTCCGATATTCGATTACTCGGGGCGGCGGTCCCGGTTCTCCGGCGGAGCAGTCAGCGATTTCGCCAGCCGTTTGCAAGCCTTCAGTGCGACCTGGCGTAAGGCATAGGTCCTGGCGTAAGCGACCTTTCCGCTCGACCAGACCACGACACGGTATCCATCCAGAGTCCAATATAGCTCGATCGAGATGCTCGATTTGACCATGGAAATCAGCAACCAGAGTGCTGAGACGAAAGATAATGCCGGAAACTATGATTTGGATCGAATAACCCGAAACGCGTTTCTTTCTTACTGTCTTTGAGCGGCTTTTGAGCGTACGCCTATGCCCCGGAAAACACTTCCGCCTGAATCCGCCGAATTTCGTCGCGCAATCGTGCCGCTTCCTCGAATTCGAGTTCGCGGGCGTGGGTGTACATCTTTTCTTCGAGCTGCTTGATCAGCTTGGCGGCTTCCGCCGGTTTTACCGCGTGGTAGTCGGCGCCTTTCTCGGCCACTTTGGCCAGCTTCTTTTTCCCGGAACCCGTTTGTAAAGCGCCCGGTATCGGGACTTCCAGGATGTCCGTCACGCGCTTCGAGATGCCGGTCGGGGTGAGGCCCGTTCGCTTGTTGTAGTCGATCTGCTTGGCACGGCGGCGTTCGGTTTCTTCGATCGCTCGCTGGATCGAGCCGGTGACCGTGTCCGCATAGAGGATTGCCTTCCCGCGAAGGTTGCGGGCGGCACGGCCGATGGTCTGAATGAGCGAAACGGTAGACCGCAGGAAACCTTCCTTGTCGGCGTCGAGGATGGCGACCAGCGAGACTTCGGGGATGTCCAGTCCTTCCCGCAGCAGATTGATGCCCACGAGCACGTCGAACCGACCGAGCCGGAGGTCGCGGATGATCTCGACGCGCTCCACGGTTTCGACGTCGGAATGGAGGTAACGCACGGCGATGTCGTGCTCGAACAGATATTCGGTCAAATCTTCCGCCATGCGCTTGGTCAGCGTCGTGACCAGCACCCGTTCGCTGCGGGCGATGCGCTCGCGAATTTCCGAAAGCAGGTCTTCCACCTGGCTCAGGGCCGGGCGTATTTCAACCTCGGGGTCCACCAGGCCGGTAGGTCGCACCACTTGCTCGATGACGGCTCCGGAATGCTTGAGTTCGTACGGTCCCGGCGTCGCCGAAATGTAGATGCGCTGCGGCGAACGGGCCTCGAACTCCTCGAACTTGAGCGGCCGGTTATCCAGGGCGGAGGGTAGGCGGAAACCGTACTCCACCAGCGTTTCCTTGCGCGAGCGGTCGCCCCGGTACATGGCGCCGAGCTGCGGAATGGTGACGTGGCTCTCGTCGATCACCAGCAAGGCATCGGCCGGCAGGTAATCGAACAGGGTGGGCGGGGGTTCGCCCGGCGCGCGGCCGGAGAGATAGCGCGAATAGTTCTCGATGCCCGAGCAATAGCCGACTTCCAGCATGATTTCGAGATCGAACAGCGTGCGCTGCTCCAGCCGCTGGGCTTCGACCAGCTTGTTGAGCGAGCGCAACTCCTCCAGGCGCACTTTGAGATCGGCCTTGATCTGATCCACGGCTTCCATGATTTTTTCCCGCGGCGTGACGTAATGGGTCTTGGGATAGACCGTGTAGCGGGCGATGCGGGAAATGATCTCCCCAGTCAGGGGATCGAACAGCGATAGCCGTTCGATCTCGTCGTCGAACAACTCGATGCGCAGCGCCTCCCTTTCGGATTCCGCCGGAAACACGTCGATCACGTCGCCCCGCACCCGGTAGGTGGCGCGGCGCAGCTCGGTTTCGTTGCGGGTGTATTGCAATTCGGCCAGGCGGCGCAGGATCGTCCGCTGATCGATCATGTCCCCGCGCACCAGATGCAGCACCATGCTGAAATAGGAGGCCGGCTCGCCCAAGCCGTAGATGGAGGACACGGTCGCCACGATGATCGTGTCGCGCCGTTCGATCAGCGCCTTGGTGGCCGACAGGCGCATCTGCTCGATATGCTCGTTGAGCGAGGCGTCCTTCTGGATATAGGTATCGGAAGCCGGGACGTACGCTTCTGGCTGATAGTAGTCGTAATAGGAAACGAAGTATTCCACGGAGTTTTCCGGGAAAAATTCCTTCATTTCCCCGTAAAGCTGGGCGGCCAGCGTCTTGTTCGGCGCCAGGATCAGCGTCGGGCGCTGCACGGCCTGAATGACATTGGCGACGGTGAAGGTTTTTCCGGAACCGGTGACGCCCAAGAGAGTCTGGTGTAACAAGCCGTCGCCGAGACCTTCGATCAGTTGCCGGATCGCTTCCGGTTGATCGCCGGACGGCTTGAACTGACTATGAAGATCGAAACTTTTTCCCCTGGTGGGATTCAGGGGCAAGGTTTCATCGAGTATCATTTTTTGCGGCATAAAGCCTGACCTATTTGACCAATCTTTAACTCGACACAATGAACATCAAACTTTCCGACCGCGTACAGTCGATCAAACCCTCACCTACTTTGGCCGTGACCGCGAGAGCGGCCGCCATGCGCGCCGCCGGCAAAGACATCGTGGGCCTCGGAGCCGGCGAGCCGGATTTCGATACCCCCGAGCATATCAAACAGGCTGCCATCAAGGCCATTCAGGACGGTTTCACCAAATATACGGCGGTCGACGGTACGCCCGGCCTCAAGAAGGCGGTGGTCGCAAAGTTCAAGCGGGAAAACGGGTTCGACTACGACGTCAAGCAAGTGTTGGTATCCTGCGGCGGCAAGCAGAGCTTTTACAATCTGGCGCAAGCGCTTTTGAATCCGGGCGACGAAGTCATCATTCCGGCGCCGTACTGGGTGTCCTACCCGGACATGGTGCTCTTGGCAGGCGCCGTCCCCGTCATTATCGACGCGCCGCAGTCGCAGAAGTTCAAAATCACGCCCGCCCAACTCAAGGCGGCGCTGACGCCGAAAACCCGGTTGTTCGTGATCAACAGCCCGTCCAACCCGACCGGCATGGCGTACAGCGAAGCGGAGCTTAAAGCCCTCGGCGAGGTGTTGAAAGACTATCCGGACGTGGTTGTCGCCACCGACGACATGTACGAGCACATCGTCTGGAAGGCCGGCAGCTTCTGCAATATTCTCAATGTCTGCCCGGAGCTGTACGACCGCACCGTGGTCTTGAACGGCGTATCCAAAGCCTATTCCATGACCGGCTGGCGTATCGGCTATGCGGCGGGACCCGCGAAGCTGATCGAGGCGATGACCAATATCCAGTCGCAAAGCACATCCAACCCCACGTCCATCTCTCAGGTGGCCGCAGAAATCGCTTTGACCGGCGATCAGTCCTTTATCGGCGAGATGGTCAAGGCCTTCAAGGAACGGCACGATTACGTGGTGAGCGAGTTGAACAGCATTCCCGGCGTATCCTGTCTCGAAACCGACGGGACCTTCTATGTCCTTCCCAATGTGCAGGGCGTGATCGACCGCATGCCGGGAATTTCCGACGACTTGGGCCTATCGGAGCATCTCATCGAGCACGGCGGCGTCGCCGTGGTTCCGGGCTCCGCTTTCGGCGCTCCGGGTCATGTGCGCCTCTCCATCGCCACCAGCATGGCCAATCTTCAGAAGGCCATGGAGCGGCTGAAGAGCGGTTTGACTTAAATCTTGGCTTTCGTGCCTTGGCCGCGGCAAGGATGCTGTTTCCAAGGCGCTAAACGTTCATTTTCTTGAACTCGGCGGATAGGCGGCTTAGCCGACTATCCGGGGTTCACTGGCGGGCGATGAGTGATGCGAGCGATTCGCCGGCCGAACCGTGTTAACATCGGGCCGACGATGCGGATTGCCCGGCATGGCCGCTGCCCGGGTGCGATATCCGCTAACCGGAATCTCGCCATTTGATGGAGACAGGATTCTCGTCATGGTTCACTCCAAGCTCTCGTCCGTATCGGCGTATGCCCTATCGTTCGGCGCAGCGGTTGCCGTAGCGCTGGCCATATTGCTCCTGCGCCCATCGTATCAAGGCGCGCCCATAGTGATGCCCTTTCTGCTGCCGGTGCTGATAGGCGCTCTTTACGGCGGATTCGGCCCAGGGCTGCTGGCCACGTTATCGGGCGCCGTGCTGGGTACTTATCTCGCGATAACTCCGGTTGGTTCGCCGAGGGGCGAGGGGGCTGACGAATGGATTCCGCTAGGCGCTTTTGTCGTAATGGGACTTGCCATCGTCCTACTGGTCCATTTATGGCGCACCGGGCTCGTGCGGCGCGAGTTGCAGGCGCGACAGCGATTGGAGGACGAGATTTTCAGACGCCAGCAGGCCGAAGAACAGCTCCGCGTCGAGCGCGATCGTTTTGTCGTGACCTTGACCAGCATCGGCGATGCGGCCGTCGTCACCGATACCGGGGGTCGTATAGAACTGTTCAATCCGACTGCGGAATCGCTGACCGGATGGATTCAGGATGAAGCGCGCGGCCAGCCGCTGGAGAACGTGTTTCGCGTCGTTAACGAGGAGACGCTCAATCCGATCGAAAACCCCGTCGAAAAGGTACTGAGAACCGGCGCCGTCGTCGGTCTCGCGAATCATACGGTGCTGATTGCGAGAAACGGACGGAAAATTCCGATCAGCGACAGCGCTGCGCCCATACGAGGCATGGACGGCCGGTTATTGGGCGTGATTCTGATTTTTCGGGATGTCACTGAAAGCCGCCGCGCGGAGGCTGCTCTCGCCGAATCGGAGGCGCTCTATCGTGCGATCGGCGAGTCGATCCCTTTCGGAGCCTGGATCTGCGAGCCGAACGGCGATATCCGCTACTTGAGCGATTCGTTCTTGAAAATGACCGGGATGACGCTGGACGAGTGCATACACGTCGGTTGGACCTCGCGTGTGCATCCGGAGGACCTGCAGCCCATCCTGGATCATTGGAGGTACTGCGTCAAAACCGGCTGCTTCTGGGATTACGAATATCGTATCCGGAGCGCGGAAGGCTCTTACCGACACATTTTGAGTCGCGGCGTCCCGATCCGGAACGCCGAAGGCAAGGTGACAGCCTGGGCGGGCATGAATCTCGACATTACCGAAATGAAAAAGCTACAGGATGAGCTGATCCGTAAGACCGAAGAGTTGACTGCCGCCGACCGGCAAAAGGATGAATTCTTGGCCACGCTGGCGCACGAAATGCGCAACCCGCTGGCGCCGATCATGAGCGCCGTACAGATCCTGCATCGAACCAGCGGCGACGGACCGCAGTACGCTTGGGCCAGAGATGTCATCGAGCGGCAGACGAAGCATCTCACCCGGCTGGTCGACGATTTGTTGGACGTGTCCCGCATCAGCCGCGGAAAGGTCACCTTGAACAAGCAGCCGCTGGAACTGGCCACCATCGTCAACCACGCCATGGAAACGAGCCGGCCGCTGATTCAGGCTCACGGCCACAGCATCAGCCTATCCCTGCCTTCCGAGCCGGTCTGGATCGAAGGCGACCAGATCCGAATCGCGCAAGTCGTATCGAATTTGCTCAACAATGCCGCCAAATATTCCGAGCCGAACAGACAGATTTGGCTGACGGCGGCAACGGAGAACGGACAAGCCGTCATCCGGGTGCGGGATGCAGGTGTCGGGATCAGTCCGGAGGTGTTGCCCCGCATTTTTGACCTTTTCGCCCAAGCCGACCGTTCTTTGGATCGTGCGAAAGGTGGGTTGGGCATCGGGCTCAGCCTTGTGAAACAATTGGTCGATTTGCACGGCGGCAGTGTCGAGGCAAAGAGCGAGGGTATCGGCAAGGGTTCCGAATTTATCGTCCGGTTGCCGTTGCTATCCGATAAGCCGGCGGAGCAATCGACAGCCAAGCCAGCGGACGATACCGATGCGGAAAAACGCGCTGCTCTGCGCGTGCTGGTGGTTGACGACAATGCGGATGCCGTCGAGGGATTGTCTTTGCTGCTCGAGTTGGAAGGATGCGAGGTCGAGCGGGCGCCGGATGGCCCTACAGCTCTCGCGGTTGCGCAGAGATTCGCCCCGGATGTGGTCTTGCTGGATATCGGGCTGCCCGTGATGGACGGCTGCGAAGTGGCGCAGAAGTTGCGCGCCATGCCTCAGATCCGGCAGGCCCTGTTGATCGCCATCAGTGGCTACGGCCAGGATCAGGACCGTTACCGCTGCCTCACGGCCGGTTTCGACCACCACTTCATCAAGCCGGTGAGGCTGGAGGACATCACCCGCGTGATTGCCGAGCATCGGCTGAGGAAGCCGGATACCGGGTCACAGTTCAAGACTTCGAGTTGCCAGTGATCGGATCGTGGACGACATCGGTCATGGCAGATATTTGATCAGCCGAGCCTGGATTCGCGTCATGGGAACCGTGTTGATCCCTCCCGCCTGATGTCCGCCGATGTTGCCGCCGGCAAACAATATGACCACATCGCCGTAATGGTAGGGCGGTCCGAAGAGGACGGCATCGGCACCGGCCGCTTTGGCTCGATCGACGATTGCGCCTACGGCCTCCCGGTCGGCACGGGCCGTAATCTCCGCGATTTCGATGAACGCCCTGTGTTCGGGCCAGGAATCCAGAATATCGATCTCGGCCGTTGGGGGATAGATCCGGCTGGTCAAGGGTTCCTCGCGTAATATCGGGGCGCACCCGGCCAGCAATAACATTACGATGACAAGCAGATACTTCATGACAGAACCTCGCGTCCTTGCGAAGCTTGGGCTTCGTATCGGCAAAATATGAACTCAACCAAAAGACCGCCTCTCATCCTTGAAGCAAAGCGGCGGATACATTCCTATCCGAATCTTAGACGTGACGGAGACATTTGGGTTCCTGAGCGTGGCACGGGCCGGCCGAAACGTCGGAAAGCCGGTGCATCGATCTCAACCCCGATGGGGCCCCGCAAAACCCGCCAGTCCGTAAAGCGACAAGGCGGCGACCAATAGCCAGAACTGACCGACGTGAATGGCCAATACCGTGGCCAGAATGGCGGCGATGACCGATGCGCAGCCGTTGATTCCGAAAGCCCAGGGAATCAGCCGCTCCGCCTCGGCCGCCAGCCGCGAAAGCCCTAGCGGAAAAGGCATGCCCATAAAAAACGCCAACGGCGCGATAAGGGCGAGGACGACCGTCACTTTGATAGGGGCGGGAAGGGCGATGGATACATCAAACAGCGATGGTAGCGTTAAGAAATAAACTGCGGAGACGGCAATAATCGCTTTGGTAGCCCGAGAAATATGCATTCCGGCCTGTTGGGGCGTAATCCTCGCCGCATATCGGCTTCCCAGTCCGGCGAAGATCAGAAATCCTGCGAGTACCATCGCCACGGCATAGAGCGGATGACCCAGGTAAAGAATGAATTTCTGTATGTAAACGATTTCCGTAAACATGAATGCCAGGCCGATCGCGAAGAAATAGCCGAAAACCGGGGATCGTCGGCTATTTTTCAGCCCGCCGTCGCTCCGATGCATCAAGACCCCGAGCGGGGCCAGGATCAGCAAGGTACTGATGATCACTGATTGGAGCAGCGTTGCCAGCAGGATCGGATAGCCCATGTCGAGCAGCGAAAGTCCTCCCGACCCTTTCAGCTTGAAGGCTTCCGCTAGAAGCGGCCATTTGAAGAAGTGAAAGAAATACGGCCGGTCGTCGGTGGCTGGACGGACATCGAACTTGTAGCGCTCTGTAAACGATTCCCGTTCGGGACTCAGCAAGGCCGTCGCCGCTTCGAAGAAATAAGGTTCTTTCAACCGGTTGTGGAGATTGGCTTGCTGTGCTTCGATGCCGGGATAGTAGGCAAGGTCGAATGAGCGTTCGTCGCAGAACTGCCGCAGCGCGGCGATCTCCGGATCGGAAATTTCGCCGTTCTTGATCAACAGGGTGCTGGTCTGCCAGCCGCGGATCCAGATCAAGCGCCGTTCCGGCGCGCTCGCGCCGGAACGCGCCAAGGCATCGGCAGCGGTCGCGAACAGCTTGATCTCGTCACGGGGCGGCAGGCGGACCCAGCGGGTGATGGCCAGAAAACCTCCGGATCTCAGGTGCGCCAAATAGGCTTGCAGGGCCTCAACCGTATAGAGATAGCTTTCGTTCAGTGCATACGAACCCGCCGACGAGGTGTTGAAGGCGTCCAGCAAGGCGATTTGAATCAAATCGTAATGCTCCGCCGACGCGGCGACGAAACTCCTCGCCTCGGCCGCATGTACGCGAACCGAGGGCTGACCGTAAACCTGCCCGGCAAAATCGGCAAAATCGCGGGATACCAGGTCGATCATTTGCGGATTGAGTTCCACGGCGTCGATGCGTTCCGCATCGTGATAGATCGCCTGAAGCACCTCGCTGCCCCCTCCCGCGCCCAAAACGAGGACTTTCGGCTTCCGGGGCAACAGGTGATACGGCAGGGCGGACGGCACGTAATCGAGAAAAGCGAGGCTGCCTCGGCTTCCATCCCAACGATTGATGGCGCTCATGCCTTCGCCGTCGGTAAACACCGCCAGTTGCTCCGGCACCGGAACCGGGCTGTTCAGGCTGAGCCCCGGCGCATGGCGGAACGGTACTTCGGGGCTGCGCACCACGCTGAGCAGCCCGAGCGGGCTGGAACGTTCCTCGATTCGCTCCGCTCCGGACACGCGCAATGCCTGGGAGAGGCTTTTGTATTCCACCGGCCGGAGTTCCGCACCGCTCCAATGAACCAGAAGCCACAGAGCGGCAATCACCGCAACTAAAGGCGCGATCAGTTCGCGGGGACGCATTCCCAACGCAATCCAGGCCAAGGACGCGGCCGCAAATCCCGCTCCGCTCGCGAGGACCAGCGCATTCAACGGAAACACCAGGAACAGCAGAAGAACGACCGCCAAAGCGCCTGTTCCCGCTCCCGAGAGATCGGCCGCATAGGTGCGGCCTATCGTCGCTTTGTAGCGCTGGAAGGTCAGGCCGATGCAGTTGGCCGCGAAAAAGAAGGGCGGCGTCAGGATAAGGTAGATCAGAACGAGATGCCCCCATTCCCGCGGACTCCAAAGCACTTCCAGCGCATTGAAGGGCACTTGCTGCGCGGCCAGAAAGCACAATGTCGCGCTCAAGCCGAACAAAGCCGCGTTGAGAACGAATGCGGCACCGAAACGGGGCAACAAATATTCCCGTGCGAGCGTCAGGAACGTTCCGCTCGCGCCGTAGCCGAGCAGCGCCAAGCTGATCATCATGTAGGCAAAGTGATGCCATTGGATAATGGAAAAAAGCCGCATCAAGAGGATTTCATAGACCAGCGCCGCAGCCGAAATCAGCGAAACGGAGAGCAAGAGCAGCCGCGGCGGCGCTTCATGGCGCGCGCGCTCCTCGTCGCGGCGAGATTCGATCGCGGAATCGACCATGTCTAATGAGCGCCCGTCAAAGGCACGAATTGCACCGGCACGATCTGCCGAGTCGAGATCTTGCCCTGTTCGCTTTTCTCGACGAGCACCAGATACTGCAGCAGGAATTGTCCGCCGACCGGTATGATCATGCGGCCGCCCGGCTTGAGCTGTTGCACCAGCGGCGGCGGAATTTGCGTGGGGGCGGCGGTGACGATGATGGCATCGAAAGGCGCGTGTTCCGGCCAGCCGTAATAGCCGTCGCCGGTCTTGGTCTCAACCTTGGCGTAGCCCAGCCGTTTCAGACGTTCCGTCGCCATTTGGGTCAATTCCGGCACAATCTCGATGGAGTAGACCCGCTCGGCCAATTCCGCCAGGACGGCCGCCTGATAGCCGGAACCAGTGCCGATTTCGAGCACCGTTTCATCCGGTTTGACGCGCAGCAGATCGGTCATCAGTGCCACGATGAAAGGCTGGGAAATGGTTTGTCCGTAACCGATGGGCAAAGGCCGGTTCGCATACGCGATACTGCGCAGATCCTCGCTCACGAACTCGTGCCGGGGAACCTTCCCCATGGCGGCCAGGACTTGGGCATCCAACTCGGTTTTGCCGATTTCGCTGCTGACCCAGCGGGTTTCGCGCCGGATTTCATCGATCAGAGCCTGGCGTTTGGCGGCATATTCGTCGGCGTGAGCCGCTGTGCCGAAGAGTCCGATGCACAGCAGCGCGACCGAGAATCTCAGACGGCGAGTGAAAGGCATCACTGAATCTCCTCCTGACGGATCCCCCGATCATACCGTTAGAGAGGGCTCGTGAGTCTTGGTATCCGTGAATGCCGGAATAAAGTCGAGTCTGCGGCCGAATCCGCGACTCGGGGTAGCGTGTGAAGGGGTGTCGTCGAAACGAAAAGACGCCCGCTCAAGCGCCGTAGTGCGTTTGAGCGGGCGGAGAGCTCCTAACTTTGGAAAAAGAGGAACCGTTTCCGGATCAGTGCTTGCCCTCCGATTGCACCATCTTTCCGGATAATTCAATTCCGCGTTGAGCGGTCGTCAGAGCGCCCAGCCAAGACTCGACCTCGGCGCTGAGCTGGCCAGAGCCCGACAGTTTGGCAGTTTGCTCGATCCAGCCGTGATCGGCGACGGGCAGCGGCAGGACGCCTTGGCCGCCCATGCCGTTGTTGCCGACGATATCGGCATCCTTGGCGTCGGCGAGCATCACGCGGCCGGCGATTTCGAGCTTATCCATGTCGACCACGATGAGGTCGTTGGCGAACTTGCTGGCGACATAGGCGTAGTAGCCACCGCCTTTTTTCATGCCGAAATTGACGCCATGGCAGCCCGGTTCGCAGGGCAGGCTCTTGAGCACCTTGTGAGTCGACGTGTCGGTGATGGTAATGGTCGCGCTCAGGGTATTGGCCGTGACCACGTATTTTCCGTCCGGGCTGATCGGGGTCTGGATCGGCAGCAGGCCGTAAGCCTCGCCGGTCGTCTTGCCGCTGATCGGATCGTAATCCGCAGCGAGATTGATGTCCTTGATCTTCTGCTTGCTCTTGATGTCGATCACGCTCAGGGTGCTGAGCAGCGGCGGCGTGCCTAGCAGGTTGGCTACATAGGCCTTGTCGGTCGCGTCGCCCCAGATGGCGATGGGAATCACGCCGACGTTCGGCACGGTGGAGGCCTGGCCGCTGTCCAGATCGACGATGGATACGGAGCCCGCCAAGGCATTCGGCGTCAGCGCGTATTTGCCGTCATGGGTCACGTGATGGCCATGGGGTCCGGAGTTCGGGCCAGTGTTAACGCTGTCCTGAGCCGTCGGGTGCTTGCCTCCGGTCAGCTTCAATACGCGGTCTTCGCCGTTGAGTGCCACGGTCAGGCTGTCATCCGACGGTCGCGACATGACATGAGAAGGCGATTGGCCGACCGTCAGAGCGCCGTAAATCTGTCCGGTTTCACGGTCGAAGGTGACCAGGCGCTTATCGAACCATTCGGTTTGATAGATGTACTTGTAGGACCTGTCCGTCCACATGTTGTGGGGATTGTTCATATTGATGTCGACGCCCTTGACCTTTTTCTTGATGGTCCAGTTCGCTGCGTCAACTTGTGTGGCGGAACCCGGCTTGCTCTTGCCCTTGATGGTCTCGAACTGAGCGTTCACCCAGACCTCGCCGACACCGGGCGTAGCCGGATTGGACAACTTGTTCGGCATGGATACGTTCAGCGCATCCAGGCTGATGACGGTTCCGCCCAGATTCAGGGGGATGGACGGCAGCTTTAGGTCCCAGTTCGGCTTGGAATAGTCACGCCAGAGCGACGGCGTGGTGGCAACGAAGAAGGTCCGAAGCAGCTTCTTGGCGATATCGCTGGTGGTCGGCACTTTTGCCCCGGTGACGAGCTGGATTTCGCTGCCCAGATCCAGCCCTTCCGTATTGGGGTCATCCACTACGACGGCGCCAAACATGTAGGGATGGACCTTGCAGGTAAATACGTACAGGCCGGGTTTATCGAACGTTTGTGTGACGCTGGCGCTCGACGGCTTGTCCTGGTCGACCGGGAACTTGGCGGCGCCGGGCTGCCACAGCAGGCTGGTAATCGTGTGTTCGGCGTTGACGTCGGTCATCTTGATCAAGACCGCGTCGCCGGGTTTGACCACGACCAGGCTGTCGCCATCCGTCGGGTCTTTGAACCACCGACCGGGCTCGTCGGTCATTTCCAGCGCGCCGACCGGCATGACGCCCGGAACGCTGAGAATGACGTCGTCTTCGGACGAGGCTGTTTCGGCGCTCACGATGGGCGTCAAGCTCATGGTTCCGAGACTCACGGCAATGGCGGTGGTCAGTTTGCGAAACTTATTCATATTCATAACCTCTTGTTTTGATGTGATTTTGATAGAGCTTACTTGACGACTTTGAAGTCACCCATCATGCCGGCCTGCATGTGCTGGATGACATGGCAGTGGAAGTGCCAGTCGCCGGTGCCGACGCCTTCGCCGGCTTGGACGACGAACGTGTCGCGGCTGATCGGTCCGATGTTGACCGTATCGACGACATGGGTGGTGCCGGGGTTGAGCCAACGGTGCCCGTGCAAATGGAAGGTGTGGAAGGCGGTTCCCAGCCCGATCACGTGGAAGCGGACTTTCTCGCCGAGACGCGCGCCCACCGTGGGATTGGTCCACAGCGGAACCTGCTTGCCCTTGAGGATGTTATTGACTTCCATCCCCCAGAATGTCGTTTCGTGCATCCACAGGACGAACTCGCGTTTGATATCGCCGACATTCACATCCTCGATCTTGCCGTTGATGAGTGCCGGCACCTTTCCGCTACGCGGATTGACGATCAGGGTGCCGAACAGTCCCTTGTCCTCGGCTCCGAGCATGGGATTGCCGAAGGTGTGGTCGTGATACGGCCAGGTGCCGGCGGTACCCGGCGCTGCGGTCCATTTGTAGGTGTACGGCTTGCCGGGGAAGGCGGCTTCGTCGGCAACGCCGTTGAGCATCTTCATCGTGCCGTCGCTGCGGATATCGAAATGCACCCCGTGCACGTGCAGGCTGACGGGCTGATCGGTGTTGGGGATGCCGTTTTCCAGGGTGATTTCCGCAACATCGCCCTCGGTCATGACGATGGCAGGGCCCGGAATGGTCGGCTTGTCGCTGTACCGCGCAGTGACATCCTCGGTTTGGCCACCAGCAGTCTGGATCTTATGGCTCACCATCTGATAGCCGAATTGCCCGGACGGTAAGGGGGCTGCACGCAAGGTGATGCGATGGGTGCTCCCCGAAACCGAATCGGTTTTGGCAGGGACATACTCCGCTTGCGCGATCGGGATAAAAAAGATCGCCAACAGCAAAGGTGATGAGAGAAACGATGACGTTCGTCGGAGAATACACGAGAGACTCATAGTCACACTCCTAATAAAGGGTTCCAGTCCGTTTCCGGACCTGACGTCGGCCCAAAAAATTGATGCATCTCTTATGGCATCTTGTTTATCATGCATATTAAATACATGATTACGGTTCTAATGTATCGCACATGCATGTTTATATTTCAAGACGGCATGACCGAAAAAGTCAAGAAATTATTGAGTCGAAACTTTTGTGCCGCATTTGCCTTAACCCAATCGGTATCGTAAAACGGCTCTAATTGTCCATTCGAGGTGCTAAATGCAGCTGACCCGTTACACCGATTACGCTTTAAGAGTGCTGATGTATGTCGGCATACATACCGAACGCATGGTGACTATCGCCGAGATCGCCAGCGTGTTCGATATGTCTCACAACCATTTGATGAAGGTCGTTCAGGAGCTGTCCGCAAAGGGCTATGTCAAGAGCACGCGCGGAAAGCATGGCGGGATAGAGCTCGGACGCCCTCCCGAGGAGATCAATATCGGCGAGGTCGTACGCCACATGGAGAGCAACTTCCACGTTGTGGAATGCCTTGATCCCGGACGCAGTTTGTGCCGAATCATTCCGGGCTGCACCCTGAAAAAGGTACTCCAGGAAGCGGTCTCGGCCTTTCAGGAAGTTCTGAATCGGTATACGTTGGCGGATCTTCTTAAGAATCGCGCCGTGCTGAACCGATTGCTGACCGAGCGACGAGTCGTCAGCAGGGCTTGAGACGGCCGCTTCGTGCCGATTTACAAGGCGTGGAGACCTGGTTTTTTCTGGAAGTACCGGCGCAAGAGATCGAAACTAAGCGCCGTGGCGGTGGATTGTTTACGTGCGGTACCGCCGCCTATAGTCCGAGTTTGCCGCCAGACGCCATCGGGAGCCGCAAGGATGAAATGGACTTCGATCGTTGCGGTTTCGTCGTGCAGCTTGTCGCGGGCGTAGTAGGCGATTTGAGCAAGCGCATGATCCGCGCCTTGCTCCCGTAGACGCGGGGCAATCCATGCTGCGGCCCGGGCAAGATCGTCGGACGGCTCCACGCCGAAATATCGGCACAGGCCGGCCGAATCCGGGATCACGACCGCTCCGCGGAACCAGGGCTCGCCGGCGCAGCGGTTGGCCAGCTTGCCTCCGCTCAGAGTTTCAGCGACATAAAGCGTCGACCGGCGCGCGGCGAGTTCGTGGCCGACCACCGAAGCTATGTCGTTTTCCGCTTCCCCTGAGCCGCCGATAGCAAATACTGCATCCCCGATTGCGTCGGCGGCGCGTTTTGCGATGTCGTTGATCTCGGTCTCGGAGAAATCGGCGGGAAACAGCAGCTTGACCCGGTTTTCCGGGCCTCCGGCGCGAAAGCCGAGTTTCACCTCGGGCGGCAAGGCGATTCGATCGAGCCGCTCCTGCAGGCTCGATTCACCTAAACCTACGGTGTTCAGCACGACCAGCCGGGCCGGAAACAGCCGGAAGCGCCGATGCAGATCCGGTTCGATCCAGCGACGGAACATCGCCTTCATCTCGCCGGGCACGCCCGGCATGAAGACAAAGCGGCAGCGGCCGGCCTGCAAGGCGAAGCCGGGAGCGGTGCCCCACAGATTGTCGAGACGCTCCGAGCCGCGCGGGAGGAGGGCCTGCTTTTTGTTGACTTCCGGCATGGTGCGTCCGAATCGCATGAAATACGCCTCGACCTGAGCCAGCGCGTCTTCGTCCAGTTCGAGGGGCGGGCCGAAAGCCCGGCTGACCGCTTCGGCGGTGAGATCGTCGCAGGTCGGTCCCAATCCGCCGGTACAAATGCAAAGATCGGCGCGCCCGGCGATTTCGCGGAGCAGATCGACCAACGCTTCCAGCCGGTCGCCGACCGCGGTATGCCGAGCCACGTCGAATCCCAGTGCGGTCAACTTTCGCGACAGCCAGGCCGAATTGGTATCGGTGATTTCGCCGGTGACGACTTCATCCCCTTGCGAAAAGATTTCTGCGACAGGCCTTTGCATGATCAATGTCCGGAATGTATGGCGGCCACCCGATGATGCCAGAAGGGCAGGGAGACCATGGCGAAGAGCGTGGTCAGCGAGACGGCCAGGGCGTAGAACGAAGTGTCGAGCCGGTAGCGGTCGCAATAAACGACGCCGAGCAGCATGCTGGGCATGGCGGCCTCCAATACGAGTGCTGTCAGAGTATCGCCCTCGAATCCCAGGGAGAGCCCCAACCCCAGACCGAACAACGGCATGGCGCCCATTTTGAACGCCACGACAACCGAAGCGAGCGGCAGGTTACGGCTGTGCCAGGAATTCCAGCGCAGGCCGAGTCCCAGTGAAATCAGCATGAGAGGCACGACGGCCGCAGACAAGCCCATCAAAAACCGCTCCATCCAGGCGGGTTGCGCCACGCCCGCGAAATTCAGGCCTAGTGCGACCGCCGCGGCCCAGAGCGGCGGATTGAGCAGGAGAGAGCGGAGCATCGAACCGTTTTCCGAGTTCGTCGTACCGTAGTACCGGGCGATCAGGATGCCGAGGGTAAAAACCAGCGGCATGGATGCGAACAAATCGATTTGAATGACGATGGTGCGTGCCCACGTACCGAAGGTCTGCTCCAGCACGGGAAGCCCCATGTAGGTTACGTTCGAGAAAGCGATGCTCAGCATCGCGGCGCCCAAGCGTTGCGGTGCCAGCTTGATGAGACGGGCGGCCAGCCAGGTGATGGCGATGCCGAACAGAATGATTCCCGCGCCGAACAGCGAGATCTTCAGCGTCTCGATACCTAAATCGGCTGTCCACAGCACGGAAAGCACCAGCGCCGGCAGCAAAAGATGAAATACCACAGCGGTCAGCGCCAAGCGAGTTTGATCGGCATCCAGCCCGCCAGGCCGTATAATGCGCCACATTGCGCCGCACAGGATCAATACGGCCATCTGCATCAGCACGGAAACCATTCGCGACTCCTGGGTTCGAGGAGGCGTTATTCTAGCAATCGCAGTGCCGACACCGAGATCACAGCGGTCGAACGACCCGGAAAAAGAGGAACAGCCATGACCGACACCCTTTCGAAGAAACCTATCCCCTCCCGAGACCGCCTCATCATGGCTCTGGACCTGCCGAGCATTGCCGAAGCCAAGGACCTGGTGGAAACCTTGGGCGATTCGGTGAGTTTTTACAAAATCGGGCTGGAACTGTTCATGGCCGGCGACTACTTCGAATTGATCGAATGGCTCAAGAAGCGGGGCAAGAAGATCTTCGCCGACCTCAAGTTTTTCGACGTGCCGGAAACGGTTGCGCGGGCAGTTAGAGCCCTGAGCGCCCATGGCGTCGAATTCGCCACCGTGCACGGCAACGATGCGATCATGGAAGCCGCTGCGAAAGCCAGGGGCAATCTCAAGATTCTGGCCGTCACGGTATTGACCAGCCTCGATCAAGGCGATCTCAGGGATCTCGGCTTCGAGTGCGACGTGCAGCGCTTGGTTCTCTCCCGCGCCCGGCGCGCTTTGGCCTTGGGCTGCGACGGCGTGATTTCTTCGGGCCTTGAGGTTCCCGCATTGCGGCGGGAGATCGACGAAAAGCTGCTGGTCATTTCACCCGGCATTCGTCCCGTGGAAAACCGTCCGACGGACGACCAGAAGCGGGTCGTGACGGTCGAGCAAGCCTTCTTGAATGGCGCTGATTACATCGTCGTCGGCCGTCCGATCCGGGACGCGGACAATCCGCGCGAAGCGGCGGAAAAGGTGCAGGCGCAGATCGAAAACGTGTTCAGAAGGGTGGCGAGTTAAAACGTCAGCTCTGGCTTGTCGTCTCGCGAGTCCCGCTATGCAAGCCCTTTGGCTGGAAGACAGACGGCTCTCCATTCGTAACGATCTTTCCATTCCCGTCCCGCCCGCAGGCGAGGCGCTGGTTCGGGTGCGGCTCGCGGGCATCTGCGGCACGGATTTGGAGTTGGCGCGGGGTTATTATCCTTACGCCGGCATTCCCGGACATGAATTCGTCGGCGAAGTCGCCGACTCGCCCGATGGTACGCTCATAGGCTGCCGGATAGTCGGTGAAATCAATGTCTCTTGCGGAGAGTGCGAGATCTGCCGGCGAAATCTTCCTACCCATTGCGAGCGCCGTACCGTGCTCGGTATCCGCGATCGGCGCGGCGCATTCGCCGAATATCTCACCTTGCCTTTGCGGAATCTGCATCGGGTGCCGGACACCGTGCCGGATGAGGCGGCGGTCTTTGCCGAACCACTCGCCGCGGCGCTGCAAATTCAGCGGCAAATATCGATAAATGCCGGCGATCGAATATTGTTGATCGGAGCGGGCCGATTGGGACAGCTCATTGTTCAGACGCTGACGCTTACCGGCTGCGATTTGTGCGTTTCGGCGCGACATCCCCGGCAGAAAGCGCTGCTTCTGAGTCGGGGAATCCGGTTGATTGCCGAAGACGAGATTCCCGCTCGACATTACGACATCGTCATCGAGGCGACCGGTTCGCCGGCCGGTTTCGATCTTGCCCGGCGCGCCGTCCGCCCGCGCGGCACGCTGGTGTTGAAATCGACTTATCGGGACAGCGTAAACGTGAATCTTTCTTCCTTGGTCGTGGACGAGATTTCGCTGCTCGGTTCTCGCTGCGGTCCTTTCGACTCGGCCCTGCGCTTGCTGGAGCAGAAAGCCGTTGATCCCTCTCCGTTGATCGATGCGGAATATTCTCTAGCTCGTGCGGTCGAAGCCTTCGAATTGGCCAAGAGGCCGGGCGTCCTTAAGGTACTGATCCGTCCATAGTCGACTATTAGCGGCGGTGGACGCTTCCCGGAACCACTATCGGATATGGCGCAATCGGGATATGCCTTGCGGCCTCGACCTTCCGGCGTGCCCGTTCCAGTTGATCTTGCTGGGTTTGAATCGTTTCGTCTTTCGATTCCAAAGCTTGCTGCAAGCGGGCCTTCTCCTCCCGATATCTTTCCTTCAGCCGTTCCATGTCCTGCCCGCTCGGAGACCTGAATTCGGACGCCTTCCTGCCGCTCAATAGGGCGGCGCGATGAGCGAGCAAGTCCAAAATCAACTCTTGCTTGGCCGCAGGCGTCAATTCGTACTCCGGTCCCAAACCGGCCGGCATCTTCTTTATTCGATCCATTTCCCGATCGATCCGGCGCAAATGGTCCTTGGCGAGATTTCGGCAGACTGCGTCGATCGGGCCTTTATAAAGGTTTCGCTGCTCGTCCTCGGCCGGAGTCGCATTCATGCCCGCGGGTGGATGATAGCCGTAGCGGACAGTGCCCGAATTATCCGTCCAACGATAAAGAGTCGCGGCTCCTGCCGGCGTGGCCAGACTCGCGAAAAGAAAATAAACAGCAGCAAAACGCAGTTTCATGGAATTTCTCCTGCGATGGCAGTTCTTAATCTGACTGTGGGACCCCCGATTCGCTCCCGTCGACTCGCCTGAACGTTGCCTGACGAAGGGCTCTCCAGGATACGCGCCGAGGCAGCTTATCGTTAAGCCCGATCTGTTATACCTATAAGTTTTTGTGCTATCGTTCGCCCCCTTATGCACCATCTCGAAACCGCGTTCAGCACGTCCTATCTCGTAGCCCTGCTGATGGGGCTTTTCAGTTCCCTGCATTGCTTAGGGATGTGCGGTTCCATCATCGGTTCGCTGACCCTGAGTTTGAGGCGGGAAATCCGCGAGCAAAAATCCCTGCTCATGCCCTTCGTATTCAGCTACAACTTGGGGCGCATAGCCAGCTACTCGTTGGGGGGGCTGCTTGCGGGTCTTGCTCATCATGTTCTCAGTATGCCGCTCGGAGAAGGGCACGGGCATCGCATCTTGCAAATCATATCCGCACTGATCATGGCCGGAGCGGGTCTGCATATCGCCGGCTGGTTTCCGCGATTCGCTTACATCGAGAAGGCCGGCGGAATCATCTGGAAAAGAATCGAGCCTTACGGCCGGCGCCTGATCCCGGTGGAGACCTTGCCCAAGGCTTTCATCTTCGGCATGATTTGGGGTTGGCTGCCGTGCGGTCTGGTCTATACCGCGTTGGCGCTCGCCGCGACGACCGGAGATGTGGTGCGCAGCACCTTCACCATGTTGGCGTTCGGCATAGGTACTTTGCCTGCCGTCATGGGCGTCGGTATAATGACCTCGTTAATGGTGCGGTTGTCCAATATGAAGAAATTTCGCCAGGCGGCAGGGGTCACTCTGATTGTCTTGGCCCTATTGGCGGCATTCCCTTGGCTCAACCCCATGGTTCGCCATACAATAGGTTCCTAAAAGAAGGAGGAGGGTGAGATTATGTTTGAGAAGCTGATCGGCCAATCACCGAATTTCGAGGCGTTATTGCGCAGCGCCAGAATGATTGCCGCGACCGACGTGACTGTTTTGGTCGTCGGAGAGACCGGTACCGGCAAGGAGGTGCTGGCGCATGCTTTGAAAGAACATAGTCCTCGTGCAAATAAACCTTTCATCACGCTGAATTGCGCCGCACTTCCCGAGGCGTTGGCCGAGTCGGAATTGTTCGGGCATCGCAAAGGCTCGTTCACCGGTGCGGTGAATGGTCAAACCGGCCGTCTTCAAGCCGCTGACGGGGGTACCGTATTCCTCGACGAAGTCGATTCTCTGCCCATGGCTCTGCAGGCGAAGTTCCTGCGTTTCCTCGAGACCGGCGAGATTCAGCCGGTCGGCGAAACCCATACGTTGAACGTAGACGTCCGGATTATCGCCGCGACCAATGCCAATCTTCAGGAAAAGATTGCGCGGGGAGAGTTCCGTAAAGACCTCTATTACCGTCTCAACGTCGTTCCGATCGAGATACCGCCGTTGCGCGAGCGCATGGGCGACATCCAGTTGCTGCTGCAGCACTTTATGATGCAGTTTGCCGAAGAGCATAAGCTTCCGGAGGCTTCGTTCAGCAAGGCGGCTCTCAGCCGGCTTGCAACTTACTCCTGGCCTGGCAACGTCAGAGAACTTCGCAATGTGTGCGAGCGACTGTCCATCCTGCTGGCCGGGCGGACTATCGATGAGGGCAATCTGCCTCTGGAGATCGTCAATCGGGTGCCGTCGCAGAAGCCGGTATTTGACTTGCCTGAGCTGGGCATCGATCTGGAAAAAGTCGAGATGGATCTGATTCGCCAGGCCTTGGCGCGGACCAATGGCAACCGCAGCCGTTCGGCCCGGCTTTTGGGAATCTCACGGGATACTTTGCTTTATCGCATGCAGAAATACGGAATCAGCTAAGAGACATTTTCCTGGGCGGTCTCACTCTCCCGCCCAACGGAATTCTTAAAGCCCGCGGTAAGACCACGGGCTTTTTTCGTTTAGACGAACTTCAGACCTTTTTTCGCAGCAATCCGCATGCGTAAGGCATTGAGTTTGATGAACCCTTCCGCGTCTTTCTGGTTGTACGCGCCGCGATCGTCCTCGAACGTGGCGATGCTCATGTCGAACAGGCTGTTGCTGTCGGACTTGCGGCCGACGACGGTCACATTGCCTTTGTAAAGCTTCACTCTGACTTCGCCGTTCACTGCCGCCTGCGAGGCGTCGATTAGTTCTTGCAGCATCAGACGTTCCGGGCTCCACCAGTAGCCGTTGTAAATTAGGCTGGCATAGCGGGGCATCAGTTCGTCCTTCAGATGTGCTACTTCGCGGTCCAGCGTGAGGGATTCGATGGCGCGATGGGCTCTGAGCATGATGGTGCCGCCCGGTGTTTCGTAGCAGCCGCGGGACTTCATGCCGACGTACCGGTTTTCGACGATATCCAAGCGGCCGACGCCGTTAGCGCCGCCCAGTTGGTTGAGCTTCGCCAGGATTTGTGCGGGTGAGAGCGATTCGCCGTTGATAGCTACGATGTCGCCGCGCTCGTAACTCAGCTCGATATAGGTCGGTTTGTCCGCTGCTTTTTCCGGGGACACGGTCCAGCGCCACATGTCTTCCTCGGGTTCGGCCCATGGATCTTCGAGAATGCCGCCTTCGTAGGAGATGTGCAGCAGGTTGGCATCCATGGAATAGGGCGATGCCTTGCCACGTTTCATTTCGATCGGAATGCCGTGCCGCTCGGCATAGGCCAGGAGCTTCTCGCGCGAATTCAGATCCCATTCCCGCCAAGGGGCGATGATCTTGATGTCGGGCCGCAGCGCGTAAGCGCCCAATTCGAACCGGACCTGATCGTTACCCTTACCGGTAGCGCCGTGGGCGATGGCGTCGGCCCCGGTCTCGTTGGTGATTTCGATGAGACGCTTGGCGATCAAGGGTCGGGCAATCGACGTTCCCAAGAGGTATTCGCCTTCATAGATCGCATTGGCGCGGAACATCGGGAACACGAAATCCCGGGCGAATTCCTCCTTGAGGTCGTCGATGTAGATTTCTTTGATGCCGAGAGCCTGAGCTTTGACACGCGCGGGCTCCAACTCCTCGCCCTGGCCGATGTCCGCGGTGAAGGTGACGACTTCGCAGCCGTAGGTCTCCTGCAGCCACTTGAGGATGACAGAGGTGTCGAGCCCGCCGGAGTAGGCGAGGGCGACCTTTTTTACAGTCTGGTTGGACATGATGTTCCCGTTGCGTGAAGAAGAGAAAAACGGCGAGATTATAACGTTGTCGCGAAGCTCGCGCAGCGTGAGGCTACGGATTTCGAACGTTTCGAGAGGTCAAGGTTCGGATGACCTCGGATGAATTTTTCTGCTATCCCGATCTGACGGTCCCGTGAGAGTAGGCGACCAACAGCGATCGTCTGGGAAATCCCGCGTTGATCGCGGAGCTGCTGTCGTGTCCATGGCCGAGTTCGATCCCCCAAACACGCGCGACGGTCATCGAGTTCGTCGCCGATGCCGGCTCGTAACGGCAACGATATCGCAGTTCTTTCACAGCCCGTACTTCTTCCGCTTTCTCCAAAAGGTCGCTCGGCTCATGCCGAGCAATTGCGCAGCGCGGTCGATATGGCCATGGGCGGATGCCAGGGCTCGGCGAATGCGATCGGCCTCGTTTTCCGTTACCGGCAAGTCGGCGACCGTCGGCGATAGGGGCTCTTCTCGAAATTCGGGCGGCAGATCGTCCAGCTGCAGTACGTCGCCCCGTCCCACGGCAAAGGCGTATTCCACGACATTTTGCAGTTCGCGCACGTTGCCGGGCCAGTGATGATCCAAAAGCACCCGCATGGCTTCCGGTTCGATGCTCTGGATACGGCGCGGCCCGTGAAGATTGTGCTGGTCGATGAAGTGCTGCAACAGAAGACCGATGTCCTGCCGCCGTGCCCGCAGCGGCGGCAGAAAGATGGGGACCACGCGCAAGCGGTACATCAAATCCTCGCGGAAGTGTCCGGCCTTGACTTCCTCGCGCAGCGACCGGTGGGTGGCCGCGACGATGCGCACGTCCACGGTGATCGGATGATCGCCGCCCACCGGGATAAAGGTTTTCTCCTGGAGTACGCGCAGCAGCTTGGCTTGCAGCTCCAGCGGGAGTTCCGCGACTTCATCGAGGAAAATCGTGCCGCCGTCGGCGCGTTTGAACAGTCCCTGGTGATCCTTGATCGCGCCAGTGAATGCGCCGCGGACATGCCCGAAGAGCTCGCTTTCCAACAGATTGGCGCTAAGCGTGGCGCAGTTGATGGCTAAGAACGGATGACTGCGGCGATGGCTTTCCTCGTGCAGGGCTTGAGCGACCAATTCCTTGCCGGTGCCCGATTCGCCCCGGATCAAAACCGTTGCTTCGGTCTGGGCGACGTTGCGGATGATTTGGAAGGCTTGCTTGAGGGCGGAATCGCGGGTGATGAGGCCATGAAAGACTTCCGCTTTATCCGCCGCTTGCAGTCCGATGCTTTTCGTTCTGGGCTCGGCCTCTGCCGGCCAAAGCATTTCGATCGCTCCCGCAAAACGCCCTTGGGCGTCGAAGAAAGCTTGGGCCGAGCGTTTGACGCGGACGGTTCCGCCCTGTGCATGATCGAGTTCAATCGAAACGCCGTCGATCCTTCCTTCTTGGGCAATGCTATTTCGAACATCGCGATCTCGGCAACGGATGGCAGAGCTACAAGGTTGTCCCAGCACTTGCTCGCTGGAAAAGCCGAGCAGGCGCTCTGCTCCACGGCTCCATAGCAAAATTTCGCCTTTTGCGTTAACGACGAAGACGGCGCCGCCCATCAGTTCGGCCAAAGTCGATACAGCTCTATCGGGTCCAACGGTGCTCAACCAACGATTCAGAAAAGGAGAGAACTGGCTCACAATGAGGCGATTGAAAGGTTTCGGGGGTGTTTCAAGCGACGTGTTTTGTTGCACATAATGTATCACGCGAAACGTATAATGAAACGTCGGGTAGGTAGGGCCATGGCCAGGAGTCGTAAAAACCCGCGAAACGCCGGGCACGCTGTAGATGCGAAGGGTTGTTCCGGCGTAGGCACGGTCTTTGTAAGTAGTCAGTCAGAGTTGGCGGATTCCTGATCCAAAGGAGGCTACGATGATCTTCAAACAACTTTTTGAACCCGATACCTTTACCTACACCTATCTGCTCGCCTGCGAACGGACCCGTCGCGCGTTGCTGATCGATCCGGTCGCAACCGAGGTCGAAAATTATATTGGCCTAATAAAAAAACTTGACCTTGATCTGCGCTACACGATGGAGACTCATGTCCATGCCGACCACATTACGGGCTCCGGGCTTTTGCGCGAGCGTTTGGGCAGCAAGAGCGTCGTGCACCGTGACGCTGGCGCCATGTGCGCCGATCTTCTGGTGACCGACGGCATCCTGCTTCAGATAGGGGACATCGAAATCGAGGTGCGGCACACTCCCGGCCACACCAACGGCTGCGTAAGCTATGTCGTCGGCGACCGGGTTTTTACCGGCGATGCGTTGTTCATCGGAGGTTGCGGGCGTACCGACTTTCAGCAGGGCGATGCCGGTCGGCTGTACGACAGCATCATCAAGAAACTGTTCACCCTGTCGCCCGATACTCTGGTTTATCCGGGGCATGACTACAACGGCAACACGGTTTCTACCATCAAACAGGAGATGGCCAAAAATCCACGCGTGGGAGGCGGCAAGAGTCGCGAGGAATTCATCGATATCATGAATAAACTTGACCTGCCGTATCCGAAGTACATCGATCAGGCGTTGCCGGCAAACCAAGCCTGCGGCCGGGAACTCGCCGTACGCCACGGCTGAAACGCTCGCTCGCCAGAGAAACATTACCGGAACCCGGCCTCTGTGCGTAATTGAGAGGTCGGGTCATCCGGTATTTGAGGGAGATTGCTCATGACCCTCGTCGTCATCTTATCGCTCGTGATCGGTTTGCTGCTGGGATTGCTCGGCGGTGGCGGATCGATACTCACAGTCCCGGTGCTGGTCTATTTGGTCCATATCGAACCTAAAACAGCCATTGCTACATCTCTAGTCGTCGTGGGCGTCACCAGCCTCGCCGCAGTTGTCAATCACGCCCGCAACGGGCGGGTCTGCTGGCGTACCGGACTGATCTTCGGCATCGCGGGCATGGTGGGTGCCTATGGCGGCGGACGGCTGGCGGCCTATGTTCCGGGCGGCGTTTTGCTGTTGCTGTTTGCTGCCATTATGTTCGGCACAGCTTTGGCGATGTTGCGCGGGCGACGGCAAAACAACGTGGAAGCGGATGCGGTTAAGCCGATTTGTCCGGCCGATCTCCCTTTGCTGGCGATTATATTCGACGGGCTCATGGTTGGTGTCCTCACCGGATTGGTTGGTGCCGGCGGCGGCTTCTTGGTCGTGCCTGCCTTGAATTTGCTCGGTGGATTGCCCATGCACGCGGCTATCGGCACCTCATTGTTGGTCATCGCCATGAAATCGTTTGCGGGCCTCGCCGGATATATTACTCACGTCAGTATCGATCTCGAATTGGTTTCCATCGTCACCGGCGTCGCAATCGTTGGCAGCGTGTTAGGCGGACTGCTCTCTCGCCATGTCAGTGGACAATCATTGCGGCGGATCTTTGCGGTATTCGTCATCGCGATCGCCTGCTACCTCCTGTACAAAGAACTGACGCCCCAATTGATCGCAGAGACTCGGGAAGCGCTTCTGAATCGTCCCGATTTCTTTTTAGGTATGGCCACCATGCTGGGGATCGTTGCGATTGCACGGCTTTGGCGATGGATTCATGCTCAAGGCCTGCATCAAAAAAAAAGTAGCATTTACGCTGAATCCCGGTAAATTGCTGAGCGCTATAAAGATGATTGGCATGCAATTTCGGTAATATTGGCATCCGGCACGGAATTGTTCGGCGATTCTGAGAGCGCCAAATTTGGCGCTCAAATGCCCATTCACCAGTTTACCCATTAAGGGCTGATCGACCAGGACATGCATAACATCCGCTTACCGTTTCCCCGCTCTGGGCTTTATGCCATCACTCGAGAAGCTTACCGGAATGAACAAGCCTTGGCCGAGGCTGTGGCGGCAGCCATTCGGGGCGGGGCTGCCGTGGTTCAGTACCGCGCGAAAGCCTCCCGCGATCCGCTACGCGAGGCGGCGCGTCTCTTGGCCGTCTGTCGCGACGGCGGCGTGCCGTTGATTATCAATGATGATGTGGAACTTGCCCGTCGTGTCGGTGCCGACGGGGTGCACGTGGGTAAGGACGATCTGTCGTTGACGGAAGCGCGGGACGTTCTGGGGCCGAACGCCATCATCGGCGTATCCTGTTACGATTCGGTCGATCTCGCCGTCCGGGCCGAAGCCGGCGGTGCCAGCTATGTCGCTTTTGGCCGGTTTTTCCCTTCCAAGACCAAGCCCGATGCGCCTTGCGCTCACCTCGAAACGTTATCGTTGGCCAAGCGGCAGTTAAGCATTCCTATCGCGGCCATTGGCGGCATTACGGCTGAGAACGGTGGCCAGTTAGTACATGCCGGGGCGGATTTATTGGCGGTGATCGAGTCGGTATTCGGGGTGGGCGATCCTTGCCTTGCTGCCTCGGAATTTGCTCCTTTGTTTGAACACGTAGGAAGAAGCGAAAGGCCCGTCTCGCCGCCAGCACTTTAACTGGAGTGGCGGCTCGGCGCGGACCAATGGATAACACTTCAGTTAGGCAGTTAGCGTCTTCTTGCCGCGACGAGTTTTCAGCAGGGGAATGCCCCATGCCAGCAACAAGAGGCTCGCCGGCTCTGGAACCGGGCTTCCCGAAGTCGGGGGAGGAGTGCGAATCAAGCCGTGCAGCGAGGCGATCTTCACGAAGTCGTCTTTCGTAGTCAATCCACAAGTCTGTCCAGACTCGCAGGAAATTTTCGGATTGTAGGCGCTGACCAGCCAATATTTGGAGGTGATGCCGGTCGGGTTGATGTTCGTCGGCTGGTCTTTTTGTAAATTGGCGTAGTTGTCAACCAAGGACCACCCGCCGGTCGTGGTTAGATTGCTATAGTTGTATCCGGTTAGGTTCGGCAACACAGCGGTGTCGCTCGTATCTGCGGTATACGCCAGAACCGTGATATCCGTGTCGCAGGTTATTTGAGTATAGCCAATGTCACATTGGCTAGTGTTGCCAAAATTCGGCCATCCGATGGTGATTTGGTCCAGTGCGACGGCTGCATCGAAAGCGAAGACTATCGAATCAATGCGTCGGTAATTGTCCATCGCGTGTTCCGGTGTGGAGCAACTTGAGTCGCCGGCGGAACAAACGCCCAATCCTCCGGAATAGGTGCCTACGTTTGCTGTCCGGAGATTTCCGCTTCCGTAGGTGTTGCTTGAATTTACGTAGGCTGACCACTCTAGGCCAGGAGCACCGCTAGTCGTCGTGATGCCACTGTTGGGGAGTCCCCAGGTATAGTTCGCCGAAGCTATGGGCGCTAAAAATGAAGCAAAGAATCCAACCAAAGCGAATTTACCGAGTCGTTTCAGTGTACGCATTCTGTTACTCATCGTTTTATTGTTGTTACAGCAAGTATTATGCAACCGAGGTGCCAATACTGTTTTTTTGTTAATTTTCAATGGCATGGGCTTTAATGTCGCTAATGAGCGACGGCCATATGGAAAAACTGTAAAAAAAACTGACATGAGGACGCGCTTGTGGGAACAGAACGAGAACGAAAAACTTGGGTGAATCGGTGCTCGTTTCTTAAGTAACGAATTTTTCAAGCGATTGTTCTCGACAAGGAAAATGTAAGCGTCGTACAGCGATCCGAATCTCGACCCGCTTACCGATGATCCTGCAGCTTAGCCTGTAATTTCTTCGCGTCTTCGATCTCATCGAACATCGTATTCGCACGTAAAGCTTCGTTTAGCTCGTTAAGGGCCTCTTTTCTCCGGCCCAGTGCATCCAAGGCGACGGCAGTGTGGTAACGGATTTCGGGGTCGGACGACGAACGAATATGGGCGTTCCGCAAGTAGGGCAATCCTTCGGCAGGCTTTCCCTGTCGCACGAGAATCCATCCGATCGTGTCGTTCACCGAGGGGTTGTCCGGAGCCGCTTTGTGGGCTCGTTCCGCGAGCTCCAAAGCTCTCGGGTCGTTTGCATTCGAATAGAGAACAGCCAGGTTGTTTAAGGTAGGCGGGTAGTCCGGGTATCTTTTGAGAATCCGTTCGAAATACCCGATCGCCTCAGCCTGTTTCCCAGCCTGGAGATAGCCCTCGGCGAGGGCTTGCATCGAATTGAAATCCTCCGAGTGGGAACTTACCCATTGCTCCAGGAAACGGAACGCTTCCTCGCCTTTCCCCGCCAGTCTTTGCGCCTGATAGAGCCTGACGGCGCCCAGTGAATCTTGGTTCTTCTGGAAGGCGGATCGATAACTGACAATGGCCTCGGCGTATTGGGATTGATGCATCCGAATGTCGCCCGTCAGTTGATCGCTCAAAGCGAGGTCGGGATGTCGGTTGTGCAGATTCTCTACTACTTCGATGGCTTTTTCGGTTATCCCAGATTTTAGGTAAGTCTCCACCAAAGCCGCCTGGACGGGAAGATAATCCGGGTTGGCGCGGGCGGCGCTTTCGAGAGACCAGATTGCGTCGCTCACGGCATCCGCAGCGATTTGCAATCCAGCCGTTTTAAACAATCGCTCGGCATCGTTGAATGCCGAGCGGGCTATCTTCTGCAAGATAACTTGCGCGACCGGTTTTTTACCAAGGGCAAGCTGACAGCGGGCGGACGCCGTCAAAACGTCCAAATTGTCGGGAGCTATCGTTTCCGCTTCCTGAGCCACAGCGAGTGCTTTTTGGGTATCGCGGACTCCTAGATACCTGTCGATCAGTTTGAGTTTGATGTGTATGGCCTTGTTATCGGCGGCTCGCGCTTTTTCGAGCCACCGTAGAGCCTCGGTGCTGCGTCCGCGGGCATCCTCCAGCGCAGCGAGTTGGATCATGGTCTGCGTATCCTGGGGCCGTTCTCGAAGAATACCCAAGAAGCGATTTTCGGCTTGCTCGATTTTCCCTTCGATTAGATCTAACTTGCCGAGATTAATCAGCGAAGGAAGAAAGCTGGCGTCTTTTGAGAGCGCTTTTTCGAAATTCTTCCGGGCTGAATCGCGCTCCCCGGATGCCATTTGGGCCGCCGCCAGCATGTTGATCAGCGTCAGGTTATTCGGTTCTCGCTCCAGCGACTTTGTCAGAATCTTCACGGCTTCCGCTGGCTGCCCCCGTTTTAGGTACAGCACACCGAGCGCGATTGCCGCTGGGCGCTGGCCGGGATCGTTCTCGAGAATGGATCTCAGTTCGCTGATACCGATGTTCTGCTGACTCGTTCCCAAGCGGCTAAATGCCAACTGGGTTTTGACCTCCGCTAAACCGCCGCTGGCTTGGCTCGCTTTCTCGAGTGCGGTGATCGCGTCCGAATGCTGGCCTTTGTGCATGTAAGCGGTGCCGAGCAAATACAGCAAGCGGAAATGATCGGGATGGTACTTGAGTGCCTGGCTGAGGATACGGATAGCCTCGTTATGGTCTCTTTGCTCCACCAGCACCGAGCCGAGCGCTTCGGCGACTTCTGCATGGCCTGGATATTGCTCGAAATAGTGGGTCAGGAATTCACGAGCTTTTTCGAAGTGGCGCAGGTTGTAATTAGATAACCCCGCCACCAGCAATAAAGTAGGTTTTCCCCTTACGACTTGCGTATCGAGTCCATCGATAACGGTTACAGTTTCGTTCAACGCGGTTTTCGCAGCTTCGGGCGCACCTTTACGCGCCATTAACAGCGCGTAAAGGTAGTTGGCCCTAGGCTCGAAGGGTTGCGTCTTTCGCAGAAAATTCAGGTCTTCCGAAGTATGATCGTTCTTGCCCAGCTCGAACAGCAGGCCGGCGCGGGCGAGTCGGGCCTCGTAATGCTTCGGTTCTAGGTCGATCACGCGGCCATATTCTTCTATGGCTTGTTCATGTTGCCCCTTGGCGTGACTGATCGACGCCTTGAGATTCCAGCCATCGGCATTGGTCGCATCGCGGGATACGGCTTCTGCTGCGATCTTTTCGGCGTCGTCCACCATGCCTCGCCGCAAGAGCAGGGTTCCCTGCCCAACCAATGGCGAAACGGCTTTCGGATCGAGTTTCCCTGCCTCCCGGAAACTCGCCGCCGCTGCTTCGAAATCCCGCACCTCCGTATAAGCTTGTCCGCGTAGAGCGAGAATCTCGGACCGAAGCTCCGGTGGAAAACCTTCGGCCGACACCGTCGCGAGCAGATCGTGGTACTTCATCTGCGTTAGTAGGGCCTGGGCGAGTGGCACTACGGTCAAGGAGCGATCCGCGCCCAGGCGATTGGCGTTAAGCAGTTCCTCGGCCGCTAGTTCTCCGTTTCCTAGTTTGAGATAAGAGAGTCCCAGAAGCAGATGAGCCGAAGGTAGTCCAGGTGATAACTGTAGAGCATTCTTCAGTTGAATCACCGCAGTGTTGTAATCCTCCTTGTTGTAATAAACCAAGGCGTCTTCATAAAAAGCGGAGGCACTCTGGGTTTCGGCCCGGGAAACAGGAGACGTTAGCAGGACGGCCACAAAAACATAAGCCATTTGAACTTTAAGAAATACAAAAGGCTTAAAGACTCGAGCCTTGATCGATTGCATGAAATGGTCTCGACAACAATAAGTGGATTGGATCTGAGCTCTCAATGATAGAAGAGCAGTTGAAAAATATTACGAGCCGGACGAGAGGAAGCGGAAAAACGCAGCCTGGAATTTTCGTGCTTTTCTTCTGATTCTAGCGGCTATCCCGTCCCCGATGTCCGCTAATACGTTCTGCTGTCTCTTTTCATAAATATAGTCATATCATGAACTGGAACTGGTCTATTACCAATCTTTTCGCTGCGTTGCTGTTGCCTCCGCTCAACATGCTCGTTATCGGAGCAATCGGTTTCTGGCAGCTCAAGATGCGGCCTCGGCTGGGCCGCGGTTTGATCGCCGTCGGCCTTTTCGGATTGGGGCTGCTGTCGATACCTTACGTGTCCAACTGTCTGTTGGCTACGCTCCAGGTTCCGCCTCTGCCTGCCGTCGACCGCGATGCGGAAGCCATCGTGATTCTCGGCGGGGGCATTCGGTCGAATGCACCGGAGTATGGCGGCGATGCAACCGTCAATGATCGCACTCTGGAAAGGATTCGATACGGAGCGTCCTTGTGCCGCAAGACCGGAAAACCGATCTTGGTCACCGGCGGCGCGCCCGAAGGCTACGCGGCGGAAGGTCCTATCATGCGCTCGATTTTGGAGAACGAGTTTGGCGTCCCGGTCCGCTGGGTCGAAAGCAGGTCCCTAAATACGAGAGAGAATGGCCGATTCTCCGCGCCGATTCTCAGGCAAGCAGGCATACGCCGGATTTATCTCGTCAGCCATTCCTGGCATCTGCCGCGAGCGGTTCCGGAGTTCGAGCGGGAAGGCTTGGAAGTGGTCCCTGCCGGAACGGGATATGTGCCGACGGACCGCCTCAGCCCGATCGATTTTGTACCCAGCTATCGGGCCATAACCAACAGCGCCTTCGCATTTCACGAATGGATCGGCCTGGCGTGGTATCGGATTCAAGGCTGACGGCAGGCAGTTCCGGGAGCGATTAGGAATTGGTCCAAGATTCTTGTCAGTTCAACGGGCCACTGCGATCCATGCGGCGCCCTGCCAACTGGGCGATCTCTGAAAGCGGCAGCGGCCGGCTGAACAAATAGCCCTGGCCAAAATGGCAATGGTGGCTGCGGAGAAATTCGAGTTGTTCGGGCGATTCTACTCCCTCGGCAACGACCTGCAGGTTGAGATTGTGGGCCAAACCGATGATCGCTCGAATGATTTTTCCGTTATCGTTCTCCAAACACGCGCCGGCGATGAAGGATTTGTCGATCTTAAGGGCGGAAATTTTGAATTGCCTCAGGTAGCTTAGCGAGGAATAACCGGTGCCGAAGTCGTCGATCAGCACGTCGATCCCCATGTCGGCCAGCTGATCCAACACGGCGATGGTCTCTTGCACCTGCTGCATCGCGAGGCTTTCGGTCAGCTCCAGTTTGAGCCGTGACGGCGAAAGACCGACGCGTGACAGAATGTACCCGATGATCTTGGTGAGGTTATTCCGGAATTGATGGCCGGATAGGTTCACCGAGACGCTGAGATCGGTTCCCAGGATTTTCCCGAACTGAAGACAGTCCCGACAGGCCTGCTCGAGTACCCAATCTCCGACCGGATTAATCAGGCCGGTGTCTTCCAAAAGCGGCACGAACTGGTCTGGAGGAATCATGCCGCGGTCCGGGTGATTCCAGAGGATGAGCGCCTCCATGCTGACGATACGGCCGTTTCGTAGGTCAACCTGAGGTTGATAATGAAGCGAGAATTCTCTTCGCTCCAGGGCGTTGTATAAGTCGTTTTCCAAATCCAGCCGCGTGCTGTTTTTCTCGTGGATTTTGCCGGAATAGAACTGATAGGTGTTCCGGCCCTGGTGCTTGGCATCGTACATCGCCAAATCGGCGTGGCGGATCAAGTCGTCGACGTTTTCGGCATCGCGGGGGCTCAAAGCAATGCCGATGGTTACGGTAATGCGGCGTGTACGATTGCCGAACAGAAAAGGTTCCGTAAATGCCTTCAACACCCGCTGGGCGATATTATTCGCATCGTCTGGGCCACCCAGATCGTTGACAATAAGTGCAAATTCATCGCCGCCCAGCCTGGCAACGACGTCGCCTCGGCGGGTGCGTCCTTTTTCACGCAAGCACTTTGTCAGCCGCTCGGCAACCTGTTGCAGCAGGCGGTCGCCGATCTGGTGGCCGAAAGTATCGTTGATGGTCTTGAAGCGGTCGATGTCGAGGTACAGCAACGCTGCCTGCTTGCGTTCGCCATGCGCCCTGAGGATGGCTTTTTTCAGGTGATTGCGGAACATCAGTCGGTTAGGAAGTTCGGTCAGATGGTCGTGATTGATCAGCTGATCGACGAGAGAATTCGTAAATTTTCGGGAGCTTAGATCGGCGAATACACCTATGTAGCGAATGACTTGATGTCCGTCGTCCTTCAATGCAGTGATGCTCAGCCATTCCGGGTAGATCTCGCCGCTCTTCCGTTTATTCCAGATTTCGCCCTGCCATTGGCCGGATTCATCCAGGCTGAGCCACATTTGGCGATAGAATTGCCGGTCGTGCCGTCCGGAACTGAACATCGAAGGTTTGCGTCCTATCACCTCGTCTTTCGAGTAGCCGGTGATGGTGGTCAGCGCACGATTCACCATCACGATATTGGCTTTGGCGTCGGTGATGAGGATGCCTTCCGAACTGGTTTCGAACACGCTGGCGGCGATTCGAAGCTGTTCTTCGGCGCGCCGGCGTCCTTCTTTGTTCCAGATATTCCGAATTGCCAAGGCTAAAGTATCTGCAAAGGTGGCGACGAGAAGTTCGTCGTCCCCGTCGAAGAACCCGCCGTCTGTCTTATCGCAGAGATAGAGGCGCCCATACGTCTCTCCGTTGTGGGAAATCGAGACGGCGAGAAGGTTGCGCATGGGCGGGTGGCCCGGCGGAAATCCCGCCGCATGCGGGTGCTCGTGCAGATTCTGCAGCCGCAGAAACTGGTTCCGGGCCAGTGCCCTCCCGAGGAGTCCCTTTCCTTCCGGCCAGTGTTCGATGCGCTGCGCCTGTTCTTCGCTCAAACCTGTGTAGATGAATTCGGCGAGTTGGCCTTGCTCGTCGAAAATCCCGATCGCCCCGTAGCGCGCCGACAGCAGACGGGTCAGATATTCGAGAGAACTTTCCAATAGATGCCGTTCCAGCTTTATCGTATTCATGATCCGCAGCAAGGAGCGGGTCGCTAGGCTAAGCGACCTCAGCTGCTCGGACCAGGATGGCGAAGGGTCGCGATTCGTCGACAATTCGGCATGGCGATGCGATGCATCCGACAAAAGTTCCTTTTCGCGCTTCAGGAGCGCGTCAATCAGGCTGGTTCGGGTTACGGCTCCGATAAAATCACCGCTATCGTTGAAAACCGCTAGAGCCGCCAGGTGCTCGTTTTTCAGCCGGTTTTTCACGATTTCGAGCGGCGTGTTTTCATGGACAGGGGCCGGAATCGGGTCAACCACCAAGTCCGCCAGTATCTGGTCCGGATTCCGGGCGATTTGTTCGCTCGATACGAGTCCCAGAAAGAGACTTATCCCAGCGGGGAGGACATCGAAAACGCTATAGATATAGCCCGGCTCGAGCTCCTCTCGTGATGGCCGGTCGTCGGCTTTTGCTCTTGTCAGTTGATCGGTTAATGCTTCCCGTGCGCAAAGTCTCGAGCGTCCGATTGGATGGTTAGTCGAATCGCTCATTCGTCGGCCTGGGCGAAACGGTTCATGAGGTTTTCAAGATCCACAGCCAACTGTAACGCTTGTTCACTAGTGTTGGCGGTCCGCTCAGCCTCTTTCGCGATGTTCGTGGTTTTTTGGTTGATGTTTTCAACGTTGCGCATGATTTCTTGAGTGACGCAGGATTGCTCCTCCACGGCACTTGCTACCTGCACATTCATATCCTTGATTTCTTCAATCGCTCGCGTGATCTCGGAAAGCGTTTCATTGCAGACCTCCGCCTGTTGCACGCTCACTTGAGCTTGCCGGCGGCCTTTCTCCATAACGGCGGTGGCTTCCTGGGCTTCTTTCTGCAGCCGCTCGACGATTTTCTGGATTTCCCGGGTCGAACTCTGGGTGGTGGACGCCAGCTTGCGTACTTCTTCGGCAACGACCGCGAAACCGCGTCCCCGCTCGCCCGCGCGCGCAGCCTCGATGGCGGCGTTCAAGGCCAACAGATTGGTTTGGTCGGCGATGTCGCGGATCACGTTGACTACGACATCGATGCCTCTGCTTTCTTGTTCCAGTTTTTCTATCACCTGTGCGGCATTCTCGACCTCATGGGCCAAGTCGTCGATTGCAACGCTGGTCTGCCCCACGGCATGCTTGCCCTTGCCGGCTGCATGGGTCGCGCGGTCGGCTGCGGAAGCGGCTTCTGCGGCATTGCGGGCGATACTCTGAACGGTTGCCGTCATTTCATCGACCGCCGTCGCTACCATGGCGATCTCCGACTGCTGATGGGTGAGGTCGTTGCTGGTCTGGCCCGCAGCCTGCCGGGCGTGAGTCGCCATGTCCTGGAGCCGGGCGGCGGCATCATCGAAGCGCCCGATTACGGTTCGCAGCCTAGCCTGCAAGGAGACGATAGCGGTCTGCAATTGGCCCACTTCATCATCTCTTCCGGCATAGACCTTTCGGGCGATGCCGTTGTCGATGAACTGCTTGGAGAAATTCGCAGCCTGGGTGAGCGGCCGTGTGAGAAGACGTGCCATGAATAACGAGAGGGCCACACTGACGGCGGCTGCCGCATAAAACACGGGTTGTGCGCCGGCTCCGGTAAAACCGAGCGCTAGCAGGGGCGCCATGGCGACGAGAAATCCGACGAACGCTTTCGCCGAGAAGCTCAATCGGAGCAGCGAAGGCAGCTTGAACTTTTTTTCGCGGAACGACCGGTAGAGCGCTTCGGCCCTAGCAACGTACTCCCGTGAAGGACTCACCCTCACCGATTCGTAGCCGATTATGCGGTCTTTATCCAGCATCGGCATAACGAATGCGTCCACCCAGTAATAGTCGCCGTTCTTACATCGATTTTTGACGATGCCCATCCAAGGGGTCCGGTTTTTCAAGGTGGTCCAGAGATCGGCGAACGCTTCCGGCGGCATATCCGGATGTCGAACGATATTGTGGTTCTTATTCAATAGCTCCTGTTCGGTGAACCCGGCGACTGCCTGAAAGTCCTTGTTCGCGTAAGTGATGATTCCCTTAAGATCGGTAGTCGAGATCAGTTGTGTACCGGCGGGATACGTCGATTCGTTTGCAGTGACGGGAAGATTGATTTTCATAGAGAAGCCTTTATTCAGTCCGCTCGGCAGGCAAAGCGCGGGCGCGCGTTCCGTTTGCATCGTCGAGGCAGGGTTCGTTCACGTTGCGAAAAGGCCATCCGCGCTGGTGTTAGGAAAAATCCGGGGACCATGGGGATGACGGCCTAGAGTATAGGTGGGAGGAAACAAGAAATTTCTTATTTTTAGCGCTGGCGTTTCCCTGGTCCTTGTACTGCCAGCGAGGCAGTTCGGATAGTAGGAAGCGAGCGGCGCCAAGAGCGGCGGCGCAGGCCGAATCGCACCGGCCCGATTCGCATATTCGCCGAACTGGTCTAACTTTTGGGCCAGTTCTCCAGAAGTTCTACAGTGACTGTCGGGATCGGAGCGAGCGGCGGCTCCCAGCCGTCGGACCGAACCGGCTGGAGGCTCCGGTTTTCTTACAGGCGCTTTTTAGGGGTCCGTTATGTCCGAACACACCGATACGCTGATTGGTCATTTGCTGGAAGTTCGCAACGGTCAATTCGTAGCCAAGCTATTGAGCGAGGAAGAAGGCTTTTGCCCGACTGTGTCGGTGGACGGTGAGCTCAAAGTGGTCGGACAACCGGGATCTTACGTATCGATCCGTCAGCACGGTTTTCGATCCTTGGCGCTGATCAATCATGTAGAAGCAGATCGTTCCGGTGGTCGAATATGCCGTTCCGCGGCCGGCAGCCTGGTCGCGCTTACGCCGCTCGGACAAATTACCGATGAAGGCGTGTTCCAGCGCGGTGTAAGGCATTTTCCGACACCCGGCGCCGAAGTGCACATCGTGGCCGAGGACGAGATCGATTCGATTTTCGCGAATTACCGGCAGTATCGGTTCAATCCCGGCTATCTCCGCAGCCATCCCTCGACCGGCGTTTACCTGGATCCGTCGGCTTTGTGCAGTCGCCATTTCGCTATTCTCGGGCAGTCCGGCTCCGGCAAGTCATGGTCGGTGGCAAGTTTGATTCAGCGCATGGTCGATGCCATGCCCAACGCGCATATCATCCTGCTCGATTTGCACGGCGAATATTGCTGGAAGGATAGGAGCAGGGCTCTCCATTCCGCCTTTAAGCCGGAACAGACGCGTTATCTCGACGCCCGAGCCCTGGAAATTCCTTATTGGCTGATGACTTTCGCCGAGTTGCTCGACCTGCTGATCGATCGCAACGACCCGGGAGCTGCCATACAGACTGCTTTCCTGCGCGAGACGATTTACGAGTTGAAGAAAAAATCGGCGAAATCCCTGGATTTGGAAACAATCTCGCTCGACTCGCCAATTTATTTCTCGTTACAGGAGGTTTACGACAGCTTCAAGGAAGCCAATGAATTCCGCACCGATTTCGGCAAGACCAAAGGCCCGCTGTTCGGCCAGTTCGACGAGTTTCTGGTCAAGCTGCTGAGCCGGCTCAATGACGTGCGCTATGATTTTCTGCTCAATCCGGTAAGACGGAACCGCTCGGAGAGTCTGCCCGGGCTGCTGCGGGATTTCGTCGGATTGGGCGACCCCAAATGTCAGATCACGATTATCGACTTGAGCCCGGTACCTTTCGACGTGCGTCCGACCGTTTCCGCGCAGATCGGGCGCTTGGCCTTCGAGTTCAATTACTGGAACCCGTTCAACCGAGAGTTTCCCATTCTCCTGGTCTGCGAAGAAGCTCATGCCTATATTCCCCGTGAGTCCAACACCCAGTTTGAAGGCACTCGCAAGACCATGGAGCGGATCGCCAAGGAAGGGCGCAAGTACGGTGTCGGTTTGGGGGTTATCAGTCAGCGGCCCCACGAGTTGTCGGAAACGGTATTGTCGCAATGCGGCACGTACATCTGCCTGCGCATTACCAATCCCGACGACCAGGACTATGTGCGCAAGCTGGTGCCGGAGGGCGAGTCCGATTTGGTCGATATCCTGACGTCTCTCAGCCGGGGCGAGGCCATGATCCTCGGCGAGGCCATCCCACTCCCTACCCGGACCCAGATTTATAAGCCCGACCCGACGCCCAACAGCAACGACGCGGATTTCTATTCGGCGTGGAAGTCCGGTCCGGAAGATTTAGACATCGAGGGTATCGTCGATCGATGGAGGCGGCAGGGGCGGTAAGCCGGGTGCTTGTCCGGTACTGGCCAGATTTCCGCCATTTTCTTGAATGTCTTAGGTATTATTAATCAGGCCCGTAAATACCCTCCTGGTATTTCGGGCCGCCGCCCAGGCCGGTACAAGCCCGGCCTGGGCTCACGCGGCTTGTCGCCGCGCCGGGGCATCCCTGCCCCGGATTAACCCGGCCTATATTTATAGGCCGGGTTAATAATGATTTAGATTGCCTATCTAAGGTCGGTCCACAATCTTATGCACAGGGACGGTGAACAACTGTCGTTCCTGCTTTAGTGGAGCGGCCACGCCTCAACGGTTATAATGCCGGTTGGTTATTTACGCGGCGTATCTGAAGCGGCGCGGCTCCTTTACGGTACAGCACTCCCTCATGACTTCCTTCGCCAAAGAAATTATTCCGGTCAGTCTCGAAGACGAGATGAAACAGTCCTATCTCGATTACGCCATGAGCGTGATCGTGGGGCGCGCCTTGCCGGATGTGCGTGACGGTTTGAAGCCGGTACATCGGCGCGTGCTTTACGCCATGCACGAGCTGAGCAACGATTGGAATAAGCCTTACAAGAAGTCTGCCCGCGTCGTGGGTGACGTCATCGGTAAATACCATCCGCACGGCGACGCCGCGGTGTATGACACGATCGTGCGCATGGCCCAGCCGTTTTCGCTGCGCTATATGCTAATCGACGGTCAGGGCAATTTCGGGTCGGTCGATGGCGATCCGCCGGCGGCCATGCGTTATACCGAAGTGCGCATGGCCCGCATTGCGCACGAATTGCTCGCCGATCTCGAGAAAGAGACGGTCGATTTCATCCCGAACTACGACGAATCCGAAAAAGAGCCTTCGGTACTGCCCACGCGCATTCCGAACTTGCTCATCAACGGTTCGGCAGGCATCGCGGTGGGCATGGCGACGAATATCCCGCCCCACAATCTCACCGAAGTCATCAGCGCCTGCTTGTTGCTGATCGAGAATCCGGATGCCGGCATCGCCGAACTGATGGAACACATCCCGGGACCGGATTTTCCCACAGCCGGCATCATCAATGGGGCGAGCGGCATCCGTGAAGCTTATCTCACCGGCCGGGGCCGCATTTACATCCGTGCCCGCTGCGATTTCGAGGAAGACGGCGGACGCACCAGCATCATCGTCAGCGAGTTGCCGTATCAGGTGAACAAGGCCCGGCTCATGGAAAAAATCGCCGAGCTGGCCAAGGAGGGGAAGCTGGAGGGCATTTCCGGGCTGCGCGACGAGTCGGACAAGGACGGCATGCGCATGGTGATCGAACTCAAGCGCGGCGAAGTGCCGGAAGTGGTGCTGAACAATCTCTATCAGCAGACCGCCATGCAGAGCGTGTTCGGCATCAATACCGTGGCCTTGCTGGACGGACGTCCGCGCTGTCTGAACCTCAAGGAGTTGCTCGCGGCGTTTATCGATCATCGCCGCGAAGTCGTCACCCGGCGCACGCTGTACGATCTTCGAAAAGCGCGCGAACGTGCGCATATCCTGGAAGGTCAGGCCGTCGCTCTCGCGAATATCGACGAAGTGATCGAACTGATCAAGACGTCGCCCAATCCTGCGGAAGCGAAACAGCGGCTATTGGAGCGCACCTGGCGTCCCGGCGTGGTTTCGGATCTTCTGGCCAGGGCGGAAGACGCAATGCGGTCCCGTCCGGAAAACCTCGCGGCCGGTTACGGTCTGACCGAACACGGTTACAACCTGTCGCCGGAGCAGGCGCAGGCAATTTTGGATCTCCGTCTGCACCGCCTGACCGGGCTGGAGCAGGACAAGATCATCGATGAATACAAGCAGCTGTTGGCGCAGATTGACGAGCTCCTCGAAATTTTGGCCAGCGACAAGCGATTGATGGAAGTCATCCGCGACGAGCTTGTCGCCATCCGCGACCAGTTCGGCGACAAGCGTCGCACCGAAATCATCGAGGACCGTCTCGATTTGTCCGCGGAAGATCTGATCACCGAGGAAGACGTGGTGGTCACGGTTTCCCACGAAGGCTACGTGAAATCGCAGCCGCTCGGCGCCTACCGGGCGCAACGGCGGGGCGGGCGCGGCAAGGCGGCGGCGACCACCAAGGAAGAGGATTTCATCGAAAAACTCATCGTGGCCAACACCCATGACACCATTCTGTGCTTTTCGAGCGTGGGCAAGGTGTACTGGCTCAAGGTCTACGAGCTGCCTTCGGCCAGCCGCGTGTCGCGCGGCAAGCCTTTCGTCAATCTGCTGCCGCTGGAGCAGGGCGAGCGCATCAATGCCATCCTCCCGATTCGGGAATTCGACGAAAGCCATTACGTTTTCATGGCGACCGCCTCGGGTATCGTCAAAAAAGTGGGGCTGCGGGAGTTCGAGCGTCCGCGCCCGTCCGGGAAAATCGCCATCGATCTGCGGCAGGACGATCACTTGGTGAACGTGGCCATCACAGACGGCAAGCAGCATGTCATGCTGTTCAGCAATGCGGGCAAGGCCGTGTGCTTCGAGGAAGAGGACGTGCGGCCCATGGGGCGTGGCGCAACCGGCGTCCGCGGCATGACGCTGCACGACGGCCAGAAGATCATTGCCCTCATCATCGGCACCGAGGGTTCGGTGCTGAACATTACCGAAAACGGGTTCGGCAAGCGTACGGCGCTGAGCGACTTTCCGATACACCGCCGCGGCGGCCAAGGCGTGATCGCCATCCAAACCAGCGAACGTAACGGTTCGGTAGTCGGCGCCGTACTCGTTCAGGATTCGGACGAGATCATGCTGATCACCGATGCCGGCACGCTGGTGCGGACGCGGGTCGAAGAGATTCGGGAACTCGGGCGCAATACTCAAGGCGTGACGGTGATCCGCCTCAGTCCGGGTGAAAAAGTCGTCGGAGTGGACAGGATTCCGGTCCTTGAGGGCGAAAACGACGAGTTGGCGGAAACGGATGAAGACCAGGAGGGCGACGATGGCTAGGGTTTACAATTTCAGCGCGGGACCGTCCATGCTTCCAGAGCCGGTGTTGCTCCGCGCGCGCGAAGAGTTGCCGGATTGGCATTCCACTGGTATGTCGATCATGGAAATGAGTCACCGCGGCAAAGATTTTGTCGCCGTCGCCGAGAAATCCGAGGCGGACCTGCGCGAGCTTCTGACGATTCCGGCGAATTACAAAGTCTTGTTTTTACAAGGTGGCGCGACCGGACAATTCGCGGCGGTCCCAATGAATCTTCTTCGGGGAAAATTCAAGGCTTGCTATGTCAATACCGGCCTCTGGTCGGAGAAGGCCGTTTCCGAGGCCGAGCGGTACTGCTCGGTCGCTATTGCGGCGAGTTCCAAGGAAAGCGGCTTTACGACTGTTCCGCCTCGCTCCGATTGGCGCATCGATCCGGATGCGGCTTATCTCCATTACACCGCCAACGAAACCATCGGCGGGGTCGAATTCCAGGATGTTCCTGACTCGGCCGGGCTGCCGCTGGTTTGCGACATGTCGTCCAATATCCTGTCGCGCCCGCTGGATGTCGGCCGATTCGGCCTGATTTACGCCGGCGCGCAGAAAAACATGGGGCCGGCCGGTATCGTCGTGGTGATCGTGCGCGAAGATCTGATCGGGCAGGCCCTGACTGGTACGCCGTCGATCTTCGACTATAAGAAGCAGGCGGACAGCGGTTCCATGCTCAATACGCCGCCGACCTACAACTGGTATTTGCTGGGCCTGGTGTTGGAGTGGCTGAGGGATCAGGGCGGATTGGCTGCCGTCGAAGCGCGCAATATCCGTAAGGCGGAAAAACTGTACGCCGCTATCGACGGTTCGACGTTCTATTCGAACCCCATCCAGCTGGCTTATCGTTCCCGCATGAACGTCCCGTTCCGGCTGGCGAAAGCGGACCTGGAAAAAACGTTTTTGGCCGAAGCCAAAGCAGCAGGATTAGTGAACCTGGAGGGGCACCGGTCGGTAGGTGGATTCAGGGCTAGCATCTACAACGCGATGCCTGAAGAAGGAGTCGATGCCTTAATCGAATTCATGCGCGAGTTCGAGCGCAGACACGGATAGTTTCATGTTCAAGATTCTCACCTACGACAACATCTCGGTGGCCGGATTAGAGCGACTGCCCCGCGACCGTTACGAGATTGCGTCGGAAATTCAGCATCCCGACGCGATACTGCTGCGCTCCCATAACCTCCACGGCGTGCCCATCCCGGAATCGGTGAAGGCGGTGGGACGTGCCGGCGCCGGGGTGAACAACATTCCCGTCGCGGAGTATTCGAAGTGCGGCATTCCGGTGTTCAATGCACCGGGCGCCAACGCCAATGCCGTGAAAGAGTTGGTCATTGCGGGGATGCTATTGGCGGCCCGCAACATTTGTACGGCTTGGGACTTTGCCCGCCAGTTGGAGGGCGACGACGAGACGATTCATCACCGCGTCGAAAAAACTAAGAAACAATTCGCCGGTTTCGAGCTGGCGGGCAAGACCTTGGGGGTTTTGGGACTGGGCGCTATTGGCGTAAGAGTGGCCAATGCGGCGACGGGTTTGGGCATGCATGTGATCGGTTACGATCCGCTGCTTACGGTCGAAAGCGCCTGGCAGCTGTCTTCGTCGGTTGCGCGGGCCGCGAGCATCGACGATTTGATTGCGAAGGTCGACCTCCTGACCTTGCACGTGCCGCTGAACGACCAGACGCGCCACCTCGTCAATGCGGCACGAATCGGCATCATGAAGAAAGGGGCGGTCTTGCTCAATTTTTCTCGCGCCGGCATCGTGGACGACGCCAGCGTGTACGGCGCTTTGAACGCAGGCCATCTCGCCGCTTATGTATGCGACTTTCCTTCGCGCGCCATGCTGGACCATCCCCGCGCAGTCGTACTCCCGCATCTCGGTGCCTCCACCGCCGAAGCCGAGGAAAACTGTGCGGTAATGGTGGCCGATAGGGTGCGGGATTTTCTGGAAAACGGTAACATCCGACACTCGGTGAATTTTCCGGACGTGGTCATGCCGCGGACCGAGGGCGTCCGCCTCGGAGTAGCGAATGAGAACGTGCCCAAGATGGTAGGGCAGATTTCCGGTGCGCTGGCTGACGCTAACCTCAATATTCTCGATTTGTTGAACAAGTCGAGAGGTGAACTTGCTTATACGCTCATCGACCTCAATACCGAGGTGCCCGCCGAAACGCTGGAACATATCCGGGCCATCAAGGGAGTGCTTTCCGCCCGCGTCATATAACGAGTTGTCATGGAGAATTCGAACAATACATCGACTGTCGATACTGCGTTGCTTCACCTCCGCAAGGAGATCGATGCGATCGACGATCGGATCTTGGAGCTGTTGAACCAGCGTGCGCGCTGCGCCCAGCAAGTTGCCGAAATCAAGACGGCGGCGGGCGAGGTCGATTGCTTTCACCGCCCCGAGCGGGAAGCGGAAGTGCTGCGGCGCATCGCCGAAAACAATAGCGGTCCTTTGAGCCAGGAAGCAGTCACCCGTTTTTTCCGCGAGCTCATGTCGGAATGCCTGGCCTTGGAAAAACCGTTGACCGTTGCTTTTCTCGGTCCTCAGGGCACGTTTACGCAGCAGGCCGCTTACAAACACTTCGGCCATGCCATTCAGGCGGTGCCCTTGCCGGCTATCGACGAAATTTTCCGGGCTGTCGAAAGCGGCGCCTGCCAGTACGGCGTGGTGCCCGTCGAAAATTCTACCGAAGGGGTGATCACCCACACCCTGGATAGCTTTTTGCGATCCTTTTTGCTCATCGCCGGCGAGGTGGGGCTGCGTATTCACCACAACCTGATGAGCAAGTTGAGTAGCTCCGAAGAAATACGTGAAGTTTTCTCCCATCAACAATCTCTCGCTCAATGCCGCGAATGGCTGGATCGTTATCTTCCGAACGTTCGGAAGACCGCCGTCAGCAGCAATGCCGAGGCGGCACGACTTGCCGCTGTCATGCCGAATACCGCGGCCATAGCGGGGGAAGTGGCGGCCGAGCTGTATGGACTCAATGTTCTGGAGCGCAACATCGAAGACGAGCCGGACAATACCACGCGGTTCTTGGTGATCGGGCGGAATCCGGTCGGAGCCACCGGAAACGATAAGACGTCGTTACTCCTCTCGACCCGGAACAATCCCGGCGCTCTTTATGCTGTCCTCGAGCCTTTTGCGAGGCACAGCATCAGCATGACCAAAATCGAATCCCGACCGTCTCGCCGGGGTACGTGGGACTATGTCTTCTTCGTCGATGTGGAAGGACACCGGAATGAACCTCGATTGGCGGAGGCATTAAAGGAAGTTGAGAAAAGCGTCACGATGTTGAAAATCCTCGGTTCTTATCCTCGGGCCTCGTCTTGATCGTTTGATCCTAGTATTCGACTCATCTTTATGAAAGCAGAGCATTTAGCCGTTCCCGGAGTTCGGGCGCTCACGCCTTACCTGCCCGGCAAACCCATCAGTGAACTGGAACGGGAGTTAGGGCTACGCAATATCGTCAAATTGGCATCGAACGAGAACCCTCTAGGGCCTAGCCCGAAGGCGCTCGAAGCAGCACGTCGTGCATCATCCGAAATCCACCTATACCCGGACGGCAGCGGTTTCGAGCTCAAGGCCGCATTATCGCGCAAACTCGATGTCCGACCCGAACAGATTACCTTGGGTAACGGTTCCAACGACGCACTGGAGTTGGTGGCCCGCGCTTTCCTGTCCCCGCAGTCGAAAGCGATCTATTCCGAATATGCCTTTGCGGTTTATTCCATCGTGACGCAAGCCGTCGGCGCACAGGCGGTCGTTGCACCGGCCCATGACGGCTCTCACGGGCCCCGTTATGGCCATGACTTGCAGGCCATGGCCCAGGCAGTTGATGAATCGACGCGGGTCGTATTCATTGCCAATCCCAATAATCCGACCGGGACCTATTTGACGAAATCGGAGTTGCGCAGTTTTCTCGGCGACCTTCCCGAGCATGTCATCGCCGTTGTGGACGAGGCGTATTTCGAATATGTTGAAGCTCCCGACTATCCCGATTGCATAGAGTGGCTGTCCGATTTTCCCAGTTTGATCGTGATCCGGACTTTTTCCAAAGCCTATGGACTGGCGGGGCTGCGGGTCGGGTATGCGGTGTCGAGCCCAGCGATTGCCGATCTTTTGAATCGCGTGCGGCAACCGTTCAACGTCAATTCTCTGGCCTTGGAAGCCGCCAAGGCTGCACTCGACGACAACGATCATCTGACCCGTTCGGTTAGCTTGAATCGAGAGGGCTTGCGTCGACTAAGCGAAGCCTTCACCGAGCGCGACTTGAGCTTCATTCCTTCGGTCGGCAACTTCATTATGGTCGACATGGGAAGACCGGCAGCCCCGGTTTACGAGGCGCTGTTACGGCAGGGCGTCATCGTTCGGCCGGTTGCCAATTACGGGCTTCCCAATCATTTGCGGGTCACCGTCGGTACCGAGGAAGAAAACCGGATTTTCCTGGCCGCACTGGACCGTGTCTTGGCCTTATGATCGAGCGTCTATGCATCATCGGCGTGGGGCTGATCGGCGGATCGGTGGCGCGTGCCGCGCGCGCCAAAGGGCTCTGCCATGAAATCGTGGGCGTCGATGCCGATACCGATAACTTGCGAAACGCATTGGAATGCGGTGTCATCGACGTCGGATATTCCGATACATCGCAAGGCGCTGCAAGTGCCGATTTGGTGATGATCGCGACCCCGGTCGGGACCTTTGATGCCATTTTTAGCGCGTTGAAGCCGGTATGGTCCACCCGAGCGGTCGTTACGGACGCGGGCAGCACGAAGTGTAATGTCATCGAATCCGCCGAAAGAGTTTTTGGTGAAATTCCCGACAATTTTGTGCCAGGCCACCCGATCGCGGGAGCCGAACGGAGCGGTGTGGATGCCTCGACCGCCGATTTGTATCAGGGCAAGCGAGTTATCCTGACGCCTCTAAACAACACGTCGCCGCTGGCCATCAAGCGGGTTGAGCGTTTTTGGCGAGCGATAGGAGCCAAGGTTTCGGAAATGGAGCCAGCCCATCACGACGAAGTGTTGGCCGCGACCAGCCATTTGCCTCACGTGTTGGCCTTTACGCTGACTTACATGCTAGGTAAGAAAGACGAGCAGCAGGAAATTTTTCAGTATGCCGCTGGCGGATTTCGGGACTTTACCCGTATCGCGTCCAGCGATCCGAAAATGTGGCTGGATATCTGCCTCGCGAACCGGCGGCAAATCGTATCCTTGATCCATCAGTTCCGCGAAGAGCTTAGTGTGGCCGCTGGTCTGATTTCGAGAGGGGCCGAGGACGAACTCTATTCTTTATTCTCCGAAGCCCGCAGTGCGCGACAACGATTCTTAGATCAACTTGAAAAATAACAGGTCCATGCAGAACAACACGATCAGCTTTCGGGTGCAGCCGGGTGGCACGCTTCGCGGAGAGGCCCGGGTGCCCGGCGATAAATCCATCTCCCATCGATCCATCATGTTGGGTGCGCTGGCCGAAGGCACGACCCGCGTCACCGGCTTTTTGGAAGCGGAAGATTGCCTCGCCACTATGAATGCGTTTCGGGCGATGGGCGTCGACATCGAGGGCCCGCAAGACGGGCAGGTGTGCATTCGAGGTGTGGGGCTGCATGGGTTGCGTGCGCCCAAAGAACCGTTGTACCTGGGGAATTCGGGCACGTCGATGCGTCTCCTTTGCGGTCTGTTGGCGGGGCAGCATTTTGACTCGGTTTTGACCGGCGACGTTTCTCTTTCCCGCCGCCCCATGAAGCGAGTAACCGAGCCGCTACGTACGATGGGCGCAGTGGTGGAAACTACCGAGGCGGGAACCGCTCCGCTCAAGATTAGAGGCAGCATCAAGCTGAGGGGGATTCACTACGATATGCCGGTGGCCAGTGCCCAGGTCAAGTCCTGTCTTCTCTTGGCCGGGCTTTACGCCGCCGGTAGAACGTGTGTGCGCGAGCCGGCTCCTACGCGCGATCATACCGAGCGCATGTTGGCCGGATTTTCCTATCCGGTGGTTCGTGAAGGCGATACCGTATGCGTACAGCCGGACGGGAGACTTGTTGCCTGCGACATCGATGTGCCTGGCGACATATCATCGGCGGCATTTTTCATGGTCGGCGCAGCAATCGGCGAAGATGCCGATGTCACCCTCCGGCATGTGGGCGTGAATCCGACTCGTACCGGGGTTTTGGACATTCTGCGTCTGATGGGGGCGGATATTCAGGTCGTCGATGTCCGCGAGATGGGCGGTGAGCCGGTTGCGGATATCCGCATCCGTTCAAGTCGCCTGCGCGGGATCGAGATTCCGCAAGAATTGGTGCCTTTGGCGATCGACGAGTTTCCGGTTCTGTTTGTCGCCGCGGCTTGCGCCGAGGGGGAAACTCGATTGACCGGCGCCGAGGAACTACGGGTCAAGGAAAGCGATCGTATCCAAGTAATGGCTGACGGTTTGCAAGCCTTGGGCATCGACGCCCAGCCGACGCCGGATGGTATGATTGTACGGGGCGGAAAACTGTCCGGGGGGAAAGTAAATTCCCACGGCGACCATCGTATTGCCATGGCATTTTCTGTTGCCGCGCTGCGGGCCGCCGGCCTGATCGAAATCGACGACTGCGCGAACGTCAATACATCCTTTCCGAGCTTCGTGGAGTTGGCGCGCGATATGGGCCTAAACATCTCTGCCATTTTCGGCGAAATCCTATGACAACGAAGGTGCCGGTGATCACCATTGATGGGCCGAGCGGTGCCGGCAAGGGGACGGTGAGCCGTGCGTTGGCCAAGACGCTGGGCTGGCATTTCTTGGACAGCGGGGCCATCTACCGTTCATTGGCCTTCGCCGTTACCCAGGCTGCGATCGACCCCCACAATGTCGACGCCGTTGTCAGTGTCGCTCGGTCGATGGATCTTCAATTCGAGGCGAACGATCCGCCGCGCATCCTTCTGAACGGCCAGGATATTGCCTGTCAAATCCAGACGGAAGACTGCGGCAACACGGCTTCGAAGATCGCCGCTTATGGACCGGTACGACAGGTACTCTTGCAGAAGCAGCGCGATTTTCAGCGAGAACCCGGCTTGGTCGCAGACGGCCGCGACATGGGCACAGTCGTTTTTCCCGACGCCCCGTATAAGATATTTTTAACTGCCAGCGCGGAAGTGCGCGCAAAAAGGCGGCATAAGCAGTTGAAAGAGAAGGGGGCTGATGTTAACCTTGAACGCTTAACGAAAGAGATTGAAGAACGGGACCGGCGCGACAAGGAACGTGCTGAGGCGCCGCTGACTGTACCGGATGGCGCTGTTCTGATTGATTCGTCCGATCTCACGATTGATCAAGTTATCGCCCGATGTCTCGATATTATAGGCGGTAGGTAAGATCGTAATCGGTAATTTTTGAGGCGTTGCCGGCGTTTGCTCGGCAATTTGTTTAACCAATTAACCCAAACGGCTAGGGAAACTTGGCTGTTAGAACCAAGTTCGTTTTATGAGCGATAGCTTTGCACAATTGTTTGAAGAGAGTCTGGCTCAGGCGGAAATGCGCCCAGGCAGCATCATCACGGGCACCGTAATCGATATCGGCCCCGATGTGGTCGTAGTCAATGCGGGATTGAAGTCGGAAGGCGTCATACCCAAATGGCAGTTCTTGAATTCCGACGGACAAATCGAAGTACAGATCGGCGACACGGTCGAAGTGGCGCTCGACATGCTGGAAGACGGTTTAGGGGCTACGCTGTTGTCCCGCGACAAGGCAAAGCGGTTGAAGGCATGGCAAGAGCTCGAACAGGCGTACGAGAAGAATGAGACCGTGGTCGGTAGAATTACGGGCAAGGTACGCGGAGGCTTCACGGTGGCCGTCGGTGCGTTGCGCGCCTTTTTGCCCGGATCTCTGGTCGATGTGCGTCCGGTCCGCGACACATCCTACTTGGAAGGGCGCGACCTCGAATTCAAGGTCATCAAGATCGACCAAAAGCGCAATAATGTTGTGCTTTCCCGCCGCGCCGTAGTGGAATCCGAGTTCAGCGCCGAGAAGGAAGCGTTGCTCGAGAACCTGAAAGAAGGTGCGATCGTCACGGGCGTGGTGAAGAACCTGACCGATTATGGCGCCTTTATCGATCTCGGCGGCATCGACGGCCTGCTCCACATTACCGATATGGCTTGGAAGAGAGTGCGGCATCCCTCGGAAGCCGTTCAGATCGGCCAAGAAATCCAGGTCAAGGTACTTAAATTTGATCAGGAAAAGAATCGCGTCTCGCTTGGCTTGAAGCAGCTGGGAGAGGATCCGTGGCTGAATATCGCACGTCGTTATCCGCCGGGCACGCGCCTTTTCGGAAAGGTCAGCAACCTTACGGATTACGGCTGTTTCGTCGAGTTGGAAGAGGGCGTCGAAGGCCTCGTTCACGTATCCGAGATGGATTGGACCAACAAGAACGTCAACCCGGCCAAGGTTATCCAGTTGGGTGAGGAAGTCGAGGTCATGGTACTCGACATCGACGAGGAGCGTCGTCGCATTTCTCTCGGCATGAAGCAGTGCAAGCCCAATCCTTGGGAAGAATTTGCTGCGAGCCACAAGAAGGGCGACAAGATTAAGGGCAGCATCAAGTCGATTACCGATTTCGGTATTTTCATCGGACTGGAAGGTGCTATCGACGGTCTGGTGCATCTGTCGGACATTTCTTGGTCCATTCCGGGCGAAGAAGCGATTCGCCAGTACAAGAAAGGCGATGAAGTGGAGACCATCATCCTGGCCATCGATCCTGAGCGGGAACGAATCTCGCTCGGCATAAAGCAGTTGGAGCAGGATCCCTTCCAGAATTACTTGGCGACCCACGAGAAAGGCAGCATTGTCAACGGGGTTGTCAAGGAAGTCGACGCTAAGGGGGCAGTTATCACCCTGGCTGACAGTGTTGAAGGCTATCTCCGCGCGTCCGAAATTTCTCGCGATCGAGTAGAAGACGCTCGTACCCAGTTGAAGGTAGGCGACGAAGTCGAAGCGAAGTTCATCGGGGTCGACAAGAAAAACAAATCCATTACTCTCTCGATTAAGGCGAAGGATCAAGAAGAGGAAGCTGCTGCAATCAAGGGGTACTCACAGCAATCTTCCTCCGGTATGCCTACTTTGGGAGATATCTTCAAGGAACAGATGGAAAATAAATAGTCAGGTCAAGCAAGGGGGGCGGACACACTGCCCCCCGCTATTTATGGAAATGACAGTGACAAAGTCAGAATTGATCAATCTCTTAGCAGAGAAGTACGGCCACTTGGCGTTTAAGGATGTCGAGTTGGCGGTAAAAGGAATGATCGAACATATGACCCATGCCCTTTCATCGGGCGAGCGCATCGAAATTAGAGGGTTCGGGAGTTTCTCGCTGCATTATCGTCCACCGAGGATGGGGCGGAATCCAAAAACAGGCGACTCAGTCGAGTTGGCTTCCAAGTTTGTACCTCATTTTAAGCCTGGCAAAGAACTGCGAGATCGAGTCAATCAAGCGCGGAGTTGAGTTGCCCCTGAGGCCGCCACAAATTAGGCGATATAGATTTGGTCCATTAAAGGCATCGTATTGCGTCTCCGTCCCTCTGTCTCTGTCCTAGCATATTCTGTTTAGCACACCAGCCGGTGTAAGTCCTTCCTCACAAAAATTGCCATCCAGCCGTGACGTGCTCCGACGTGCATTGCTGCACTGGGATCGTCTGGGTCCGGCGACAAGTCAATCTTGGAAAGTGCAGTGGAATGCGCTGGAGTGTCAGCAACCACGCCTATCAACTGCCTTGAAGGTGTCTATGAGAACGCCTCCAATACTGTCCGCTTCGGCAGTAACAGAACCCAAGCGCTGCTTTCATCGGTCTCTCATCTGTAAAGCACTGCCTAAATGACTTGTCGGCAAAAGCTTACGCAAAAATCCGAAAATTCCTACAGTAATTTCAATTGCATATGCGGCATCGACTGCTAGCTTTAAGCTTGCAACATATTTGCAACCTACAGGAGCCGTCATGTTGAAGCTTAGGAAAGTTATATTTGCATTAATGCTTTTTAGCTGTGCGTGGTGCGTATCAGCTGAACCAGTAGATATTAATTCCGCTACGGCCGACCAGCTTGCCCAAAGTTTAAACGGTGTAGGCAAGGCAAAAGCGGAAGCGATTATTCAGGATCGTGAAAAAAACGGCAAATTTAAGTCGGCGGATGATTTGGCGCGTGTCAAAGGAATTGGCACCGCGACAATCGAAAAGAACCGCGACAAGATTACTGTCGGCGCTGAAGCACCAAATTCGGCAGCGGCATCTGCCAAGGCCAAATAATCAAAAATCGACTATCGATTCCGAAAGGCTCCTTCGTGGAGCCTTTTTTTTGAAAAATAAATTTCCATCCTTGGTGAGCGCCATCGAACTCAAGGCTAAAATACTCGAGGGAATTAAAACGAGTGAAAGTGATTTCTATGAGTTCAAACATCGTATGGCACAACGCGTCCGTAACACGAGAAAAGCGAGAGCGGCTTAATGGGCACAAAAGCTTTATTTTATGGTTTACCGGCCTTTCCGGGGCCGGTAAATCGACCTTGGCTCATCGTGTCGAAGAGCTGCTGTTCGAACGGGGATGTCGTACCTACGTGTTCGATGGCGATAACGTACGGCATGGACTTTGCTCTGATTTAGCGTTCAGTATAGAAGACAGACGGGAAAATATCCGCCGCATCGGCGAGATGAGTAAGCTGTTCATCGATGCAGGCGTTATTGCTCTGACGGCTTTTATATCCCCGTTTCGACGGGACCGACAAATGGTGAGATCACTAGTCGGTGAGGGAGATTTCATCGAAGTTTACTGCGATGCATCGGTAGAGGTGTGCGAAAATCGTGACGTCAAAGGTTTGTATAAGAGGGCTCGACTTGGCGAAATTCCTGATTTTACAGGCATCTCTTCTCCGTACGAGGAGCCAGAAAATCCTGAAATTACCTTACATTCAGGTGTCGACTCTTTGGATACATGTGCTCAGATAGTGCTTCGATATCTCGAGGATAAACACAAGATTTAATTTGGTTGAGTAAAGAGCAAAGCAAACAATGAAGAGGATTGTAAGAAAAGCAGTTTTTCCGGTTGCCGGCCTAGGAACGCGATTTCTTCCAGCCACTAAGGCGAGCCCGAAAGAAATGTTGCCTATTGTAGACAAGCCATTGATCCAATATGCCGTGGAAGAAGCGGTTGCGGCCGGGGTCGACGTCATGGTGTTCATTACTAGCCGGACGAAAAGGGCAATTTCAGATCATTTCGACAAGGCCTACGAACTTGAAACCGAGCTGGCCAACCGCGGTAAGTCGGAGATCTTGCGGATTGTTCAAAACATCGTCCCGCCCCATGTCACTTGCGTTTACATTCGCCAAGCGGAAGCCTTGGGCTTGGGGCACGCAGTCAATTGTGCTCGGGCTGTGATTGGAGATGAACCCTTCGCCGTGTTGCTGGCTGACGACATGATCGACGATGGGCATACCGGCTGTCTGTCGCAGATGGTTAAAATCTTCGACGAATGGCAGTGTTCGGTACTGGGAGTTGAGAGGATCGCTCCTTCGGAAACTCAAAGCTACGGCATCGTTAAAGCTAATCTGATTCAAGACAACATTGGAAAGTTGGAGCAAATCGTCGAGAAACCGAAGCCAGAAAATGCACCTTCGAATTTGGCGGTAGTTGGTCGGTACATTTTAACCCCTGCCATTTTTGACAAACTCGATAACGTGGCTAAAGGGGCCGGCGGCGAAATTCAACTTACCGATGCTATTGCGATGCTGCTGCACGAGGAACCGGTTCTAGCTTATGAATTCCATGGTAAACGTTATGACTGCGGTTCAAAGCTCGGATATTTGATCGCAACGGTAGAGCAGGGCCTGAAACATCCAGAACTGAGTGATAGCTTCAAGGACTATTTGACCACTCTCAAGTTGTCGTAGTAGCGCCTGAAGGGTGTCACCGGGCGGATGGAGTTCCCATACGCGGAAGTAGGGGAGGGTCTAGGTAAGGTCGGACATCTAAAATCAGTGCATCGTCCGCGCGATTTTTTACGAACTCAGACGTCGCGCGTTGTACGGCCCGATGCTAAGCTTTGAGGTGAGCGTGGCGGTCGAGTGATCTCTCTCGACCGCCAAGACTTAAACAATGCTTCGTACGCGCAATTGACCACTCAAATATAGAGAGCGCTGCGCGAACGCGCGTCAATGCAGTGTCGGAGAAAGCGACGCATAGGTCCAGTTAACGCAAGTCCTCGGAAAACAGCGAAACACTCTATTTCAGTTTGGCCAAGCCTTCGCCTCGCGGATCGCTGGCGGCGTAAACCCGATTAATGCTCTTGTCCCAGAGAACCGATTGCATGTCACCGTAGCGGCGATCGATGGGTTTCAACTCATGACCCCTTTTCTTAAGTTCCACTTGCTCCTCCTCGGTTAGGCCGCCGGGTTCATATTGGATAACATCCGGTAGATATTGATGGTGAAATCGAGGAATGGACACCCAAGAATCCGGTGTGTGGCCTTCGGCGAAATCCAAAACGGCTAGCAGTACCATGGAGACGATACGGCTTCCGCCGGGGGTTCCGATCATGCCTATGCGATGCTGGTCCTCAACAAACGTCGGCGTCATGCTGGACAGCATCCGTTTACCGGGTGCAATGGTGTTAGCCTCACCGCCTACCAATCCGTAAACGTTGCTTGAGCCGGGATGAGCGGCAAAATCATCCATCTCGTCGTTCAGCAATACGCCGGTGCCAGGAGGCATAAATCCGGAGCCAAAAGGATAGTTGACGCTTAGAGTGGCGGCGACACGATTGCCTTCCCTGTCTAGAACGGAAAAATGAGTGGTGTTTTCGCCATCCGGCTCAGGGGCGTTGAACTGACTTAAATACAGACTCGGGAGTGCTCGGCTCGGGTGTATCGCCGCGCGTAAACCGGCGGCATAATTCGGGCTGAGTAACCGACGTAACGGCATCATTACGAAATCGGGATCACCCAGGAATCGCTCGCGGTCGTGATAGGCGCGCCGCATGGCTTCGACTATGAGATGCTTGCGGGTAGTGCTGTCGACGGCTTTCAGATCGTAGCCGGACAATATGTTCAGGATTTCGATCAAGCCGATCCCGCCCGCGGAAGGCGGTGGTGGCGCGGTTATGCGTATTCCACGGTAGAAGCCTTGAACGGGCTCCCGCTCGACTACACGATAATCGGACAAGTCTTGTACGGTCCAAATGCCGCCGGCACTTCGGACGCCTTCGACTAATCTTTTCGCGGTATCGCCGTTATAAAAGCCGATCTTGCCGGATTCGCCGAGCTGCGTGAGCGTATTCGCGAGTTCCTTTTGCTTCAAAAGCGCACCGGGCTCGGGCATTTTCCCATTGACTAGAAAAACGTTGGCTGCTGCTTTCGACCTGCGCAATACGTCGGCGCGAAATGACAGTAGTCGACAATGACGTTCACTTATGGGAAACCCGTCTTCGGCATAGCGAATAGCCGGCGCTAAGTCGCTAGAGAGTGGGAGCCGTCCGTAATTCCGGGCAAGATGCACGAGCGCAGCCGGCATGCCTGGAATGCCCGCAGAAAGAGCTCCGTTGACTGATTTGTTGGGCACGGCTTTTCCTTCGTCATCGAGGTACATGTCGGGCCGAGCCGCCAAGGGAGCCCGCTCTCGACCGTCCAGCATCACCGTTTTGCCGTCGGACGCTCGATGAAGAAGCCAAAAGCCGCCACCGCCGAGCCCCGATCCCGCAGGTTCGACCACTGCGAGTGCTGCACTGATGGCCACCGCGGCATCGAACGCATTACCGCCCTTATCCAGAATTTCAAAACCGGCTTCCGTGGCGAGCGGGTGCGCGCTGGCGATGGCAGCTTGTGGCGGAGCAGCCGTCGCTACCGGCAAGAAAAAGATAAGGCAGAAAGTGAGCCGGATTAGCCGCGGCTTAAGAAACGACCTGCTAAGAAGTTTAAGCGTGTTGACTTGGCGGTTGACCCATGGAGAGTACGGACGGAATCGACTGTCCATTACCTAATTGTCACGTTAAGGCGAAGGTAAGCCGTTAGGCCTTGAGCCCCAGTACGTCCTGCATGTCGTAAATGCCCGGCGTTTTGTCCATAAGCCAAATGGCGGCGCGCATGGCTCCCTTGGCAAAGGTCATGCGGCTGGTCGCGTTATGGGTAATTTCGACGCGCTCGCCTTCGTCGGCGAACATCACGGTATGTTCGCCCACGATATCGCCAGCCCGAATCACGGAAAAGCCTATCGTTTTGGGATCGCGTTCCCCGGTGTAGCCTTCCCGTCCATGGACGGCGCATTCGCGCAGATCTCGGCCGAGTGCGGCGGCCACGACCTCGCCCATACGTAATGCCGTCCCGGAGGGGGCATCCACTTTATGCCTGTGATGGGCCTCGATGATCTCGATATCGGTTTGCTCGCCGATGACCTTCGCAGCGATTTCCAACAGTTTGAGGCAAAGATTTACCCCTACGCTCATGTTCGGTGCTAGTACGAGCGGTATCGTAAGTGCGATATGTTCGATATCCGCTTTCTGTTCAGGCGTGAAGCCAGTCGTACCGATAACGAGTCGTTTACCGTGCTCCCGACACACCGCGAGATGTTCCATGGTTGCCTCGGGGCGAGTGAAGTCGACGACGACATCGAGGCCCGAGACGACGCGGCTCAGGTCGTCAACCACGGGGATGTTGAGCTTCGACAGTCCGGCAAGCTCTCCGGCGTCCCTCCCCGTTTCGGGGCTGCCTTTTCTCTCCACCGCGGCTGTCAGGAGCATTCCGTTGGTGTCGAGGCAGGCGCGTATCAAGGCTTGTCCCATGCGACCAGCGGCTCCGACGATTCCAACTTTGATCATTATGGTTTTCCTGAGATATGGCTTTGGTATTTTCGTGTCGATCAGTGGCCTTGCGGCGTTTCGACAATCCGGCAATCCGGCAATTAAAGCCCGAGTTTGTCGAAAAACTGTTTCACTCCGTCGAGCCAGCCATGTGCTTGTGGACTGTGATGACTGCCGCCCCCGCTCAGGGAGTCGTCCAGTTTCTTGATCAACTCGATCTGGTCCTTATTGAGATGTACCGGCGTTTCGATACGGACTCGGCACAACAGATCGCCCTGCGGGCCGCCGCGCACCGGTTTTACCCCTTTGCCGCGCAGCCGGAACAGCCGGCCGGTTTGGGTTTCCGCGGGAATCTTAAGTACCACTTTGCCATCGAGCGTTGGAACCTCCAGTTCGCCGCCCAAACAAGCGGTCGGGAAGCTGATCGGAACCTCACAATAGAGATTGGCACCATCCCGGGTAAAAATCGGGTGCTCTTTAACGGAGATTTGTACGTACAAGTCGCCCGGTGGTCCTCCGCTTTCTCCCGCTTCGCCTTCGCCGGCCAAACGGATACGATCCCCCGTGTCCACACCTGGCGGGATCTTGACTGATAGCGTTTTGGTTTCCTGAACACGTCCCTGCCCGTGACAGACGCGACAAGGATCCTTTATTTGCTGGCCCGTACCGTGACAGGTCGGGCAGGTTTGCTGCACGGCGAAGAAGCCTTGTTGCATGCGGATGGCGCCATGGCCCTGGCAAGTAGAGCAGGTCGTGGGTCCCGTGCCCTTCTTGGCGCCGGTGCCATTGCATTCGTCACAAGTTACGAAGGTCGGTACGCGGATCTTGACTTCGGTGCCCGCGACCGCTTCCTCGAGGGTGATCTCCAGGTTATAGCGAAGATCGGCACCGCGTTGCACGCGACTGCCCCGTCTTCGGCCTGTCGCACCGCCACCGAAGATATCACCAAAGACATCACTGAAGATGTCGCTGAAACTTTCGCCGGTAAAGCCGAACCCACCGGCTGCGCCCATGGATGGATCAACTCCGGCATGGCCGAATTGATCATAAGCGGAACGCTTCTTCGGATCGGAAAGCACATCGTAGGCTTCCTTGATCTTTTTGAACTGCTCTTCCGCTTTCGGATTGTCGCGGTTGCGATCTGGATGATATTTCATCGCTAAGCGGCGAAAGCTCTTTTTGATGTCGCTATCGCTCGCGTTTCGCGCCACGCCTAAAAGTTCGTAATAATCTTCTTTCGCCATAACATAAAGAGCCGCAGGGCTTTGCCTGCGGCTAAGTTGGAGTCAATGCGCAGGACGCATCAAACTTGCCCGAAATACTCAGGCGTTAATTCCTCGCCACCTTCCCTCACCCGAAAGCTCGACTGCTTTACGCATAAACTTAGGAGAGGAGGGCGGATGAGCAGAGCAGTTTGCTTCCGCTCATCTGCATTCATGGCACAGTGCCAAACCGAGCGATAAGGCCTTATTTCCGATCCTCTTTCACTTCTTCGAATTCGGCATCGACGACATCTTCGCCTGCCTTGGCTTCCGTCGGTTGTTCGGTTTCAGCGCCGGGCGAACCAGCTGTCTCGCCTTTCTGTGCGTATAAGCGTTCCGCCAGTTTACCCGAAAGCTCGGTCAGATGTTCAGTCTTTCGCTCGATTTCCGCCTTATCGTCACCGTTCATGGCGGTCTTCAATTCACTAATCGCACCTTCGATTTTGCTGCGCTCGTCGCTTTCCACTTTATCGCCAAGTTCGTGCAGCGTCTTGTTCGTTGCATGGATCATGGCGTCTGCGTTATTGCGCGCAGTTACCAGTTCGTGCAGTTTCTTGTCTTCTTCGGCATGCAGTTCCGCATCCTTGACCATACGCTTGATCTCGTCCTCGGTCAGGCCGCTGGAGGCGGTGATGCGGATCGATTGCTGCTTGCCAGTAGCTTTGTCCTTGGCCGACACGTGCAGGATGCCGTTGGCGTCGATATCGAAAGTCACTTCGACCTGCGGTATGCCGCGCGGAGCCGGCGGGATGTCGGTCAGATCGAATTTGCCGAGAGACTTGTTGTCTTTCGCCATTTCACGTTCGCCCTGCAGGACGTGAATCGTAACCGCGGTTTGGTTGTCCTCGGCCGTCGAGAAGACCTGCCCGGTTTTGGTGGGGATGGTGGTGTTCTTCTCGATCAGCTTGGTCATGACGCCGCCCAAGGTCTCGATGCCTAGAGACAACGGAGTGACGTCCAGCAGCAGTACGTCTTTGACCTGTCCACCTAGAACGCCGCCTTGGATCGCCGCACCGAGCGCCACCGCTTCATCCGGATTGACGTCCTTGCGAGGCTCTTTGCCGAAGATGTCCTTCACGAAATCCTGAACTTTCGGCATGCGCGTCTGCCCACCGACGAGGATAACCTCGTTGATTTCGCTGGGCTTGAGGCCAGCATCCTTGAGCGCGGTTTCGCACGGGCCTTTTGTCTTCAAGATCAGATCCTCGACCAAGGATTCGAGCTTGGCACGGGTAAGCTTCATATTGAGATGCTTGGGCCCGCTCGCATCGGCCGTGACGTAGGGCAGGTTGATGTCGGTCTGCTGGCTCGAAGACAGCTCGATCTTCGCCTTTTCCGCCGCTTCCTTCAGGCGTTGCAGAGCCAACGGATCATTGTGCAGGTCGATGCCGTTCTCTTTTTTAAACTCGTCGCAGATGTAATCGATGATGCGCAGGTCGAAGTCTTCGCCGCCAAGATGGGTGTCGCCGTTGGTGGAAAGTACTTCAAACTGATGCTCACCGTCGACTTCGGCAATTTCGATGATGGAAATATCGAACGTACCGCCGCCGAGATCGTAGACCGCAACTTTGATGTCTCCGTGCTTTCTGTCCAGACCGAAGGCCATGGCTGCGGCGGTCGGCTCATTGATGATGCGCTTGACATCGAGCCCAGCAATGCGGCCGGCGTCTTTCGTTGCTTGGCGTTGGGAGTCGTTAAAGTACGCGGGTACGGTGATGACCGCCTCTTTGATCTCCTCGCCGAGAAACGCTTCGGCGTCCTTTTTCAGCTTCATCAATACGCGTGCCGAAATTTCCGGAGGGGCCATTTTTTTGCCGTTGACTTCGACCCACGCGTCGCCGTTATCGGCTTCGACAATCTTGTACGGCACAAGATGTATGTCTTTTTGAACCACAGAATCCTTGAAGCGGCGTCCGATAAGCCGCTTTATGGCATATAAGGTATTCTTGGGATTGGTGATCGCCTGCCGCTTAGCGGACTGCCCGACCAGTACCTCGTTATCGGCCGTAAAGGCCACGACCGAGGGGGTGGTGCGAGCGCCTTCGGCATTTTCGATGACGCGCGGTTTGCCCCCTTCAAGAATGGCCACACAGGAATTGGTGGTGCCCAAATCGATGCCAATAATCTTCGCCATTTAATTCTCCAAATTAATCAATAGCTTGTGGGTTAGGTGTGGGTTTAGCGTTAATATGGGGGCGCCAAGGCTGATTTCAAGCTTGCTCGTCGATGCGCGTGGATTCTGCGGCGGCTTGGGCAATAACCACCATGGCCGGACGTAACAGGCGATCATGGAGGAGATATCCTTTTTGGAAAACTTTTACCACCGTATTGGGCTCGATATCAGTGGTCGGTTGCATCGCCATGGCCTGGTGTAAGTCCGGATTGAACTTTTCGCCTATGGGATCCACTGCTCGGACGCTGAATTTTTCCAGTACCGAATTCAGCTGCTTTAGCGTGAGCTCCATGCCTTCGCGCAATTTCACCACATCCGAGGTCTCTCCGACGGCCGCTTGCAGCCCGAGTTCGAGGCTATCGACCACGGTCAATAGCTCCTTCGAAAATTTCTCCAGAGCATATTTATTGGCATTCTGGAGTTCTTTTTCCGAGCGTCGGCGCAAATTCTCCAACTCGGCCTGGGTGCGTACGAATTTGTCCCAATTCTCCTCCGCTCGGCGAGTTGCTTCGGTCAATTGCTGTGCAAGTTGCTCGATCGGCGTTGGTTCGACAACACCTTCTTCCGTTGTGATTGCCGTGTCGACAGAAGCGGCTTGTTCCGCTTGATCTGGCGCCTTTGGCGCCGATTCGGGCGAAGCCTGGTCTTTGCTCATATAACTGCTCCTCAACGAAAAATAATGAGCCCGTGTGCCTATGCACGCACACAGGTCGACGATTTCTACCAATATGGGTTAAGAATTAAGATGGGGTCAGCGATTTTTGATTCAAGGCGGCCCCCAACAATTTCGCGGTAATGTCAACCAAAGGAATGACCCGCTCATACGCCATGCGGGTGGGGCCGATAACGCCGAGTACGCCTACCGCCTCGCCATTGAGAGAGTAAGAGGCGGTTACCAGGCTGCACTGATCCAGCGCACGATAGCCGGATTCCTCGCCTATAAAGATCTTGACGCCGGGGGTTTCTAGGCAACGGTCTAGTAGATGGACTAAGTCTTCCTTCTGATGAAACGTTTCGAATAAGGAACGGAGCCGCTCCATATTGGCCAAATCGGCAAAATCCATCAGATTGATTTCGCCGGTTAGCACAAACGGGTTCCGACGTTTTCCTTTATCCTTAAGTGCCAAATCCGCGATTTCAGCCGCATCAATAATTTCCTGGCTTAAACGATTCCGCATTTCCTGCAAGTCGTTAAATAGACTCTCGCGGATCGCAGTTAGATCCTTGCCTGCATAGGTTGAATTGAGGAAATTTGCTGCCGCTTGCAAATCGGCAGGCGTGAACTGACGGGGTGAGTGAATGATCTTGTTGTGGACTTCCTGTTCGTTAGTGACCAGGATGACCAGCAAGCGTTGACCGGACAGCGGGATAAATTCGATGTGTCTGAAGGTGACTATCTCCCTGCGCGGCAACATCACGAGGCCCGCCATATGGGTTACTTCCGAGAGGACGCGAGAGGCGGCTTCGAGCAAATCGTCGGGATCTTCCTGAGTATTCAGGTCCTGGCGGAGCTGTCGGATGATGTCTTGCTGCAAAGGTTTGATGGTCAGCAAGGTATCAACAAAAAAACGGTAGCCGGTTACCGTCGGCATGCGTCCCGCTGACGTATGTGGCGATGTGATCAGCCCTATGTCTTCGAGATCCGCCATGATGTTGCGGATCGTCGCCGGGCTTAAATTCAAGCCGGTGTCGCGCGCTAAAGCCCGCGAACCAACCGGCTGGCCTTCGCCGATATAACGCTCCACCAGCACTTTAAGCAAGTGTTGGGCTCGCTCGCTCAATTGGGGATATTTAGGCACCGGTATCCTCGAATGGTGGGGGTTTTAGCACTCGAGACCATCGAGTGCTAAAAAGTTAGCAACCCCTAGATAATGTGTCAAGAAGCTCATACCATATCGAGCAAAGCGGCGTCTAATTAGGTGTAAATCTTAGGTCACCACATGGCGAACGCTTCCATATCCAAGGAGAGAATTATGCAAGGCGACTCGACGGTTATCGATTATCTTAATCGCGTGCTGGGCAACGAACTGATCGGCATTAACCAGTATTTTCTTCATGCGAGAATGTACAGGAACTGGGGGTTGGGCGAGCTCGACAAGCACGAATATGATGAATCTATCGGTAAGATGAAGCGTGCCGACAAGTTGATCGAGCGTATTTTGTTTCTTGAAGGATTGCCAAACTTGCAGGATTTGGGGCATTTGAAGATCGGAGAAAATCCGGAGGAAATGCTCGGCTGCGACCTTCAGTTGGAACTTCAAAGCGTATCTTTGCTGCGCGAAGCGGTCGAGTTTTGTGAAAAGGCCGGAGATTATGTCTCCCGAGATCTTCTGGAAGAGATACTCGAAGATGAGGAAGAGCAGGTCGACTGGCTTGAAACGCAGGCGGAGTTGATTCGGAAAATCGGCCTGCAGAACTATTTGCAGTCTCAGATGTAAGCTGCGGTACCGGTCAGCCCCATTTACAGTGACGCGGGACGCTCGCGGCTTCAGAAACATATGCCATCCATTTTCCGGAACGTAGCCCTAATCGGGAAGCCCGATGCGCCACGCATAGCCGAAACCCTTTCCTCGCTTTACGGACATCTTACCGGGAGATGCCTGCGTGTTTTGGTGCAACGGGACTGCGCTCATTTCGTAGCCGATTCTTCGCCGGAAACGTGTACCGTTGCCGAAATAGGCCAGTGCTGCGATCTCGCAATTGTGGTTGGCGGCGATGGCACACTTTTATCCGCCGCGCGTGTTCTCGCGCAGTTCGAGATTCCATTGATTGGGGTCAATCTGGGGCGATTGGGGTTCCTGGTCGATATTTCTCCGTCGGACGCCGGAGCGAAGCTCGATGAAATTCTTGACGGACGCTACAGTGCCGATGAGCGCTTTCTGTTGCGGGCGAAAATTTTTCGCAACGGTCATGTGATATACGAGCAGACGGCGGTTAACGAAGTAGTCGTGCATAGCGGGAATGCCGCCAGCATGATCGAGATTGAGGCATCGATCAACGGCGTTTTTCTGAATTCGCAACGCTCTGATGGGCTTATCGCGTCAACTCCCACGGGCTCTACGGCTTACGCCCTGTCGGCTGGAGGTCCGATTCTTTATCCCACGCTTAAGGCTATCGTATTAGCGCCGATCAATCCCCATACCTTGTCTAATCGTCCGATCGTGGTGGATGACGACAGCGTAATCGAAATTGCCTTCCGTCCCAGCAAACAATTCAAAGCTCAGGTCGTTTGCGACAATGTGTCGTTTCCTGATGTCGAAATAGAGGATCGCATCGAGATTCGAAGAGAACCTAAGACTTTTCGCATTCTTCATCCGCTTGACTATGATTTCTTTGAGATTCTCAGAGCGAAGCTCAACTGGAGCTCCGGTTATCGAAGCTGACTATGCTTGTCCACCTCAGCATCAGAGATTTGGCCGTCGTCCGATCACTCGATCTGGAGTTTGAGCGCGGATTGACCGTGCTAACCGGCGAGACCGGCGCCGGGAAATCGATATTATTAACTGCTTTGGGGTTGGCTTTGGGCGAGCGTGCCGATTCGGGGTTCATCCGCCCCGGGGCTGCGCGCGCCGAGATCAGTCTTTCGTTCGGCTTGGAGGATGCTGCAGATGCGCGTCGCTGGCTCGACGAAAATGAATTATCGGAGGACGGCGAGTGTCTGGTGCGGCGGGTTATCAGTCAAGACGGCCGTTCGAAGGCTTTCGTCAATGGTCGCCCGGTTACCTTGCAAGCCTTGCAGGAGTTGGGTTCCAGCTTGGTCGAGATACACGGCCAGCATGCTCATGTACATCTTCTGAAGGCAGCGGAGCAGCGCCGGTTACTGGATGAAGCCGCTGGGAACGAATCGTTGTTGGTCCAGATCGGCAATCTCTATGATCGTTGGCGAAGTACTCGGTGCGAGCTGGAAAAGCTTACCAATACAGCCAAGGATCAAGCCGCCCGCGAAGAGTTGTTGCGCTACCAAATCGACGAGTTGGAGCAGCACGACATCTCTGGGCTCGATTACCCGGCCCTAGTTGACGAGCATACACTCCTTGCCAATGTTGGCAAAATTCTCACCACCGGTCAGGCGCAGCTCGAACTCCTCTATGAAGATGAAAGTCAATCGGTCAACGCGCGCCTGGCGCAAGCTATCCATGCCCTATCGGATTTGAGCCGGCTGGCTCCCGAACTGGAAGAAACGACCGCTCTCCTAAATGAAGCGCAAGTGCAAGTTAAAGAAGGGGCATTGCAGCTCCGTCGTCAACTGGAGCGGATTGAGGCCGACCCCGGTCGTCTGGACTGGCTTGAACAGCGCCTTGGCGATATCCATCGTTTGGCCCGCAAACACCAGGTCCGGCCGGAAGAATTGCCTGGACTGCTTGATTCGCTACGCTCGGAATTGAACGGTATCGCCCATGGATCGGAAAGAATCGAAGCGTTGGAGTCGGATCTTCGGCAGGTCCTCACGGATTACGGGAAAGTTGCCGATATGTTGTCCCAACGCCGTCGTACGGCCGCTAGCCGGTTACAGTCACGGATCTCGGAGATGATTCAGGAATTGGGCATGCCACAGGGGCAGTTTTTGGTGGATGTGGGTGCCGAGAATGCGAAAGAACCGACCCCGTTTGGCCTGGATCAGGCCGAGTTCTTGGTAAGCGCCAACCCGGGATTGCCGCCGCGTCCTTTGGCCAAAGTCGCGTCTGGCGGCGAATTGTCACGCATCAGTCTAGCCATTCAGGTGGCTGCTACCGACTCCAAGACAGTTCCGAGCTTGATATTCGATGAGGTGGATACGGGAATCGGCGGCCGGGTGGCCGAAATCGTCGGTCAAAAACTGCGCGCGCTGGGACAGGGGCGGCAGGTATTTTGCGTGACCCACCTGCCTCAGGTTGCGGCTCAAGGTCATTACCACTTGTTAGTAGAAAAAGTCAGCACCGATGGGGTAACACTATCGACCGTCCGAAAGCTTTCTCGTGAAGAGAGGAAGCAGGAGATTGCGCGTATGCTTGGTGGAATCCGTGTCACCCAGCAAACCTTGGCGCATGCCGAGGAGATGTTGAATAGCCACTTGCAAAGCGAGTTGGAGGTGTGACTGAGCGCTGAAGATTGTTTAAGAAGTGAACTGTACGAGCCATTTGCAGTGCGACAAAGGCCCTCGGATTATACGGTAGATCTAAGACAAACGAAGAACTTGTCGGGCGGCAGAGCCGCCCGACAAGTTGACTAGCACGCTATTTCTTTCTCCCTGGCCAAAATCACTCCGTGCCACTTTCGACACTCGATTTGTCCGGTACGACAACGGCAGTAGTGCTCCGACTTTCTTCGGCTGGTCGGTGCTCATCGGTGGCTCGGTTGTCATTGGCCGTCGAGACCACTTCACCCGTTTCGCGGCGATCTTCGTGAATACTGTCATCGGGTCCTTCGCTGGACTCACTTCGTTTGGCGCTAAACCTCTTATCTCGTCTGCCGCGCCCCCGGCGTTTGGCCAAGGATCGGCGAGGCGATTTACGCGCTTCGAGACTCAAATCTTCCGCTTCGGTTTCCTCGCTATCATCCGATGGTGAATCAAGCTCAAAGGACCCGATAACCGGCGTACTAACTGAGCTTATGCTTTCGCGCTCGCCCCGAGATTCCTCGGGCGCCCTGGGCCTTGGCAAATGGACCGCAGGAATCTCCGGCTTTTCCTCTTTCTCCAGCGACGGACGGTCTGGTTCGGTTACGATTTGGACCCCATTGTCGGAAACCAGAGCGGACATGATTGTCTCAGTCGGTGCCTCTTCGGTAGGTTTGTACCCAATCGTTTGACGCTCCGGGATCGGGAGATTGGCGTCTTCGATTTTCTCCGGGGCGATCTCTCTAGCTTGGTTTTGCTGGCCGCTACGCGCTAAGCCGGGCTCGCCCCGCCTCGGGCGTCTCCTGCGCGACCCCCCGCGTCTGGACTGATCTCGGGTTCGCCGGTCACCATTGCCGAATTCCTGTTTCTCCGGAATTGGAGTTCGGGCTTCGATTTCTCTGGTTTCAAGCATTTCCCCGCTCATTGACTGCTGACGCTGTTTGAAGTCGGCTATCCGATGGGGGCGGTGTTGAGCGACTTGTGAGAGTATCGGCTGAGGCTTTTCGACGACAGCTTCCGCTTCATCCTCAAGTTTGCCGCCGGTCAAAATCGACCAGAACCGCTTTATGAAGCCACCTGCGGCGTGTTTCCCTGCGCTAGTAATCGGAGCCGGATGAGCGGGCAGGAATTCCTTAACGGCAGGCTCCGCGCTGATTGATGCGCTTTCCCTCGTAAATCTGGGGAGCTCGGATTCAGCTGACTTCAGCATCTGATAGCTCGGTTTCCGCTCTCCTTCTTCCTCTGCGCCAGTGCTTCGCACGCGCTGGATTTCATACGCCGGCGTCTCAAGATGTTTGGTCGGTATTACGATAACACTAACTAGGTGGCGCTTTTCGATGTCCGCGACAGCCGAGCGCTTTTCGTTGAGAAGGTAGGTAGCCGAATCTACGGGCAGATGCGCGATAACCTTGTCGGTATTTTTTTTCATCGCCTCTTCTTCGATGATACGCAGTACCGAGAGTGCCAACGACTGTACGCTGCGCACGGAGCCTTGGCCGTTACATCGTGGACAGGTGAGCAGGCTGGATTCACCGAGCGACGGTCGGAGGCGCTGACGGGACATCTCGAGCAAACCAAAACGAGAGATTCGGCCGATTTGTATCCGGGCTCTATCCGCCTTGATCGCGTCACGTAATCGGTTTTCGACGGCCCGCTGATTACGCGCCGCCATCATGTCTATGAAGTCGATCACGAACAAACCGCCCAAATCCCGCAGTCTGAGTTGGCGCGCGATTTCGTCGGCGGCTTCCAAGTTGGTATTTAGCGCTGTTTCTTCGATATCGCCGCCTTTGGTTGCCCGGGCGGAGTTGATGTCGATCGCTGTCAAGGCTTCGCTGTGATCGATTACGATGGCTCCACCGGATGGCAAAGGGACCTCGCGGCTGTAAGCTGTTTCAATCTGGCTTTCGATCTGATAACGACTGAATAGCGGGACTGTGTCTTGGTAAAGCTTTGCCTTTTGGATGAACTGCGGCATGACCTGCTGCAAAAAGCTGCGCACCAGCTTGAAAGTGCCCGCATCATCGATCAGTATCTCGTCGATATCGCCGCGGAGATGATCTCTCAGCGCACGAATGATCACGTTGCTTTCCTGAAAGATTAGGAACGGGGCGGCCTTTTCCTTGGCCGAGCGGTCAATAGCCTCCCACAATTGCAAAAGGTAATTCAGGTCCCATTGAAGTTCTTCGGCTGACTTGCCGCCCCCGGCAGTCCGCACGATAAGCCCCATGCCTTCCGGAATTTGGAGTTGATTCATAACCTCGCGCATGTCGGAACGAATATCGCCCTCGATACGTCGAGAAATGCCGCCGGCGCGCGGATTATTGGGCATTAGCACCAGGTAACTGCCGGCCAGGCTGATGTAAGTCGTTAACGCCGCCCCTTTGCTCCCGCGCTCCTCCTTCTCGACCTGAACTATGACTTCCTGTCCCTCTTTGACTAAATCCTTGATATCCCGGCGGGAAAATTCCTCGTCCAGGGGCTGTCCGAAATAGTTCGGCGTAATTTCCTTGAATGGCAAGAAGCCATGGCGGTCGGCGCCATAATTGACGAAGGCCGCTTCGAGACTGGGTTCAATGCGGGTAATAATACCTTTATAAATGTTGGCTTTTTTCTGTTCTTTGGAAGGGATTTCTATATCAAAGTCGTAAAGTTTTTGTCCGTCCACCAGTGCAACCCGAAGTTCTTCGGGCTGAGTGGCGTTGATTAACATTCTTCTCATCCGGCTGGTCCTTTAGCGGTTCCCCGAAGAAGCGGGCAAGCGGTTTCATGCAGCCATTGTTCTTATCAATCAAAGCGTGTTCTCAATTGACGTGAATGCGCCTATTGCGCTGAAAACCGAATCTTGACGTTGCGAGGGATACCCTGCCTCAATCGGAGGAGGGGGGTTCCATTCTTCTCTTCAGGTCACGCGATACTCGCTCGTCATGGGTCGAGCGAAAAAACCCTACTGTTGTCGTTTTTTCCGGCCAAATTTTTCTGTTTGGTACTTTGACCTTCTAAACAAAATGTTCTGTCTGTCGCCAATAATTCCGTTCAGCAAACGGTTCTCGGTTAGATCTGGCATTTGCCAGGGATGGACTATTTTGGGCTGACGTGTGAGCAGTCGAGCCCCGCTACCTCGAAAATCGAGTCGTATCCCGCCGCTCTGCGCGACGGCGTCCTCATTTAACCGCGAAACTTACGATTCTCCCGCCCCATGTCATGTAGCCCCGAGACAGATTGCTTTATAGGCAGTCTTATCGACCATTTAGTCCAGGCCGTTCTAATTCTTCATGGGCTATCACCACCGGGCACGGTCCGGATAACTACTAGGCGTTCGGTTGCTGTCAACCGTAAGCTAACTATAACAATCTTAAGGAGAGTCATCAATTTGGCTGGGCAAAGCTGATATTATGTTCCTATGAAACAAGCATTGAGTGGCGCCTCTGTCAGATGGATCGAAGTGGATGAGGAGAGCGCGGGGCAGCGAATCGACAACTTTCTATTCACACGCCTTAAGGGAGTGCCGAAAAGCCATATTTATCGAATTTTGCGTACCGGTGAAGTCCGCCGAAATGGCGGACGCATTCAGGCCCAAGATCGGCTGGATACGGGGGATGTGATCCGTGTTCCACCGATTAGGGTAACGATGAGCAATCCCAGCCAAATTCCGGAGACTTTCGTGCGAGCCCGTTTGGAGCCTCGCATTTTGTACGAGGACGATGATCTTTTGGTCCTTAATAAACCTGCTGGCATGGCCGTGCACGGCGGTAGTGGATTGAGTTTCGGTGTGATCGAAGGGTTGAGGGAAATCCGGTCGGAGGCACGGTTCTTGGAGCTTGTGCACCGTTTGGATCGAGATACCTCCGGTTGTTTGCTGATCGCCAAGAAGCGCAGTGCCCTGCGAGCTCTGCACGCGCAATTTCGTGGTGACGAAGTAAAGAAGGTTTACCTGGCACTGCTTGCCGGAGTGTGGGCGAGAGCGCGATGGATTGCGGATGCGCCGTTAAAAAAGAATGTCTTGCAGAGCGGCGAACGGATGGTTAAGGTCGCGCGCGAGGGTAAGCCCGCAGTTACCGAATTCAGGCGAAGGGAGCGCTATTTTGATTCGACGCTAGTTGAGGCACGTCCGGTTACTGGGCGAACCCATCAAATTCGGGTCCACGCTCAATCTATGGGGCATCCCATTGTCGGCGATGAGCGGTACGGCGATGAGAAAGTCAATCGGGAGTTTCGTCGACTTGGTTTGAAACGTCTTTTTCTTCACGCTTTGGAAACGGTTTTTCTCCACCCGCGTACGGGCACTCCGATCGAGGTAAAGGCTCCGCTTGATCAGGAGCTTTCCGAATTTCTTAAAGTGCTGCCGCGATGAGGAACCAATTCGATCTTTTGGTTTTTGATTGGGATGGCACTCTGTTCGACTCGGTCGGATGGATCGTGGATTGCTTGCAGCGGGCTGCGCACGGCTGCGGTCTCCCTATTCCGTCTGACCAAGAGGCTAAATCCGTCATAGGTCTCGGGTTGATGGAGGCGATGGAGGCTTTATTTCCCGAATATCCTTCCGAAATGGCGCGCCGCTTGGCGGAAGGTTATCGCCGTCATTACGGTGACAGGATAATTAGTGCGGATGGTTTATTCGCTGGTGTGCTCGATATGTTGACGGAGTTGAGGGGGCGCGGTTACCGCCTTGCGGTCGCTACTGGGAAGACCCGCGCGGGGTTGAATCATGCGCTTGCCGCAACTGGGACGGAGCTGTTTTTTCATTCGACCCGCTGTGCGGATGAGACGGTTTCCAAGCCGAACCCGGAAATGCTCTTTCAACTCATGTCTGAAGCCGGCATCGCCCGAGAGAGGACTTTAATGGTGGGTGATTCGCTTCATGATCTGCGCATGGCTCACAATGCCGGGGTCGCTGCGGTAGGTGTCGGATGCGGTGCGAATGATTTGTTCGAGTTGGCTGAGTTTGATCCTTTGGCATGTATAGAGCGGACTACCGACCTTCTGGAAATTCTGAGCTGACGAATTACTTTGGTTTGAATCTGAGGCAAACGAAGTCGACTGAGATAACGCTATGGACCAACGCGACATGAGTGAAATCGAGCAAGAGCCGGAAACACCGACGCCTTCACCCGCATGGGAGCGCGATACGCTGGAAAAAGTGCTGTTGGCGTCTCTTACGGAACAGCGACAGGCGAGGCGCTGGGGAATATTTTTTAAGCTGCTTATGCTGGCCTACTTTGGCGTTGCGCTTTGGTTGGTTGCACAACCGTTGTCGGATCAGCGTAGTAGGGGGGAGAAAAGTCATACAGCTGTTATTGACGTGGCGGGAATGATCGCCGCCGGGGAAAAGGCTAATGCCGATGCCATTATCGAAGGACTTAGGGCAGCCGCGGAAGCAGTTGGTGCAAAAGGGATCATATTGCGCATGAATACGCCAGGTGGTAGCCCCGTTCAGTCGGCTTACGTTTACGAGGAGATTCGACGGATAAAAAAACTAAAACCGGAGCTCCCGATTTATGCGGTGGTTGCGGATATGTGCACTTCTGGTGGGTATTACATTGCCTCCGCTGCCGATAAGATCTTCGTCAACCAATCGAGCATTGTCGGATCGATCGGCGTAATCATGGACAGCTTCGGATTCGTGGATGCTATTAACAAACTCGGTATCGAGCGCAGAGTAATGACGGCCGGAGAACACAAGGCGATTCTCGATCCTTTTTCGCCGGTCGACCCCGTGGCAAAAGAACATGTGCAATCGGTGTTAAATGCAATTCATCAACAGTTTATCGATGCCGTCCGTCAAGGGCGGGCCGGACGCCTCAAGGAGAATACTCCTGAACTGTATTCGGGGCTGGTTTGGACGGGTGACGAAGGTATTAAGCTCGGACTAGCGGATGGGCTTGGGGATGTCCGTTCTGTTGCAGAATCGGTGATCGGTGCCAAGGATATGGTCAATTACACACCGGAGGAAAATCTTTGGGACCGCGTCACAAGTCGCATTGGTATCACATTCGGCCGCATGCTGCGCACTGCTGTATCGGCCGGCCCCTATTTGAACTAGGTCGGCGCGATTATGAATGAAATCGACAAGGCGTTCGAGTTGATCAAGGAAGAGCCGATCTATCGCGGATTCTTCAGTCTGTCGCGCATACGATTTAGGCATGCATTGTTTCGTGGAGGCTGGAGTGACTATTTGGATAGGGAGTTGTTTCATCGTGGCAGGAGCGTTGCCGTTATTCCCTATGATCCTGTGGCGGATCAAGTGGTGCTTATCGAGCAGTTCAGGGTCGGAGCCATGTTTGTGAATGGGGATCCGTGGTTGCTCGAAATCGTGGCGGGAGCCTTCGAACAAGGGGAAAGTCCAGAAGACGTCGCCTATCGCGAAGCCGCCGAGGAGGCGGGATGTGAAATCACTGAGCTTATTCGTATTGCCGAGTTTTTTCCGACGCCCGGCGGTTGTTCGGAAAAAATTACGCTGTATTGTGGAATCGTCGACTCACGGGGCTTGGGTGGTATTCACGGTGTTGAAGAGGAGCACGAAGATATTCTGGCTCGCGTGGCGAGCTTCGATCAAGCGATGGACTGGCTTAGTCGGGGCCGAATTGAGGCCGCTATTCCCATCATAGGTCTTCAGTGGCTCGCATTGAATCGGCATCACCTGCGGGCAAGGCATGGGTAGAGGTTTGCTGTGGGAGTGCTCTGATTCGTTTTTGCTGGTGCGTGATCTTTTCCGGTTAGGGCCGGTGCAACTATCAGAAGCGGTGAAGTTGTTAAGAAAAATAATTTGACGAGGCATGTGCCATAATTCATAATACGCCTTCTGCCGCGCGCCTGTAGCTCAGTTGGATAGAGTACCTGGCTACGAACTAGGTGGTCGGGAGTTCGAATCTCTCCAGGCGCGCCATCTTGTACGGTTTGCGTGGGGTTTGACAGGGGATCGGTCTGTTTCTATAATCCCACGACTCAATTTGTTCCCCTGTAGCTCAGTCGGTAGAGCAGCTGGCTGTTAACCAGCGGGTCGGCGGTTCGAGCCCGTCCGGGGGAGCCACATTTCCATGTTGTGAGTTCTGTTCGCTTTTTGGTGTCAGGCTCGCGAGTAAGAAGTCATCGTGCGATCTCTAGGGCCGCGGGGCGGTCCTGGCAAGGTTTCTTTCTTATCCCTTCTGTCTTCTTGGGTGTCATCAGTCCGCGGCGATTGGTGTGATGGGCTGTGAAGATGCGTTGATGTGCTCGATCGTCATTGTGAGCCGGGATTGAGGGTAATTGGATTGTGGGTAGCGTCCAAGTTCGCGGTTCTGGTTTATTCCTCCGTAGATCTCGGCGCAGCTAAGAAGGGATGTTTCTCGAAGTGCCAATTTCTTTGTGTCTCGCGATTCTGGGGTTTTTAGGTTTCGGTCGCGTGATGTTGACAAGTCGGTTTTTTAGTTTTAAATTTCGCCGCTTTACCAGCGCCTTTTAACGTTTTGGGTGGGCAAGGTTTCTGGTGACGATTTTTCCGAAGGTTGAGCGAAAAAGTTTTGGAGTTTGGTAATGAGCACGATAAACCAGTTGGTTCGGAAGCCGCGAGTCAGAAAAAAAGACAAAAGCAATGTGCCGGCCCTGGACAGTTGTCCTCAAAGGCGTGGCGTATGTACGCGCGTTTATACGACTACGCCTAAGAAACCGAATTCCGCTTTGAGAAAAGTGGCTCGTGTTCGCCTGACGAATGGTGCTGAGGTGACCAGCTACATTGGTGGAGAGGGTCACAATTTGCAGGAGCACTCCGTGGTTTTAATTAGGGGTGGTCGTGTAAAAGACTTGCCGGGTGTGAGGTATCACATTGTTCGAGGTAGTCTTGATACTGCGGGCGTTCAAAAGCGTCGCCAAGGGCGGTCCAAGTACGGTGCGAAAAGACCGAAAAGTTAACTGAGTTCCAGGTTGCGTTATGTCTAGAAGAAGAGTCGCTCAAAGAAGAGAAGTTATTCCGGATCCGCGCTTCGGCAGCGAAATACTGGCTCGTTTCGTCAATATGTTGATGTTGGACGGAAAAAAGTCCGTGGCTGAAAAGGTGGTCTACGGTGCTTTGGATCACATTTCTGCCAAGACCAGTCAATCGTCCCTGGATGTGTTGACCAAGGCTCTGGAAAACGTTCAGCCCCTGGTGGAGGTCAAGTCGCGTCGCGTTGGTGGGGCTACCTATCAGGTTCCAGTTGAGGTTCGTCCGGCGCGTAGGGCTGCTTTGGCTATGCGTTGGCTAATCGATGCTGCTCGCAAGAGGAGTGAGAAGGGTATGGTCATGAGGTTGGCCGCCGAACTGCTCGATGCGAACGAGAATCGCGGATCGGCTGTGAAGAAGCGTGAAGATACGCACCGAATGGCAGAGGCAAACAAAGCATTCTCTCATTATCGCTGGTAAGCAGTGACTTCTTATCTCCAATTAGGTTAGCGAAGGTTAAAGCAGTGGCACGCACGACTCCAATCGAGAGATACCGGAACATCGGGATTTCCGCGCATATTGATGCGGGTAAGACTACCACCACAGAGCGTGTGTTGTTTTATACCGGCATAAATCACAAGATCGGTGAGGTTCATGATGGCGCCGCCACCATGGACTGGATGGAGCAGGAGCAGGAGCGTGGTATCACCATCACCTCTGCGGCGACTACGACCTATTGGCGGGGTATGGGTCTCAACTATCCTGAGCACCGTATCAATATTATCGATACTCCTGGGCACGTCGATTTTACGATCGAAGTAGAGCGTTCTATGCGCGTTTTGGATGGCGCTTGCATGCTCTACTGCGCGGTTGGTGGTGTTCAGCCCCAGTCGGAAACGGTGTGGCGCCAGGCTACGAAATATGGCGTTCCCCGCATCGCGTTCGTAAACAAAATGGATCGGACGGGGGCGGACTTTTTTAAGGTTTATAAGCAGATGCGTGAGCGTCTGCGCGCGAACCCGGTTCCGATTCAAATTCCCGTTGGTGCTGAAGATTCGTTCAAAGGCGTAATCGACCTTGTGAAGATGAAGGCTATTGTGTGGAACGAAGAAGACCACGGCGCGACGTTTGTGTATGCGGACATTCCCGCAGAGCTCGCGGACGCTGCTGTTGAGTGGCGGGAAAAGATGGTCGAGGCTGCGGCCGAGGCTGACGAAGAGTTGATGAATAAATATCTGGAGCAGGGTGAACTCTCTGAAGACGAGATTAAAGGCGGGCTCCGTAAGCGGACTATCGGCCTCGAAATCGTTCCAATGCTCTGTGGCTCCGCCTTCAAGAACAAGGGTGTGCAGGCCATGTTGGACGCGGTTGTCGACTATCTGCCGTCCCCGGTGGATGTGCCTCCTATAAAAGGAGCGGATGCGGATTCCGGGCAGCCTGTTGAGCGCAGATCGGAAGATAATGAGCCGTTTTCGGCGCTTGCGTTCAAAATTATGACCGACCCGTTCGTGGGTACCCTGACCTTTGTTCGGGTTTATTCGGGTGTATTGAGCTCCGGCGATAGCGTAATTAATTCGCAATCCGGAAACAAAGAGCGCATCGGTCGATTGTTGCGCATGCATGCCAATACCCGTGAGGAGATAAAAGAGATTCGCGCTGGCGACATTGCTGCCTGCGTCGGCTTGAAGGATATTGTTACCGGGACGACCCTTTCGGCTGTGGATAAGCCGGTGGTTCTCGAGCGAATGGAGTTCCCTGAGCCGGTAATATCGGTTGCGGTGGAGCCGAAAACCAAGAGTGACCAGGAAAAGATGGGGCTCGCGCTGCAGCGACTGGCTCAGGAAGATCCGTCTTTTCGCGTTCACACTGACGAAGAGTCGGGGCAGACCATTATCTCCGGCATGGGGGAGTTGCACCTGGAGATTATCGTCGACCGAATGAAGCGCGAGTTTAAGGTTGAAGCCAACGTGGGTGCGCCCCAGGTGGCCTACCGGGAAACCATCCGCAAGTCGGTCGAGCAAGAGGGGAAATACATTCGCCAGACCGGTGGGCGCGGTCAGTATGGGCACGTGTGGTTGCGGATCGAGCCGTTAGAGACTGGCGGTTACGAGTTTGTCAACGGGATCGTAGGCGGCGTTGTTCCGAAGGAATATATTCCGGCGGTGGATAAAGGTGTGCAAGAGCAACTGCAAAATGGTATATTAGCCGGCTACCCCGTTGTTGACGTAAAAGTCACGCTGTTCGACGGTTCGTACCACGACGTAGACTCCAGCGAAATGGCATTTAAGATCGCTGGCTCGATGTGTTTCAAAGAGGGTGCCCGTAAGGCCAATCCGGTCCTGCTTGAGCCCATCATGAGTGTGGACGTCGAGACGCCGGAGGATTATATGGGTGATGTCGTGGGTGACTTGAACAGGCGGCGCGGCATGGTGCTCGGGATGGAAGATAATGCCGGCATCAAGGTGCTGAAGGCGGAAGTTCCCTTGGCGGAAATGTTTGGTTATTCGACCACTCTGCGCTCATTAAGTCAGGGTCGAGCCACTTACTCGATGGAATTCAAGAAATACCAAGAAGCCCCTGCGAACATTGCGGACGCGGTGATTAAGAAGGCATCTGTGGGTTAATGTTTAGAAAATAAGAAGTAGCGAGGTATCCAGGTCGTGTCCAAAGAGAAATTTACGCGCACAAAGCCGCATGTGAACGTCGGGACGATTGGTCACGTTGACCATGGCAAGACGACCCTGACGGCGGCTCTGACCAAGGTGGGTGCGGAGCGCTTTGGTGGCGAATTCAAGGCATACG
>Ga0268293_118_pt1 | contig 149545 bp, 121 predicted proteins | sample MetcoculturR22M_FD_191344 | JGI IMG/M metagenome (GOLD analysis project Ga0268293, IMG submission 191344) | Soil microbial communities from Anza Borrego Desert, Southern California, United States - Methanotrophic co-culture R2.2-M | ecosystem: Environmental > Terrestrial > Soil > Desert | place... | reverse complement strand
GGCCGACCGGGACAAACTCCAGCGGGCGCTGGCGTTGGCCCAGCGGTTCGAGACGGCGACCGAGCCCGCGTTCCTCGACACGCTCGGCTGGATTTACCGGCAGTTGGGCGAGTTGACGACGGCGCGGCCGCTGTTGGAAAAGGCCGTGGCGCAGGCGCCCGAGGTGCCCATTTTCCAGTATCACCTCGGCATGGTGTACCTCCAGGCGGGCGATAAGGCCCAGGCCAAGGAGCGCCTGGAAAAGGCCGTGGTCAAGGACAGCGATTACCTGGGCCTCGAGGAAGCGAAACAGGCCCTTGCAGGCGTTTCCGAATGACAAGCTTCATACAGCGCGGTTATGCCGCCATCCAATCCCGAAACACGGCAGAAGCCGCCACGTGGTTCGAAAAGGCGGTGGCGGAAAATCCGAAAGACGCGCAGGCCAAGGCTTGCTTGGGACAAGCCTTATGCTGGCTGGGCAGACGCGATCAAGGCATCGTCCATTTGCGCCAGTCCGGTCAGTTATTGCTGAAAAAGGCGCGCAAGAGCCGGGACATCGGTTTGCTGCTCGGGCTTACCGAGCAGCTGCAATTCTGGAACGATTATCGGGGATCGCTGGAATTGGCGAAACAGGCGGTGCAGATCGATAGTTCGCAGGTTCGCGGTTTTCAACTGCTGACGCTTGCCCACTCGAGGTTGAATCAGAACAAATCGGCATTGGCGGCTTGCCGGCAGGCGGTCAAACGGGCGCCGCATAGCGCTATGCTGCAAATTTTATTGGCGAGCCTGGAAACGGCCGACGGGAGTTGCGACGAAGCAAAACAAAGGCTCGAAAACGTTTTGAAAGGTTTTCCGACGCCTGAAGAAAGATTCCGGGCGCATAAGGAATTGGCGCGGATACACGACAAGCTCAAGGCATACGACCAGGTGTTCGGCCATTTGCACGCCGCCGCGGATGCGTCCGCCTTGCTGCCGGAAGTCAGAAAGCAGGATGCCGCTCTAGTTCCGAATTTGATCAGAACCAACACCGCCGGTTTTACTCGGGAACTTTTGGCTCGCTGGTCGGAAACCGAGCTTCCGCAGGATCATCGAGCGCCTCCGGTGTTCCTCGTGGGGTTCATGCGCTCGGGGACTACCCTCACTCAGGAAGTTCTGGATGCCCACCCGGATGTTTTCGTTGCCGACGAAGCGGACTTGATTTTCGCCTTGGGGAAGGAGCTGGATCGCATGTCCGGGTCGACCGGGACGATGCCCGAACAGCTCGGGAAGCTGGATCTGGCCGGCGTGACGCATTTGCGCCGGTTCTACTGGAACCGGGCGCGGGAACGGTTCGGAGACAAGATCGCCACACGGATTTTCGTGGACAAGACTACGATGAACACCATCGACCTCGGGCTCATCAATTGCATTTTTCCGGACGCCAAGGTCGTTTTCGTCATGCGCGATCCGCGCGATGTGTGCTTGAGCTGTTTCATGCAGACCATGATTCCGAACCCCTCTACCGTCCAACTGCTGAGCTGGAAGGGAACGGCGGCCTTTTACGCGCAGGTCATGGAGTGGTGGATGTGCATGAAAACGCGGATGACGCTGGATTTCATCGAATTCCGTTACGAGAATGCCGTGTCCCGATTCGAGACGACCTTCCGCGAAGTGTTCGCCTTTCTCGGGCTTTCCTGGGATCCGGCGGTTGCCGATTTTCACAAGCGGGCGGCGGGAAAATACATCAATAGCCCCAGTTTCAACCAGGTGGCGCAGCCGCTTTACGCCTCGTCGGTCGGGCGCTGGCGATATTACGAACCGGAGTTTGCGCAGGTGTCCGAGATCCTCATGCCGTTCGTCGCCGGCTTTGGATACGATCCCTGAGGATTTGAGACATATTCGTTTAGAGCATTTTCCGGCTAGGCTAGCGCCCCCCAAGGCGCAGTAGGTCGGCAATCCTTTGCCGACACGACGAGACATCTTTGTCGGCAAAGGATTGCCGACCCACGATTATAGTGTTGGCGTGGAAGCTGGCTTCAGCCGACGATAACTCCAAATCGCTTTCAATCCGGTATTCATTTTTGCCGGGCGGGTGAGGCCGCGAGACCGTAACCCACCGAGCGGCCTTGAATCGGTGGGTTACGCTCCGCTAACCCACCCTACGATTCATGTTCACTCGAATGTCGAATGGAATAAGTAGGTCGGAAATCCGTTTCCGACGGAATCAGGCCATCGCTTTCCGTTTTCTCATGCTCGAAAACGTCAAAAGGCCCGTGATAAAGAACCAAACGGCCGCAGGAAGGGGAACCGGCGAAGCCTGCAGATTGCCGTTGATCCACACGTCGGCGTGAAGACCTTCCGAGGCATTCGGGCCTAGGCTGAAAAGCAACGGCCCCGATGAGCCTGACGTTGCCGCATTATCCAGACCGAATACCGAGGCATTGACGAACCCGAAGCCCAAACTGGGAGAAACATTGGTGAAGCCCGGAAGGGAACTGTCGGAACTGCTGGTCCTGAAGTAGTCGAGAAAAATATCGGTGTCCGCAGACTGCCCGCTGGCGGTAGCAGTCAATTCGAAATCCAGAGCAAGTTCGATGGCATAGCTGTCGCTGCCGAGGTTGTTGAAATCCAGGCGGAACCACCCCAGGTGGGAAGAGGCTACCGTACCATCGGTTACATTGCCGCCTACTGCGAATGTCCGACTGAAACTGGTTTCGACGCTAACCGGGCCCACGGTTGGATTGTCGGCTGTGATTGCACCGTCACCGGCGGTCGCCACATAGGAATCGGGAGCGCCTGCCTGCTCGAAATAACCGAGAATCTGGAGTCCCGACAAGTCACCCGGATTGCTGAGGTTGGTGATGTTAGTGATGGTATAGGTCAGTGTCGCGTCGCTGCTGAACGCACTGGCCGCCAGTGTCGTTTGGGCGCTCGACAAACCCATTACCACCAAGGTGGCTAGTACTTTGTAGTTTTTAGTAAGCGGTTTCATGCATATCTCCTAAAAATAGAGGCCGGTGCGAATGAAAGCCGGGCACTCATTGATTGCCCGGCTTTCGATCCGCGGCAGCCGGATCCATTTCGGCCTGACTACGGTTCCAAATAATTTTCGAACGGCAGAATCGGATCGGTCGCGCCGTTCGCCCCAACCGCCGGAATCGTCAAGGTGTCCTCTGTAGCCAAATTCGGATCCAGCGGATTGCCCGCCGCTACGGATTGGCTATCTCCGGTATGCCCGTTGGGAACGATGATCTCCGGATGATCGAACGGCGCCTTTTCATAACGTACCCGGTCGTCGGTAAAGGTTTTCAGGAAGGCGATCAGATGGGCGCGCTGATCGGGGTTGTCGGCCAATGCCGCACTGTCCATCAAGGAATGCTTATTTGGATTGTTGACGTTGCCGAACCTCGAGTAGAACTCGATAACCTCTTCCAGCGTGGCCATGCTGCCGTTGTGCATGTAGGGTCCCGTCAGTTCGATATTCCGTAATCCCGGAATTTTGAACACCGCTTTCTTGGCCACGGCGAGCTTGGCCGGTGCCGAAGCGAGAGCGGCATTCGCGGCCGCAACGGTCGGAATGTATTTGCGAAGCGAGTTCAGACAGTTTTGGTCGCGCAATACGCCCTCTCTGCTGCCGTCGATTTCGATGCCGTCGGGCTGGGTGAATACCGTGGGGAGCGAGGTCGCGACATTACTCGCCAAAGGCGTCAGAAAATCGCAGCTGCGGACGTTGTCGACGCCCGGATCGAGAATCCCTGAATCATTGCCGAGCAAATATTGAACGTACTGATCGGAAAAGGACAGGGGATTGCCGAAATCGTCGGCACCTCCCACTCCCGGATCGGCATCCGGATCGCCGACGCCGGTGTTGGCGAAGCCCATGTCCACCAACTGTTGGCCGCCCATGACGAGATCGCGGGTCACGACATTGACATAGCGGTTGATGCCGGCAGCCTTGGCTCCGTTCAAGGGACCCAGCGCATTGGGGCCGTATTCGATCAAGCTATGATCCGGACCGAAATACATACCCGGCGTGGGTGTCACCAAAGTGCTGTTCGTGACCATGGCAGCGGTGGTCATGGTCGGCCCGGCATGACACAGGTTGCAGTGATTGTCCACGAAGGTCTGGAATCCATCCGTCAACACGTCGATTTCTTCCTGAGTCTTGCCCATGCCCTGCCAGGTTGGCCTGTGCGTCTGCGGATCGCGAGGCGACAAGTCGATGGGGGCTTGATCGGATACCAGCGTGGACTGATAAAGCTGAAGCGCTATGCCGAAAAACATGGAAAAGTTGGCTTCCATCTGGTTGTAAGGCGTTTGCCCGGAAGGCGCGCCGAACGGGCCAAGGCCGCCGTAAGACCAGTACTTCGGATTGAATGCCTGAGTGATCATGTTCTTGTAGGTCGTGCTCAGTCCGGGTTTCAGACTCCCCGGCGAACTCAGGCTGAATGGTCCCAGTACACTGTCTTCATGATGGACCTTCTGATGCTGCAAGGGCTGGCGCAGGAGCAGCTTTCTGCCGATGGCCGGCCACGTGCGCTGCCTGCAACTCATTTCCGAGTCGCTCAAGGGCGGCCCCATGGCCTGAGAGGCGAGCGAGGAGTTTTCCAGATGCAAGCGCTGCTTGACCACGCTTCGGGCATTGATTTTTACCCAGACGCCGGCATCGGGATCGCGGTCGCCCCAGGGACTGCTGCCGTTGAAGATGTTGTTGGCTCGGCCGTCCCAGAAATTGCGGTGGTTGAATACGGCGTTGATGACGGTGGGCGTGTTCCTGGGCTCGACCCGTCTCGTGCCGACATGATTGACGTGAAATACGGGATCGGCGCTGCGGGCACATTGATCGCTCGTGCCGGTGAATTTCGAAGCGCCAGTAAAGTCTCCGCTGAACGTGCCGGATGAGGAAACGACGTCGTCGGTCGAGAAAGCGATTCCGCTTTCTTGGTGCAAGGGATCGTTGAACCGGAAAGTCGGGAAGTCGTTGCGGGTCAGTGTGTGGTTGGCTCCCCCGGAGCCCGACGGCAGCGCTTCGAAAGTTTGGCCGGTCGGACTGCTGCTCTTTTCCCCCGGATTCAGCTGATTCTTGACGCGCCGATCCGCCCCGGCGTGGTAATGGCAGGAGGCACAGGCCATGCCGTCGCTGCCGACGTTCATGTCCCAAAACAGAGCCTTGCCCAGGGCGATGGCCATGTTCTTGTTGACGACGATGGGATCGGAGCCGTCCAAGAGACCCGGAACGGGAGGAATGGGCACTTTCTGCAAGGGCACGGGTTCGGGGCCATGAGCAAGTGCCGACTGCGCGATCAGCAGGCACCCCCCCAACACAATGTAATTGATAGACCGCATCTTTCACCTCGAAATAAGCGGCCTAGGAACCTCTCCCCCGAGGCCCTGCCGCTCAAAATGCTTATCCGTGTTCGTAAAAATGCGGGGCAGGGATGATGGTCCCTAGCCCCAGTCAGCGTAGCCCGGATGCAGTGAAGCGGAATCCGGGAGCATCTCCCCCGGATTCCGGTTTGCAGCCTTAATCCAGGGTACTCGCCACTTGTGAAATCAAGCGACGGTCAGATGCGCTTTCTTTCTGCCGAGCGATACCAAGCCCATCAAACCGGTGCCGAACAGCCAGACGGCGGCAGGAATGGGCACGGCACTGACGACGGGTGCGCCAAGCACGACGTTGTCGAGTTCCATGCCGAACTGCTTGCCGTTCGCCGGGGTTTGCGGATACCCCTTGTAATGGATCCAGAAGGCGCTGATGTTGTTAAACGCCTCGTCCAGCGTCAGTGCGCCGCTGAAGCCGTTGGCGACCGTTTGATAGGCGACCCGAGTCGCATAATTGGTGCCGTCGCCGGTGTCGAGGCCGGGATTCTCGGCGGTGCTGAAGCCCAGGATTTCCCAGACGTCGTTGGCGCCGGCATCCGGGTTCTCGTCGTTGATCGGCGCGTGAAAATCCATGGACTTGAGGCTGAACGCGGTGCTGTCCTGAGCGCGCACGTAGATGCCGGTGGAATCGGAATGGTAGCCGAGCAGGCGGTTGCTGGCGCCGCCGTTGCGGTGCAGGTGGGCGATCGGGTTGGAGGTATCCTCGACGATGCCGAGCGCGATGCCGTCCTCGTAATAACAGCCGTTCCCGCCGGTGCCGGCGCAGTTGCCGCCGGCCAGCGGCGCCAGGTTGGGCTTGCCGGCATAGGACGAGAAGGTCATCCCCTGAAAGTCGATCGTCACGTCGCTTACGATCGCGGCGCTGGCGCTGCCAGTAGTCAAGGTCAGCGCGGAAAATATCATTCCGGCGATTGTCTTCGATTTGTTCATCTAAAAATCTCCATAGCGTATGAATCCGGTATCCCCATTCCTCCAGGACAAATATGGCCCGGCGAAATAAAGAACTCCGCGACAAAGGACCGGGCGTACGATGCCGACGACCGGCCGGTGAAACGCTGACCCAGCCGGTTCCCGGCTAAATCAGGAGGGTGCGGCCGCTGCGTTACTATCCTGCGACAAGGACCATTCCCCCGCGGCAGTAACGAGCAAAATACATACCACGCCCAATTCGTCTGAAGGCCGTTACTGCCGTTCCGGGCAAAACCCGCTCACCCGCTTTAAACCACACCTGCGTGATGGATATTCCATAAGATCGGACTTGGGGGAAGCGTTCGAGTCGAGTGTGGGATTTGAAGCCTCTATCTGGGTCATATGCCTCATGGCCGAGGAGCGGCGGTCCGCTTCCGGGGCGGGCCGAGGACGAGCCCTGAGGTCGCGATCCAGGCTCTAGCGTACGTCCGGCGGCGGAGGCAAGTACGTGGCGCTGTCGGAGCCGCGATCTCGTAACCGATGGCACAGCCTGTGCTACCTAGGGCGGTGGTTAACAGCCTGTCACCTCGGATTTACATGCAGAACAATGAAAACATTTCTTCTATCGGCTCTTCTGCTGCTCGGCTGCAGCGCTTCGGTTTATGCCGTTCAAGAGGGATCGTCGGTACCCGGGTGCCCCGCGGCATTACCCGGCAATAACGAAAAACTGGACTTCGGGGCTTATAAAGGCAAAGTCGTGCTTGTCGACTTTTGGGCCACTTGGTGCCCGCCGTGCAAGAAATCCATGCCTTTTATTAACGGATTGCGCAACGAACGTCTGAAGGACGGATTCGAAGTCGTCGCCATCAACGTGGACGAAAACACCGAGGACGCTCTGCGATACCTCGAAGCCCACCCGGTGGATTACGTCACGGCGTTCGATGCCTCGGGCGAGTGCCCGCGCGTTTTCGAGGTGAAGGCCATGCCGTCGTCTTATCTTGTCGACAAACAAGGCAAGGTGCGCGCGATTCATCTCGGCTACCGCGACGATGATCAGGACGCTATCCGCAAACAAGTAGACGCGCTCTTGGGGGAATGAGATGACATTCTTCCGAAAGCTTCGACTGGCGCGTTTGCGGCAGCCGATTCTGCTCTGCGCCCTCGTGATTTGCCAGGGCTGCACCAGCGTCGCGCCGTGGGAAAGGGGCACTCTGGCCAAGCCGGAGATGTCCATTACGCCCGATCCCAGCCTGACCGGCTTGCGCGACCACATTTTCTCCAGCAAGGAAGGCTCGCAAGGTGGACATGGCGGCACCGGGGGCGGCTGTGGCTGCAACTGATCCGCATTCATCGCCTCTCTGCCGATTTGCTCGCCGCGCCGCGTCGGCGGGTCAATGCTTCAGCGGAGAATGGGCTTTTCCACTCCGCCTTTCGCGTCGGCTTGGTTCAGGCGGCGTCCGGAAGGGATTCCCGACCTACTCACAGTACGTCCGCTGGCGACTCGATGTAGGTCGGCAATCCTTTGCCGACTTCTCGGCATGGGTTCCCAAACAGGAGTTTGGGAACCAGCGTAAGGGATTCCCGGCCTACGGCCCGGCGGCTCGACATAGTTCGGCAATCCCTTGCCGACGGCTCGCTTGGCGCGGTCGGTGTCGGGAAGGGATTCCCGACCTACGGCCCGGCGGCTCGACATGGTTCGGCAATCCCTTGCCGACGGCTCGCTTGGCGCGGTCGGCGTCGGGAAGGGGTTCCCGACCTACGGCCCGGCGGCTCGACGTAGGTCGACAATCCCTTACCGGCGATGTTAGCGCCGTCCTCGCGAAGAAGGGGGCGTGAGAAATGCCGGTCAAATCGGAAAAGCCCAAGGCGCTTCTCGCCTTAACGACTGCCGCCCTCGCCCTGCCGGGCATGGATGTCTCGGCCGCGGTTCCGGTCGCGCAAGCGCAAGGTAATGTCCACTTCGGTTATTACGAGGAAAGCGATGACCGGATGCAGGTCGAGGTTTCCCACGGCGATTTCATTGTTCCGGTTTCCGACCGGCTCGAATTCACCTTCAGCATCGACCGCGATACCTATAGCGGCGCCACGCCGGCGTTCAGCATTCCGGAGACCATGGCGGATCAGCTCAAGTACAAGCAAAAGGCGGACGGAACGCCCGCCAGCGAGCTGACTCCGGCGGACGTGGTTTCGGCGGCTTCCGGGGGCGTGACCGCTGCCGGATTGACGATACTCGGCGGACTCAACGCCTACAAAAAGTTCATAGATGCCGGGCAGGCCGCGGAAGCGCAGACCAACACGGCGATAGATCAGTGGAGGGCCGAGAATCCCGAGCCTCCCTCTCCGCCATCGCCGCCGACCATTCCCGGCGGCGTGACAATCGATTTTCAGGGGATGACCTTCTCCTCCTATGCCGGCAAGGCCAACCTGGCGCCCGTGGCCGGCGGCAACTGTCCTGGCCTTGCCTCTGCCGGATGTTATTACGAGGATGGCATGGCGCTCGGCATCGTCGAGGATACCTCCAACCCGATCGCCCACCTGCACCGGAACGGCGGCGCCAGCAACCGCCTGCTCGGCTACCATTCCGATTCCACCGGCATCTACGTGCGCGCTGTGAACGGTTCAGCCTTCAGTCTCGACTCGATGGATTTTCTCGCGCCGCTGGGCGACGAGAACCCCGATGCCGGCGCCAACGACGCCTGGGAGATCCTGGGCTTCAGTACCGCCGAGAATCCCGGCCTCGACACCGGCGACGGCACCAATTATGCGACTCGGGTCGCTTATCAGATCGTAGCCAACGGCTTCAACGGCGCACTGACGCTGGACGAAGCGTTTAACAACATCAACGCCTTCTGGATCCATTACAAGGGGTATCCGCAAACCCCGGCGGACGGCAAGCAGTTCGGCATGGAACTCGACAACGTCAGACTTTCCGGCGTAACCCCTCCGAGCGGACGAACGCCGGAACAACAGGCGTGGGATGCTGCGCTGGAAAAAGAAATCGCCAGAATTGCACGGCTTGCCGCCATCTCCCAGTTCCGCGCCGTGCTCGACACCATGGTTCCCAAGGGTACGAAAACGGTTCAGCGGTTCCAGACGCAACCCCGCGAAACGCGCACCATGCCGGTGTTCGGCGCGAAATACTATTTCGACGAAGCCACGCTTGCCGTATCCGGCGGCTACTCGCTCGAACCGGATTTCAAGTCGAGTTTCGGTTCGATCAATCTGAGCCACGAGTTCAATGAGAAACACACTACGGTTTCGGCGGGATACAGCCTAACCAGCAACGATATCACCCGCAGCAGTGCCGACCACGGGAGCCATCACGCAACCGATCCGAATCATAACCCGACCGATTATCCGGAACTCCGCGAAGAGAGCGTTTTTCACGGCTTCAGCACCAGCATCGCGCAGGTGCTGGGCAAGAACACGCTGTTTCAGGCCACGGCCAGCTATACCAATCAGAGCGGGTATCTCACCAATCCGTATAAGTTCGTCTACGTGCGCGGAGAAATCACGCCCGAGGAATACTATTACCTTTGGCAGGCGCCGCCGGGCGAAGTCGACTGGAAATCCGTGACAGATCTCGAAGTCGTCGGGATCGAGCTGTTTCGGGAAAGACGGCCCGACGAGCGCAACCAGTGGGCGTTTTCCGGCCGATTGAACCGGCACATACCGGCGCTGGATGCATCCCTGCATTTCGATTACCGGTACTACTTCGACGATTGGGGCATCGATTCTCACACCTTCGAGCTGAAGTGGTATCAGCCACTGCCCTTCGGCATCATGGCTGCGCCGAGCATCCGCTATTATTCGCAGTCGCAAGCCGACTTCTTCGCTCCATACTTCCTTGCGCCCAGAGCCGACGGCTATTATTCGAGCGATTTTCGCCTGTCCGGCTTCGGTGCCCTGAGCGGCGGCATCACGTTCAGCAAGCAGTTCACCAAGGGCATTCGGCTGGAAGCGGGCTTCGAATATTACAACCATGCCGGCGATCTGAAGCTGGGCGGGGGCGGCGCGGGCGATTATGCCGACTTCAATTATTTCCTGGCCCACGCCGGGCTCAACGTCAATCTGTCGGCACCCGGCTCCTTCTCGGGCGGCCACCACGAACACGGCTCGCACCATTACGGGCATAACATGCCCGCCGGCATCATGTTCGGTCATATGATGGACCAGGCCGACAGCCTGATGGTGGGCTATCGCTACATGTACAGCAATCAGGCTGGGGATATGCTGCACGGCACCAGCAGGGTCGGCAGTCAAACGCTGATCGGCAGCGCCTGCGGCGACTTGGGATGCCTCTCCCGGCCGACGGACATGACCATGCACATGCATATGCTGGACATCATGTATGCGCCGACCGCCTGGCTGAACCTGATGCTGATGCCGCAGCTCGTCGACATGGAGATGGAGTCAAAGCCGTTGCCGGGGGCTCCGGAAGACGACGAGCACGGAGGCGGGCACAGCAGCGACGGTTTCGGCGATACCTTGATGGTGGCATTGGTCAAGCTGTTCGAGACACTGGAGCACAGCGTTCATCTGGGGCTTGGGGTCAGCGCGCCCACGGGCGACGTCGACATGACCCTGGATGGCGGCGATTCGGAGGACAGTCTGCTGCAGGATTACGGCATGCAGCTCGGCAGCGGCACCTGGGATTTCAAACCCAGCCTGACCTATACCGGACAGGCGGACAAGTGGTTCTGGGGCGCGCAGGTGAGCGGCACCAAGCGGCTCGAAGGCAGAAACAAGTCGGGTTATGCCTTGGGCGACGTGTTTCAGACCACCGCCTGGGGCGGCTACAGCCTGACGAACTGGCTGTCGGCTTCGGTGCGCGGCGTTTACACCGTTCAAGGTTCTATCCGTGGCGAATTCAACCGCGAGCATTCGACCACCGCGCCGGTGGACTTCCCGTCCAACTACGGCGGACGCTATTGGGATGTGGGGCTGGGTCTCAATCTTTCAGTACCCAGCGGCGATTTCGCCGGCCACAATCTCAGCGTCGAGTGGTTGCAACCGGTGTCGGACGATGTCAACGGTTATCAGCTGGAGCGTACCGGGACACTGGCCGTTACCTGGAATTATGCGTTTTGATGGGCCGGGTTGGTTTCGGGATCGATTTACGGCCTGTGGGAGCGGACTTTAGCCCGCGATAGTTCGTAGGTCGGCAATCCGTTGCCGACAAACCCCTGTGCCAAGCTGGGGCGTCGGGAAAGGATTCCCGACCTACTACTCTGTGTTATAGCAACTATGTGGGCTCGGCACACTAGTTCCCAAACCCCGGTTTGGGAACCAGCAGTAGCAGCGTATAGGATGTGCTGACGAAGGAAGCGCATCACTTAGCAACCCTTCCGGAATGGCCTTGAATTCGAACGACCTGAAATATTTTCGCTTTGCCTTCAAGGCAATGGGTACACCATGCGAAATCCAGCTATTTGCCGAGAGTCACTCGGAGGCCAAGCGGGTATCGGATGCAGCCATGGGCGATGTGCGTCGCTTGGAAGCGCGCTATTCGCGCTATCGCAACGACAGCCTGCTGTCCGCCATCAACAGGGTCGCCGCCGAGGGTGGCCAGGTTGCGGTGGATGACGAAACGGCGGGTTTGCTGAATTATGCGGCGACCTGTTACGAACAGAGCGACGGGCTTTTCGACATCACCTCCGGCATTTTGCGGCGTGCCTGGCGCTTCGAACAAGGCAAATTACCGGACGACGCGCAAGTGCGCGGTCTGCTCGAGCAGGTCGGCTGGCACAAGCTGAGGTGGGAACCGCCGGTGCTCGAATTTCCGGTAGCCGGCATGGAGCTCGATTTCGGCGGCATCGTCAAGGAGTATGCCGTCGACAGGGCCGCGGCGCTGTGCCGGAACGCGGGCGTTCGACACGGCGTGATCAATCTGGGCGGCGACATCAAGTTGATCGGCTCGCGGGCGGATGGTAGTCCGTGGCGAGTCGGAATTTCTCACCCGCGCCAAAAAGGCTCGATGATCAAGACCCTGGCGTTGCGCGAAGGCGCGGTCGCGAGCAGCGGGGACTACGAGCGCTGCATCGTCGTGGACGGTATCCGATACGGTCATGTGCTGAATCCCAAAAGCGGCTGGCCGGTACGCCATCTCGCCGCCGTCAGCGTGGTGGGGGACTTCTGCGTGGTCGCCGGCAGCGCTTCGACCATCGCCATGCTCAAGGAGGAAAACGGTCCGGCCTGGCTGGACGCCATGGGCTTGCCGCATCTCTGGATCGACGTCGAGGGCAACGTGGGCGGCTCTCTGGCGGAATCGGCAGCTTATTCCAAATCGCGTTCAATCCGGAATTGATTTTCGTAGGGTGGGTGAGGCCGCAAGGCCGTAACCCACCGAGCGGCCTCGGACCTGTCCTGAGCCAAGTCGAAGGGTCGGTGGGTTACGCTGAGCCGAGGGGCTATCCCACCATCGATGGGTTTCGCTTCGCTCTACCCATCCTACGATGAATGTTCATTCGCATGCCGAATGGAATTATTCGTAGGTCGGCAATCCTTTGCCGACTTCGCTTGGCTGTCAACCCGTTACGTCGGGAAAGGATTCCCGACGTAACGAGGCCGCATCATTGCAATCGGCTCCCCCCTCGCCCGACTTCATCCTCATGCGCGATATGCCGCTGAATGCTGGGGCATATACCTCATTTCCCGGATTCCGGCCTATTTGTAAAGCCTTGGAAGCACCGTAGTGCCTCGATTTGGACACTGGCACGACACTTGTTAAGTATCGGTTGCGCTTAGCTTGCACTTCTTACTCCATTCGGCATTCGAATGAACGTTGCGTAGGGTAGGTTACGGCCACCCTTCGAAAATCAATTCCGGATTGGAAGCGATTTGGAATTACACCGTTTTGCGGCGCGAACGGCTGAAGCGAAGGGGTATGAGCAATGCGGGTTAACGGCGTCGTATCTCAACTTCCAACTTGCAGGGATTCATATGAAACAAACCAGATTGGCCAGGGCGATCGCAATGGTGGTTGCCGGCTCGGCCCTTTCTTTAGGGGTTGTTGCCGAGGCATCGGCACACACGATGTACAACACCTATAACGCCGGAACGCCCTATACCGATGCGGGAACCGACGGCTGGGTCTATGGCGGTATAAACAATCCGACCTATCCGACGGTATCGCCGGGTTGGGTCGGAACCGCCAGCCCTACGACGCTGCCGTTCGGCTACACCGGTTATTCGACGCTGAATTGGGCCGCCGAACTCCATAACGCGGGTGATTCGCTCGAAATTTCCAGAGCCGATGCGCAAGCGAGATATGGCGTTGCAGCGGATATCGATACTGCCAGGGGCGCCTGGATCGATACGGAGGCAACCCCGCAAGGCTGGTCGCACGCCACCGATATCGGGTTGTTGAGGTCGTACAGCGATGCTTATGTCACGCTGAATCTCTCCGCCGTCAATTCGGAAATTGCCAACTTCGGGATTACGGTATTTACCGGTATGGACACCGGTACCGGCTATGAGAACCATCAGGCATGGAACAGTCCGCTTCAAGGCTTAGATTTCACCGCGAGCGACCCGTTCGGTACCACCGGCGTAAGCTATTTGACCCACGATTCAACCGTCGACGGGGTCAACGGTCTGACCTTCCTGGCGGAGGCCGGTCAGATTTATTCCATTTATCTGGGCGGTAGCGGCGGAGCCTTTTGGAATCAGAACAAAGACTCTTACGTGCTGAACATCACGTCTTCTCCGGTTCCGATACCGGCCGCCATTTGGCTGTTCGGCAGTGCTTTGGCCGGGATGGGATTCGTCGGGCGGCACAGACACAAGGCCGTCGCCGCATGATGCGGGACAAGGCGGTCGAGCTTGCCTTCGAGGCTGGGCGCACCATGTGGCATGCGCCGGTGTCGGCGATATCCGGCCGTTTCATCGCCTCGGCCTCAGCCGATCGCCGCTTTGAAACGGTGTAGTGAAAGAGCTGGCTGACTGACCCTCCGGATGATTTGGGTCGCCACATGCTGGAATACCCGCACTACAAACATGGGATATCCCGCAGCTTCCGTTAGGTTCGTCATAGAAATAGCGCTATATCAACGGTTTACCTCAGGCGCGCTTATTGCTCTTGGGGTATCGGCCGGTTCGACCGAATTCCGGTTCGAACGCGCTTTGTGCTACGGAAAACCCGAAAACCATTGCCGGGGAAGGGGAGCGTAGACCGTAGCAGGGCGGAGTCCCTTTTGCACCTGCCACTCCCGCCGCGAGGCGGGTTCGGAAAGCCACGGGTCTTGTGAATTTGATCCCAAGACGGCCGGGCCGCCTCCCTCGGTGATGGGGAGATCGGAGCGCCTTCCGCTTTTGACGGGAGCGCTGCGGACATCGCTGCCTATGTGAAAACAAAGACCAACTCCATAGAACAGCACGAGGTAATTTCCTATGTCCAAAAACAAAAACAAACTGACCAAAGCGGTGGCCATGGCCCTCGCCGGTACCGTCTTGTCCGTAGGCGCCGTTTCCGGCGCCCAGGCGCATACGATGTACAACACCTTCACCACCACTGAGCTGTCCGCCACCGACGGCTGGAACTATGGGGGTATAGGCAATCCGACCTATCCGACGGTATCGCCGGGTTGGGTCGGAACCGCCAGTGCCACCACGCTGCCTTTCGGCTATGCCGGTACGTCTCATCTGAACTGGGCGGCCGAACTTCACTCGGCGGGCAACACGCTCGAAATCTCGAAAGCAGATGCAGTAACGCGTTACGGCTTCGCCGCGGAAATCGATACCGGCGCCGGGGCCTGGCAGGACGCAGGCGTCAATGGCAGCGGAGTTCCGACAGCCAACGGGCCGACCGGCTGGAGACATCAGACCGATATTGGCTTGATCAAGGCCGAAGAAACTATGTGGGTAACACTGAATCCCGTGGTGGTTACGGGAACCGGCTACGACATTCAGAACTTTGGCATCACCGTCTTCACCGGCATGGACTCCGGTACCGGCAGTTACTCTCATCACGGCTCCTGGAACTGCCCCGGATGCACACCCGCGAAACCTTACGAAGCCGATAACCCGTTCGGCACCGTAGGACTGAGCTACTTGACTCACGATGGCACCGTCGACGGTGTAGACGGTTTGACCTTTCTGGCCCTGGCCGGTCAGGTTTATTCCATCTACCTGGGCGGCGCCGGCGTGGGGAACTGGAGTCAGAACATCGCGGAGTACAGCTTGAATATCAGCACCGCACCGGTTCCGGTCCCCGCGGCGGTTTGGCTGTTCGGCAGCGCCCTCGCGAGTTTGGTCACGCTGGGACAGCGCCGCAAGAACGTCATGGCCGTTCCCGCCTGAAACAAGACCTCGACGTATGTACACGCCTTCCTTTCCGCGCTCTAAGCGGGGAACTTTTGTGTGGAATCACCCATGAGACTGCGTGATTTGCCACGTCGGTGGCGTTTGCATGCGATTTATCTGTTTGATTAGCAATGATTATTTAGTGGCATATTTATTGTTTCAGCAAAGGCCGGGTCCGCCGCTTAGGGGGCTCGTAAAAAGACGCGATACACACGGATTCGCAAGGAATCGGCTGGCAGGGATCGCCCGAGGGATCTTTGTCGGGATGGACCGCCGTTAGGTCTGTCCGAATCGCCACACCCGCCGCGAGGCGGGGCCGGAAAGCTTCGGGTCTCGATGCTATGGAGTATTCGAGACGGCCGAGCCGCCTCCTAGTGTGATGGGGAGGACCGCGGCGCAGCTCCATTGGGTACGGTGAAGCGCCGCGGACATCACTGTTAACGAGCTTTTGGACGACCACTAACAGTGACGAGGACGAATCATAGTATGAAAACCACGGCAACAATACTGGCCCTCGCGGGAATGCTCGGGGGAACATTGGTCGCTGCGCCCGAGGCTCACGCGCACGCCACGTTCAACATCGCCGGTTACGGCGACGGCACCGGCGGCAGCATCAACGGCGCCGACGGAATGCCGGGCACCGACGCGAGCGGCGTTTGGACCAACGGCGGTGTCGGCTATACCGGGAGTTTGCCCGTCATGTGGTATGCGGGCATGCACAGCGCGGCGGCGGCCGGCCGCACCATCGAGACCGGCACGCCCACATCCACCAACGGCAGCAGCCTGCAGCGGCAGATTGCCAACTATAACAACAATAACGATCCCGACCTTCCCACGGATCGAATGCTGCGGGTCGGCGGCCTTTCCTGGTCCGATCCCGACAACGGCGGACAGGGTTGGGGCCACGGAGCGGACTTCGGCCTGATCCATTGGTCCTGCGGCGGCAGCGCCCAGGGCTGCGTGGATGCCGGAATATCGCAATTCAAAATCACTCTGGCGGACGACCTTGCCGACGGCGGCGCCAACCTCAAACTCGGCTACGCGCTTTACGGCGGCTGGGATACCGGTGCCGGCGCTTCTAGGCACGATACCTTCTTTACCGATCCGACCCCGGTAAACAATCCGCTGGGCTCCGACGATCTCACCCTGCTCGGTTGGGGCGTGGCATCCTCGGTCGGCGAGACCTTGTCGCAGGTATTCGACCTCGACACCACTTATGGGGGCGAATACACGATCATCATAGGCGCCTTGGGCGGCGTAGCCGGCAATTATCAATTGACAGTCCAGCCGGTTCCGATTCCCGCTGCCGTATGGCTGTTCGGCAGTGCCTTGGTTGGCGTATTTACCATCGGCCGCCGGACTTCGAAACCGACTCCGGCATAACTTGGCAACCAGAGAGGCAAGAGTGCCCGGGTGGAACGATCTCCCGGGCTCATCCGATCGATCTGGCCATAGAGCATTGATATGTCCCGGCTCATCCGAACACGGCAGACGCGTGCTCAAAGCGATGCCGGAGGCCTTGGGGTTGATGACCGGTTTCGGCGGGTGCCGTAACCATTCGTTTAACAATAATTTCAACGTAGTGACAGGGTCGTCCAATGCGGGCGGTGTCCGACACCTCCTCGCGACCAAGGTTTCGCAACGGCCGAGCAAGGCTCAGCGGTTCGCGCGTTGGTCGTCCGTAGGAGTGGGATCGCCGTCTGTATAGCTACGTTCTTCCAATAAATCCGATCCTGGTACGAGTCCGTGAATAAAAATACGTTTCCACTTTTGGCGGCGCTGGCGCTCATGCTTGGGGGTACGGTCGCCTACCTGCTGCTTACCGATACCGAAGTTTCCAAGTCGGAGCTGGTCACAGGCCACGGCGATGTCGAAACCCTGAAGAACGCGTACAGCCGCTGGAAAACCGCTTATGAAGCTGACGGCGGCGATCGTTTTCTGACCATCCCGCTCGGTTATTCGAAAGCCTTATCCGGAGAATTCAGCCGGGCGCAGGGACGCATGCGGCTCGACCTGCTGGAGGGATGGGTGACGGTCGAAGTCAGCGGACTCGATGCGGGAGGCTACGAGGTTTGGCTGGTCGATAATAAAACCGGCTGGCACAAGGCGGGTGGACAGGAGAAGGCCAACGCCATGCAGAGGCTCGGCCGTCTCGAACCGAACAGTGAAGGGAAACGGATCTTGAAGACCCGTCTCGACGGCTTGGCCATGAGCGGATTCACTTTGGATCTGATTGCCGTTACCCGAGAGAAACGAAATCCCGAAGAGGGGGGCGTGCTGTTCGGTACTCCGGGTTTCATGCAGAGGCTTTATTACGGCGACAAGCCTTGGACCGTGACCCGTGTGGGTAGCTGGCCGAATCTTCCCCGACAGGATACCGGCTTCGCGGCGAAGCCGTTCGACTTCATGCTGCCCAAGCTCGCTCATGCAGATGCCAAAAAGCGGAACGATCTCGATGCGGTTCTCGGCGCGGAGATTGCCCGAGGGCGGGAGATTTTTCTGAATGAAACCTTCGGCGGCAACGGACGCACCTGCGCCACCTGCCATCGGCCGGACAACAATCACACCATCGACCCGAAATACATCGTCAAGCTTCCGAAGGACGATCCCCTGTTCGTGGCCGAATACGACCCTGCGCTCAAGGACTTGGAAAAGCCGCAATTGCTGCGTCAACTCGGCCTGGTCCTTGCCAATGTGGACGGCTTCGACCGGCCCGGCGTCATGCGCAGCGTGCCTCATACCTTGGCCCTGGCGGCGTCGATTGGCACGGAAACTCTGGCGGACGGCGGCGAGTTCGAGGAAGACGCGAAATTTGCCAACGCCATTGGCTGGTCGGGGGACGGCGCGCCGGGAGACGGCTCCCTGCGGCTGTTCGCGCAAGGCGCCATCGCCCAGCATATGACCCGAACGCTCAATCGGGTTCCGGGTGTCGATTTTCGTCTGGCCACCGACGAGGAATTGGACGCCCTGGTCGCCTATATGCTGTCCCTGGGGCGCAGCGAGGACATCGTGCTGGCTGACCTGACGTTCACCTCTCCGTTGGTGGAGCGCGGCAAGCAGCTGTTCGACACCAAGGAAAATCCCGTCGACGGCAGCGGCAATCCGATCTTCGGTCAGACGGCCAATTGCAATGGCTGCCACCAAAATGCCGGTGCCAACAGTTCGACCACCAAGAAGAATCCGACGCGTGACAGCGGCGTGGAAAACATGCGGGATCAACCGGCGCGCCTGGTCGATGCCAGCATTCCTTATGATGGGGGATTCGGCAAAGAGGAGCACCACGCAAGAATCGACTGCGGTCCCGACTACGACCAGCCCTGCTACGGAGACGGGCGGTTCAACACCCCGTCATTGGTCGAAGCTGCGGATACGGCGCCTTTCTTCCACAACAATAGCGTCAGCACGATCGAGGAAGCGGTGGCCTATTACAACACCGATGCGTTCAATAATTCGCCCGGCTCATTGACGTCGTCCGGCAAGAACCGGCACGTCAAGCTCGACTCGTCCCAGGTCGTCGCCGTCGCGATGTTCCTGCGAACCATCAACGCGCTCGAAAACATACGGAGTTCCAATCGGATGGATCTGCAAGCGCAGAGCCTGAGCGACCGGAGCGCGACAGACATCATCCGATTGGCGGCGGCCGACACGAAGGATGCCATCGAGGTTCTGACGGAGGGTACTTTGATCGTATATCCTGAGGCCCTGACGCATCTCCGTCAGGCGCTGAAGCTTGAGAGGAACGCCGCTTCCGGCCGCGCCAAGGGCCAACGCAATGAGCTGCTGGCTAGAGCCGTCCAGCTCAAGGAAAAAGCGCGCGACTCGATGGTAGCCGGACCGCAAGAAGCTTTTCCGGTTCCGGAGACGGATCGTGGTCCCTCCAGGGGGAAGGGGTCGAGAAAGAAGTAGACGAGAGGATGCCGAAGGACGATCCGTCGAGGTTGCCGGGCGACCGGGCTAACCCTGGGGACTCGTCCTTTCGGGCGTAGGTTGCTTATCCCTAAGTACATTCCGCAAATATTTGCGGAATCTCGACAGATTGGCTTGATTGGCGGGGTTGTCCTGCAGGTTGCCTATGCCGCAAGACTTCCCTGAATGTACTTAGAGCGTTTTCCATCCCGGTGTACGGATTCGTTCCAGGAGGGGAGAGCGTAGGTCGGCAATCCCTTCCCAATCGCAAACGGCATCTCTGGGAGCGCCAGAGCTGCCCTTCCGACAAAGCCCTTCGCCGAGCCGATACGTCGGCAAAGGATTGCCGACCTACAGGGTGCTACAGTCGTAGGTCGGTAACCCTTTGCCGACGGGCTTTGTGTCGGAAATCGTCGCCTTGGTGTTCCCGGAGACGCCGTTTGCGATTGGAAGGTCGCGACTAAAGCGACGTTTGCGATTGGAAGGTCGCGACTAAAGCGACCGTTTGCGATTGGAAAGGATTCCCGACCTACTCGCGAGTGCCCGTACAGTCGGTATGAAAATGCCCTAGGTAAATCCATAAGCCGATGAGCCAACGTATGCAGATCCTTTGCTTTCGAGTTATTCAGCCCCGAATCACGGGGACACGCTTCGCAGAACGAAGTTTCTCCCGAGCTATTTATCCGACGGGAGCTAAGACATGGTCAGGAAGTGCCGTATCTCGGACTCTAGGTTCCGGGAATAGGAATGTAACAAAAATGTTCGATTTGATGTGTTACAAGGCTGATCGCTTAGCAGAAGTTTTTATCGCGGACATTCAAGCGTCGAAGGAAAAGAACATTAATCGCAGAGTGGGTTAATGCCTCGCAGCCTAACCGACCTGACAAAAATCGAAACCGTATTGAAGGCCATTTGGAATAAGTGCCTATCCCAGTAGGCTCAAGTAACCCTTCGACAAGCCTGTCCTGAGCCCTTCGACTTAGCTCAGGACAGGCCCGTCGAAGGGCTCAGGGCGAACGGCCTGCTGGGATAGGCTCTAAGAACCTAAAGAAGAGTTCACAGTGAAAAAAGTAGCGCTGATCACCGGGACGACGGGGCAGGACGGGGCCTATCTGGCGGAATTTCTGCTGGAGAAAGGCTACGAGGTGCATGGGCTCAAACGCCGGGCGTCCCTCTTCAACACCGACCGGGTTGATCATTTGTATCAGGACCCGCACGTCGAGGACCGCCGTTTCATCCTCCACTACGGCGATCTGACCGATGCGACCAATCTGATCCGCGTCGTGCAACAGGTTCAGCCGGACGAGATCTATAACCTCGGCGCGCAAAGCCACGTCCAGGTATCGTTCGAAACTCCGGCCTACACCGCCGACACCGACGCTCTCGGATCGCTGAGGCTTTTGGAGGCGGTTCGCATTCTGGGGCTGGAGAAGAAGACCAGGTTCTACCAGGCTTCAACGTCCGAACTCTACGGCAAAGTACAAGAGATCCCCCAGACCGAAACCACACCGTTTTATCCGCGCTCGCCCTACGCCGTGGCCAAGCTCTACGCCTACTGGATCACGGTGAACTACCGCGAGGCGTATGGGCTTTACGCCTGCAACGGCATCCTCTTCAACCACGAGTCGCCGTTGCGGGGCGAAACCTTCGTCAGCCGCAAGATCACCCGTGGTCTGTGCCGGATCAAGCTGGGCCTCCAGGACTGCCTTTACCTCGGCAACCTGGATGCGAAGCGCGACTGGGGGCACGCCAGGGACTACGTCGAAATGCAATGGCTGATGCTGCAACAGGACGCGCCCGACGACTACGTCATCGCGACCGGCGTCCAGTACAGCGTGCGCGAGTTCGTGACCCTTGCCGCTGGGGAACTTGGGATCGAGCTCCACTGGGAAGGGACGGGCCTTGCCGAGCGGGGATACGATGCCGCTACCCGCCGATGCATCGTCGCGGTGGACCCCCGCTATTTCCGTCCGACCGAAGTCGACACCCTGCTGGGCGACCCTAGCAAGGCGCGGGCGAAGCTCGGCTGGGCCCCACGCATCAGTTTTCAGAGCCTGGTCAAGGAAATGGTCGAAGAGGATCTGAAAGCGGCGGAGCGCGACGCCCTGTGCCATCAAGCCGGCTACCGGGTGTTCGACTACCATGAATAAAGACGCCAAGATCTACGTCGCCGGCCATCGCGGTCTGGTCGGCTCGGCCCTGGTCCGTAGTCTCGAACGGCAGGGATATACCCATATCCTGACGCGGACCCGAGAAGCGCTCGATCTCACCGATCATGCGGAGGTGAAGCGCTTTTTCGAAACGGAGCAGCCCGAAATCGTCCTCGATGCGGCCGCCAAAGTCGGCGGCATCCGGGCCAACGACACCTACCCGGCGGACTTTATCCGCGACAACCTGTTGATCCAAACCCATTTGATCGACTGCGCCTATCGGAGCGGTGCGAAAAAGTTCGTCTTTCTCGGCTCCTCCTGCATTTACCCCAAACACGCGCCGCAGCCTTTGAAGGAAGACTATCTGCTGACGGGTCCCTTGGAGCCGACCAACGAATGGTACGCGGTGGCCAAGATCGCCGGCATCAAACTGTGCCAGGCGTACCGGCGCCAATACGGCTTCGACGCCATTGCCCTGATGCCGACCAATCTCTACGGACCGGGCGACAATTTCAGCCTGGAAAACTCGCATGTGTTGCCGGCCCTCATCCGCAAGTTCCACGACGCCAAGGCGGCGAGGGCGAAATCGGTGACCGTCTGGGGCACGGGCACGCCGCGGCGGGAATTCCTGCACGTGGATGACCTGGCCGATGCCGCGGTGTTTCTGATGGAGACTTACTCGGACGAAGCCATCATCAATATCGGTGTGGGCGAAGACCTCAGCATTCGCGAGTTGGCCGAGATGATCCGGAAAGTCGTAGGTTTCGAGGGCGACTTGGTGTTCGATCCGGAAAAACCGGACGGCACGCCGCGAAAGTTGCTGGACGTGTCGAGGCTCCACGCCCTCGGGTGGCGGGAGCGGATACCGTTGAGGCAAGGGATCGAAGAAACCTATCGCTGGTTCCTGGCTCACCAACACGAGTTGCGCTGGTAGGGATGTGGAAAGAGCTAGGGTGTTTTGACGGTAAATAACCTTTTGTTGGACGAGTTTCCCTAAAGCTGTAACAGCAGCCTGTTACGGTATCGAAACAATCCGGGGTTTTACTAAGAGCCTATCTCAGTAGGCCGTTCGCCCTGAGCCCTTCGACTCCGCTCAGGACAGGCCGGTCGAAGGGTTTTGGAGACCTACTGGGATAGGCTCTAAATAGCAAGAAAAGAAGGCCACATCCTCTGGGAGAGGGCAGGGGTTAGGGTAATCGAAGGAAGGCTTCTTTTCTTACAAACAGAACTTGTGAATCGATGCAAGATCCAGAAAAAGGGACAAGAACAAGAATTCTGGTATTGGTCACCGACGCGTTCGGCGGTCATGGGGAAATCTCCCGATTCAATAAGGATTTTCTTGGCGCATTGTGCAGCCACCCAATTTACGTTGTGTCCTAAGGCAATCGGAACAGTGTTAGATGTCACTACTTAGCACATTGAGCTTTATTGTTAATCATCCACTTAACTCGGAACGGCGATTGGCGTCGATCAAGCGTTTCGTGACTTGGCAGATTGGCAGCCGACTTGTTCCGGGGGCGGTAGCCGTTCCTTTTGTTAACGAGACTCGTCTTTTAACTCGGCCGGGCATGACAGGGGCGACCGGTAATCTTTATTGCGGCTTGCATGAATTCGAAGACATGGCGTTTGTTCTCCATTTTCTTCGCGAGGAGGATTTATTCGTAGATGTGGGTGCGAATATTGGCAGTTACACCGTTCTCGCAGCCGGAGCAGTTGGGGCGAGGACAATTTCCATAGAGCCAATAGAGGCGACATTTTCTAGTTTGCTCGACAACGTCCGCATTAACGGCCTTGACGATCGAGTTCGAGCAATGAATCTCGGTGTCGGAGGTGAATCGGGAACACTACGATTTACACAAGCTTCGGACACCACGAACCACGTAGTGAGCTCAGCAGATTCTGAAGGGGATACGATTGACGTGAGAATCGAGTCGCTCGACAGCGTACTCGCGGGTGAATCGCCAAGGCTTATTAAGGTCGATGTTGAAGGATTCGAAACAGAGGTTATCGGAGGCGCAGAGCAGACTTTTTCCAACCCGGCACTGATCGCAGCGCTCATGGAGCTAAACGGCAGCGGCGATCGTTACGGATTTGACGAAGATAAGCTTCACCAGATGGTGTTGGAATATGGCTTCGAATCATATTCCTACGTTCCGCTTGAACGGCGTTTAGTTAGTTTAAACGGCAAGAAGAATTTATCCGGGAATACGCTGTATATCCGTGATGTTGGGACGGTAGCGAAACGCTTACGGGAAGCACCGAAGTACAGTGTATTGGAGACCAAGATCTAAGGAAGCTTGGGTTAGTGCATGCCTCGACTCAGTTGCGTATTTGTTTGCTAACAACCGAATTCTCTGAGGGAGTGTCTTGTTAATGAGCAACGTTAGGGTTTTTATCTTCCATCGTATCAACTTGACCGGTTTGTTTGGGTTTTCCGTTTGAAAGCAGGGAAAATGGCTTCAAAGTTACAGGTGCTGGTTTTACTTACGGTTGCCTTCGGAGGATATAGAGGAATATCCAGACTTAACGGGAATTTTCTCGTGGGCTTGGGCTCACACCGTAGCTTCAAAGCCATAAGTGGGTTTTCTCGACCCACGCGTGTCCCGGTCAGCAACGATTGGTCGGCCCAACTCGAATTTATCAATCAGCGGACAACCGACATGGCGATATACAGTACGGCTACGTTATCGGGAGTTGGTACTGACTGCCGTGCACTCCGTTATCGGTTCTGGCTTTGCGTGTTCACGCTGATTCTGCTGTCGGCGACTTCGAAATACGTGCTAGCCGGTATCGCTGAAACAGTGGCCGAAGAGATTCGTTATGAAGCCACTTTGCCAAATAACAGTCCGATTGGTCGGCCATTGCCGTTAGCGGCTAGTTGGAATACCGGTGTTAGGCCAAATGCCTTAGATCCGGACTATCAATTAGCCATGATCGAAAAGGGCCATTTTTTGCTGCCTTGGTTTCAGTTGGATATGCCTAAAGGGCGGAAGGATGTCAAAAATTCAAGCGTTTATTACCAAAATGCTTTGACACGCAGTGGCGAACTCGGCCTCCCTATATCTTTCATTAGTACCCAATGGGAGAGGCCGCTATCAGATGATGCGCATTATCTGACACTGCCACGAGCTTTGAATCCTAACGTGATAAAAGCGGATGGCTCCGTCGCGCCTATGGTGTCGCCCTTCGGGCCAGTTCAGCCTTGGACCGATGTTGGCTACCAATGGACTGCTGCCAGCGTAGTCAGACGACTGCAAAATTGGTATCCGAACCCTCCGCTCGTCGTCTTCGTGTCGAACAACGAACATCCCAAGCTGAAATGGCAAGATGCCGATTTGGACGTACGCTACCTCACATTTAACAACTCCAAAACCGACGAAGCCAAGCGGAAAAGCGCAGGGCAGGGTTGGATCGATCGTTACCGCGCTCTTCAGGCAGGCATGCGTAGTGGGTTGAGAAATAGCGCTTGGAAGCAGAACGCAATCTTTGTTGGTTATAACGCCTTTGGAGGACTTGCCTTTGGCCGTTGGGGGCGTTGGATCAACTATTCACTGGCGATCACTGAACGGATCGAGCCTTGGCCTCTCGCTTGGGATGGCGCATCGCCGTCTTTTTATGTTCATGATTGGGACAACTCTACTGATTTTACAGCTATGAGCCCCCTAATCGGCTCCATGAACTGGGTATTCATGTTGGAGGATGCCTATCGCCTGAACCCAAACTTCTGGCTCGAATTATCAGTTTGGGATGGGCATCGGCCAAGAAGTAAAACCAGCAAAAGAGCCTATTACGCCAGGCTTGGCCAATCATATAGCCCGGATCGCTATGCGGGCATGGTCAAGTTCGGCATGTGGTTACTCCGTCCCAGAGTTATTCGTGAATTTCGCTTTCCGGAGGAAACTCGGAATGCCATAAATCCTTATTTTACCGAATTGATCCGAGCTGTTGATAATATCCATCACGACCCGGTACTCAAAGAGTTTTGGAGAAATGGGATATTGCTTCCGAATAAGAAACGCAAACATCCTTATCAGGAGCACATACCAGCCGAGTATGCGATGAAGGATCGGTGGTTCCTGCTTGATACCGATTTGGATCCGAAAAGACCATGGAATTTGTCCACGGAAATCCCGGTATTTACCTTGGCTTTGGAAAAAGGCGTGGCGCCTGATCGGGAATGGTTGATCGTAATTCATTCTCCGCTAGGTGATAGGGCGGATGTTGAAGTGACGGTGCCGGGATATGGAGGGGTCCGTGTGAGTGCGGCACCAAAAGGTAGCTATTACCACCTATATGAGGTGGACGGGAAAATCGAAATAGTTGGTAGGTTGTAGTTGAATCGAACATATGGCTTCGACTGTCCTGAATACTAAGATGCGCCGAGGCCAACCATTAGGCCTTCGCCAGCGTGTGTTATCCGGTGCGTTATGGGTTACGATCGCAAACGTAGCTTATCGGGGTATGTTGATGTTGGCCATGATGATGGTGGCCAGGATTTTAGGCAAAGAGGAATATGGCCAGCTCGGGATAATCCAAAGCAGTATCACCATGTTCGAGGCGATCGCTGCATTAGGGATGGGAATTACTGCAACGAAACATATTGCTGAATATCGGAATAGCGATAAATACAAAGTTTCCAGAGTGATCACGCTGACCAGAGTGACGACTTTTGTCACCGGGGTGTTTTTCGGGGTTGTCATATACCTGATTGCCCCACAGATGTCTACCACTATGCTGGGTTCTGGCGAGTTGACCGAGTTCGTAAGAATCAGCGCACTGATACTATTCTTTAATGCTATATCCGGTGGACGGGTGGGTATTCTGGCGGGTTTTGAAGCCTATCGCGCAATGGCACTTATCAATAGCCTCACGGGAACCATGACCGTGTTGCTGGTAGCCGGAGGGGCTCGTTTTTACGGCGTCGACGGCGCCCTTTGGGGCCTTGTCGGGGTGTCGTCGATAAACGCACTCTTGAATCATATTCTTAGTATCAGAGTTATGCGCAAAGAGGGGATTCCTCGGGCACCAAAGCTGACCCGTAGCGAATGGTATTTGTTATGGCGTTTCAGTGTGCCGGCTATGATGGCGGGGATTTTATATGCCCCAGTTAACTGGATTGGCGGGGCCTATCTTGTGAGGACCGACGGATTCGGCGAAATGGGCTTATTTGCTGCTGCCAATCAGTGGTTTTCTGTTCTGCTATTTATTCCGGGAGTAATCACCAGCGTGTTCCTGCCAGTCTTCGCGGATCACGGGGGACGAGGCCGGGAACACAACTTGCGCGGGCTTCTAGGAAAAGCATTGAAAGCTACCGTATTGGTATCGTTACCCCTTGTCGCCGCTGTTGCACTTTCAAGCTCCTGGATCATGCGTCTTTATGGGGAAGGATACTTCGAAGCGGCCACACTGCTCGTAATGATTGCGCTGGCCGCATTTGTGGCATCGACTCAAAATATATTGGGCAATGCCTTGGCGACTATTAACCGGATGTGGATCCATTTTGCATCGAATATGGTTTGGGCAGTCGTGTACCTGATGACGGTCATTATCCTGGTAGAACTCGGCTACAAAGCGATGGGATTATGTTTGGCAATATTGCTTGCCTATTTCGTAAAACTGCTTTTCTCTGGTGTTATGGTTCGTATGTATATTTCGAACGGTACTCGTTAGATTGATATGACACGCCCTGAAACTGCCGCCCGATGGAAAATTGATTGGATTATCATCCAAGATGGAGTCTGGACTGGGGCAGAATCCGTTGTTATCGGCGGAGGCCGGATTGGTGAAAACAGTCTAATTGGGGCTGGTTCTGTGGTCGTAACCGATATTCCGGATCGAGTCATTGCGGTAGCAAACCCATGTAGCTCAATCAAACGGTGGGAGAGCACGTTGAATGTTATGGGCGCCAATCGGAAGCGTTTGCGTGCCCGTCGCGTCCCTATTTGAGCTTGAAACCATAAAAGTAAATTAATGCCGAATCGCAATATCGTTTTTTGGCAAAGAAACCCAAGCCCTCACCAGTCCGCTTACATACGGGCTATGGCCGAGCTTCCAGGTATCGTAAATGTGCAGGGGGTTTTTATAAAGGATCTTGACGTATGGCGCAGGGAAATGGGGTGGTCAAGGCCGGACTTCGGATCTGTTGATATCAGTGTTGCTCCTAACAATGAAGCGTTCGATGCCCTTTTGGAGGCAGGGGGGGCAGAATGTACTCACGTGGTGTCAGGGATTATTGCCGAGCCTAGGCTCAGGAGAGTCCTTTCACATGCTAGAAACAAACAGACGTTAATTGGATTGTTGTCGGAAGGACGCGATTGGCGAGGGTCTAAAGGACTATTGCGCAGCTTGCATAGTTTCGGATGTGAAAGACGTTACACCGACGATGTTGATTTCGTATTGGCTATTGGGCACCTGGCAAGTAAATGGTATAGGAATATTGGATTTTCACCAGATAAGATATTTGACTTCTGTTATGTCGTGGAAGAAAAGAATGACGACACTGTCGATATCGCTTGTAGTAACTCTGATGGAATTCTGAAGATTCTTTTTGTAGGGCAATTGATTTCGCGAAAACGCGTCACCGTTTTATTGGAGGCGTTGAGGAAACTCAAAGGCGCCCCCTGGAAACTTTCGATCATTGGAGATGGCGTTGAAAAGCCAGTGCTAGTTTCCTTGGCGAAAGAACTTGGCATTTCAGCGTCTGTTGAGTTTTTCGGTTTTCAAGATAATGCTTCCGTACGCAGAGCTATTTCAAATGCTGATCTTCTGGCATTGCCTAGCCACTGGGATGGTTGGGGTGCCGTCGTCAATGAAGCGCTGATGGCGGGAACGCGAGTTGTATGCAGCGACTTCTGCGGTGCGGCAGATCTGGTACGAGATACTCCTTACGGAGGCGTCTTCGCCTGTGATTCGGTTGACGGTTTGGCGCATCAATTGAGCGCTCAGATTGCACGGGGCACTGTTAGTGCCGAAGAACGAGGGGCAATTCGGCGATATAGCGAGACCATAACCGGACCGGTGGTTGCCCAGTATTTAAGGGAAATTATCGAGCACGTATCCGGTAAAAATCCAATCCGGCCTATTCCTCCTTGGAAGCGTCCATTGAAGGAAATGGAGACGCAGCCATGAATGCATTGGCGTTGCGACATCAGGCCAGGCTGGTATCGGTTAAACAGCTTTTTCTGATTGTGGGCATTCTGGGCTGCCTGACACTAGGCGACGGAGTGGTGGCGGGAGCCCATGTCATGCTCGGCTTGTGGTTGTTATTGGGCATCCCGCAAACGATACAGGCTTTATCTCTGGCTGTTGTCATTAAATATCTGAATCCGGTTTTGTACACATACCCCGAGGGAGTGGGAGTGATGGGGTGGGGTGTAATCGTGCTGGGAGGTATACGGTTGCTATTTGGCACGAGAATACGCAATGTAAAAATTATTCTGCCTTTGGTTGGCTTTTCACTTGTCGTCGCCGCGTTATTCGTGGTGCAGGACAACAAAGCTCCGGGTGTGTCGGTCATGAAATTGATCATGTTTACCTACGTGTCGTGTGCCATCGTTCTTGGCTGCGCATCGCTGAGCGAGGAGCAAGCGCGGGAATTGGGTACATGGTTCAATTCGCTGATCGCTGCCGTCGTGTTGTTGTCGCTGCCGGTGTTCGCATTTGCCGAGGTCGCTTATGCGAGAAACGGGCAGGGGTTCCAGGGAATATTGAACCATCCTCAAGCTTTCGGTCCTATCTTGGCGCCCGCAGCCAGTGCATTACTTGCCAGCATTTTTTTCGGCAAGCCGAAGAGCTTTCTACGTTTTCTTGCCATCGTTTTGGGACTGATAGCCTTGATAATCGTGTCACAGGCGAGGACTGCATTGGCTGCTGTGATGCTGAGCATGGCCGCCACGACGGCCGTGGTCTTTTTCAAGAAAAGGAAATTTATGCAGTTTCGCATGGGACGCTTCATCAAGATTTCTACGTTGGCACTTGTCGCGTTAATGCTGGCTGTGGCTTCTTCATCTGTCCTGCAAGAAAAGCTGATGGGTTATGTCTATAAGCGAGGTTCGACGAATATCGAATCGGCGCTTTCATCGCGCAGTGGCGGTATTGAGTCGCAATGGAACTACTTTCTGGAAAATCCTCTGACCGGGTGCGGCTTCGGCGTCTATCCATGGGGCCTAGGACGTCTGGGAGCGGTCGAGTTCATGGGATTGCCGATATCGGCTCCAGTGGAGAAGGGTTTCTTGCCGACCGCAATATTGGAGGAAACCGGGCTACTTGGGGGGATAAGCTTTCTCGGTGTGCTGATCTATCTGAGCCGGCGTGTGATTGCGCAGCGAAATACCCAGTGGATGGCCATGTTTTTTGCCTGCATTTTTGTGAACGTGGGGGAGATGGTTATTTTCTCGGTGGGGGGTGTCGGTTTGTTGTATTGGCTGATGATCGGCGTAGCGACACGTGTTCCGCCGGACCAGGGCACTGAAAATAGCGAGCCACAAAAAAATCGGAGTATCGCAATAAGGTCACACCTAAGAACCGATTCGGCAACGGCAATGGCTGGCTTTACTAGATCAGCTTCGAGCAAAGACTTGAGAAACGAGGTTCGAAGCCAAACGGGTGTCTCACTCTTATGAAGATAATTCAAGTTGTTTCGGGAATCGATAATCTGGCGGGGGGGCCTTCGTATACGGTGCCGAGGCTATGTGAGACCTTGGGAGAAAGGAATTGTCATGTAGAGCTTCACACGCTAGAACCGTTACCTAAGTCAGCCAGTAAAACCGGTTACGACATCCAGGCGTATCCAAAAACCGGGTTGCCGCTAATGAGTCGATTCGGCTTATCGCCTGCGATGATATCTGGGTTGACGGGTGCGGCAGGTTCGGCAGATATCATTCATAACCATGGCTTATGGCTTTTGCCGAATTTGTACGCTTACCAGGCAGCCTGCAATCAACGGGTCCGTTTTGTGGTTTCTCCCCGCGGGATGCTGTCGTCATGGGCGTTGGCGCACTCGAAATGGAAAAAGCGCTTGGTCTGGCACTGGAAGCAGAAACGTGCGCTGGAAGCGGCCGCATGTTTTCACGCCACTGCGGAAAGCGAACTGGAGGATATTCGCCGCTTGGGTTTTTCATCGCCGGTAGCGGTGATACCGAACGGCATGGACGTGCCCAGAGAGGAGCGGAAGTCTTTGCCAGGCTCGCGAAGGTTGTTGTTTCTCGCCCGAATCCACAAGATAAAAGGCGTCGACATCCTGCTGAAGGCCTGGGGTCGCCTGGAAGAGCGTCATTCGGACTGGGAATTGACCGTAGCCGGTCCTGACGACGGGGGCTATTTAGACGATATAAAACGGTTGGCAGCAGCCCTGCAGCTCAGGAAGGTGGATTTTACCGGTCCGGTGTATGGTGAGCATAAACGCAACTTGCTGCTTTCTTCGGACCTCTATGTGTTGCCGACGCACTCCGAAAATTTTGGAATGACCGTCGCCGAGGCATTGGCGCACGGCGTTCCCGCGGTAGTCACCAAGGGCGCGCCCTGGCGGGGACTTGAGGACCACCGGTGCGGTTGGTGGATTGAATTAAGCGAAGATTCCCTTACCGCCTGCCTTGATCAGGCAATGATGAAAGGAGATACGGAGCTGCGCGCCATGGGGGAACGCGGGAGAAACTGGATGCTGCGGCAATATTCCTGGTCGTCTGTTGCCGAGAAAATGGAGCACACCTATTCGTGGCTGCTCCACGGGGGGGAGCGCCCCGCGTGGATCAGTTGCACGTAAACCCGTGGTGTTCAAACTCAGTCAAGTTGAATCGTTTCCGTATTGGTATTCATTGCAACCCATCGCTTTTTCAGCGGCACCATTCATTATGTCGAGCTCTGTTACCTTTTCTCGCAGTTCTAGCCCCCACTCGCTGAAGAACCGGGCACTACGGGCGCTATGGGGTTGGGCATGGCTGCTGTTGTTCCGTCCAAGTCCCCGAACGTTCCACGCGTGGCGGCGGGCTTTATTGAGGCTATTCGGAGCTCGTATCGGCAAAGGGGTTTATGTGTATCCCTCCTCGAAAATTTGGGCGCCGTGGAACCTGGAGATGGAAGACCACAGCTGCTTGGGGGATCACGTGGATTGCTATTGCGTGGACAAGATTCACCTCGGCGCTCACGCCACGGTCAGCCAATACAGCTATTTGTGCAGTGCCAGCCACGATTACACGCGCGCCGACCTACCTCTGATAACAGCGCCCATATCGGTCGGGGCAGGGGCTTGGGTAACGGCGGACGCTTTCGTGGGACCGGGCGTCGTCATTGGCGAAGGCGCGATCGTCGGAGTCAGGTCTACGGTGTTGAAGGACGTTGAGCCGTGGACAGTGGTGGCGGGGACCCCGGCTCGGAAAATCAAAGATCGAGTGATGCAGGAATGACGTTTTACCCTCATTGGGCGATGACGTTTCGCCGCCGCAGGCGAATTTTGCGACGGCAATGCGCGCGAGCGGTTTTTCGTGTTCAACATCGAAGAACCGCATTGCCGAACATGGAGTGTCTTCACCTAATGGAAAACGTGTGATTAGGAATTCGGAATGGCTAACCATAAGATCATTTTCGTCAACCGGTACTTTTACCCGGACCATTCGGCGACCAGCCAAATGCTGAGCGATCTAGCGTTCGACCTGGCGTGCGAGGGTTATCCAGTGAACGTCGTCACCAGCCGCCAGCTTTACGACCGGCCTACTGCCGAACTGACCAAGGCGGAGGATATACGCGGCGTTCGCATCTTCCGGATTTGGACCACGCGGTTCGGTCGGGCCGGATTGCTCGGCCGGGCTTTGGATTATGCGAGTTTTTATCTGTCCGCATTTTTGGTGTTGTTGCGGTTGACGGCCAAGGGCGATGTGATTGTCGCCAAGACCGATCCGCCGCTGATATCGGTGATCTGTGGGCTGGTCGCGGTCCTTCGGGGCGCTGCTTTGGTGAACTGGATTCAGGATCTGTTCCCCGAGGTGGCGACGGAACTCGATATGAAAGCGATCGGTCCGGCCATGCCTTTGGCCCGGAGCCTACGGAACTGGTCTTTGCGTAGAGCGGCCTGCAACGTGGTATTGGGCGAGTTGATGGCGCAAAAGCTCTCGGAACAGAGGGTCGATGCGGAGAGTGTTCGGGTGATCCCGAATTGGGCGGACGGCGACCATATCAAGCCCTTGGCGCCGGAAGACAACGAATTGCGCCGGGAATGGGGTCTCGAAAACAAATTCGTCGTGGGTTATTCCGGGAATCTCGGGCGGGCTCACGAGTTCTTTACCATTCTTCGAGCGGCGGAGATCCTCCGGGACCGGGATGAGAGGATGATGTTCCTGTTTATCGGCAGCGGCGCGCAGCGTGTTGCGCTGGAGCAATGGATCGAAGCGCACGCCTTAACGAACGTGTTGTTTCGGCCGTACCAACCAAAAGAAAAGCTCGGACTCAGCTTGAGCGTTCCGGATGCGCATCTCGTTTGTCTCAAACCGGGTCTCGAAGGGTTGATCGTCCCCAGCAAGTTCTACGGTATCGCGGCGGCCGGTCGGCCGACGCTGTTCGTGGGCGACCCGGACGGCGAAATCCCGAGAGTCTTGAATGCGGTGAACTGCGGGTACGCCGTTTCCGCTGGAGATCCGGAAGGACTGGTTCGGTATATAGAGGCCTTGAAGTCCGATCCGGATGCTTGCCGGCAAATGGGGCTGAGAGCACGGACCGAGTTCGAGCGGCGATTCAGTCGTCCGCGGGCCGTCGCGGCCTGGAAGGACCTGCTGGATTCCTTCGGGTCGGAGAAAGCAGCCGAGAGCTCGGATTCGAGCTATTCAAGGACTTTCTAATTCTTTCGGGCGATGAATTTGAGGACGGGGCGGTATCTTGAGTCGGTGTCGGTTGTCACTCGTGTGTCGGCATCTTTCGTTGCGTGGCGTGTCGCATGGTGCGCAGTGATTTCGGTGTTTGCCATTGCATTGCTGCTTGGCAGCCGTGCGGGCGATTTTTTGGCTATCGAGTCCAATAATCCTCGGCAGGCCGACTTGGTCGTGATTCTGGGCGGCGGGTGGGAAACGCGAGTGGCGACGGGCGGATCTTTGATGCGCGACGGGTGGGCTGAGCATGTTCTTTTAACCGGAGTACAGAAAGCGCACGATCGGAATGGGGAACCGTCGAACGATCCGAGATATAGCTATCTCCGGTCGTTGGGAGTGTCGAGTGAAACAATTCTGCTGGACAGTTCCGCCAAAAGCACATGGGAAGAAGCGCACGTTATAAGGGATTTGGTTAAGAAAAACGGCTGGAGCAGCGTCCTTATCGTTTCCGATCCGCCACATTTCCGGCGGCTCGGATGGGTTTGCGAGCGGGTATTGGGTGTCTCGAATATCGATTATCGTTTGATCGCGAGCCGGCCGCGTTGGTGGAATCCAAGTCTGTGGTGGGAAAACAAAATCTCGGCTTCCTTTGTACTTAAAGAATTCATAAAGCTTTTTTATTACCGCGTTAAGTATGTTTGAGTTTAGATATCTTGGGTAATAGGAGGCTATTCCAGTTGACCCTAGAAACCCTTCGACTTTGCTCAGGACAGGCCCTTCGACTTTGCTCAGGGCGAACGGCCTACTGGACCAGTGCCGTTAAGGTAAGCTGCCATGCCACGTAGGGAAGGTCCCGCGACTAAAGCGATGTTTGCGCCTTGCGCTGGTTGTGCTGGTTCCCAAACTCCCGTTTGGGAACCCAGTTTGGGAAGCTCCGGCTTCTCGATTCGCGTGCGGTTTCTGGAAGCTAGAGCTTCTCGGGTAGGACGCCCAAACGGGAGTTTGGGCGCCAGCGGAATGGGCTGTTTGCGATTGGAATAACGGGGTAGGACTTATTCCAAATTGCTTTCAGTCAGGAATTCATTTTGTAGGATGGGTTTCGCTTCGCTCTACCCATCCTACGATGAATGTTCGCTCGAATGCCGAATGGAGTTAAGCGGATGATATCGCCTTATTTGGGGCAGGCACTAAGAATAGAAATAGAGAAAGGCCGGACATAATGGTTGCAACAGATTCGAAAACTGAATTGTGGGATATCGGACTCAAGTTTTGGGGGTGGTTCAGCCTTTTGATAGGGATATCGGTATTTACATTTTTTGACGGCCTCAAATTCGTCTTCGGATACTGGACGACAAGCGAGGAATACAGCCACGGTCTTCTGATTCCGTTCATCACCGCTTTCCTGATCTGGCAGAAAAAAAACGAACTGGCCCGGTTGCCGTTCGAAGGCTCCTGGGCCGGTGTAGGTGTCGTCGGCTTGGGGTTGGGACTTTATTTTCTGGGCGAATTGGCGACGCTCTACATCATCGTCCAGTATGCCTTCCTGGTCGTCTTGTTCGGCCTGGTTCTCGCGGTGACCGGGTTCAAGATATTCAAGCAGATTTGGATACCGCTGTTCTTTTTGTTTTTTTCGATTCCCTTGCCCAATTTTCTCTACCAGGGCCTGTCGAGCAAACTTCAGCTTCTTTCCTCGGCACTCGGCGTCTCTTTCATTCGGGCCTGCGATATCAGCGTTTATCTCGAAGGCAATGTCATCGACCTCGGCTCGTACAAGCTTCAGGTGGTGGAAGCCTGCAACGGGCTGCGTTATCTCTTTCCCCTGATGAGCCTCTCGTTCATGTGCGCCTATTTCTTCAAGGTGGCATTGTGGAAACGGGCCGTAATTTTTCTTTCCAGCATTCCGATCACGATTCTGATGAACAGCTTTCGCATCGGCATCATCGGGGTAATGGTCGAGTACTGGGGAAAATCGATGGCGGAAGGATTCCTGCACGATTTCGAGGGCTGGGCAATCTTCATGGCCTGCACCGGCCTACTGGTGGGGGAAATGTGGCTGCTGGCCAGGATCGGGCGGGAGCCGCGGCCGTTGCTGGAAGTGTTTGGTTTGGCGTTTCCGGAACCGTCGCCGAAGGATGCGTTGTTCCGGGAGCGCACCTTGCCGCGCCAATACTGGCCGGTGCTGGGGCTTTCGGTCGTGGCATTGGGGGGGGCTCAACTCCTGCAGCATCGGGAAGAATTCGTTCCTCCTCGTGCCGAGTTCGTCGATTTCCCCATGCAACTGGCCGATTGGACGGGGCGGCGCGAGACGATGGAGCAGCAATACATCGATGCGCTCAAATTCGATGACTACATTCTGGCTAACTATGTCCGCGACGGGGTCATGCCGGTCAATTTTTATTCCGCCTATTACGCCTCCCAGCGCAAGGGCGAGTCGATACATTCGCCCCGCTCCTGCATTCCGGGCGGCGGTTGGGAAATCAAATCGCTGGAAACCGTGAATGCCGATCTTCCCGACGAGGAAGGCGATCCGCTTAGGATCAACCGCCTGGTCATTCAGAAAGGCGAGGATCGCCAGCTCGTTTACTACTGGTTTCAGCAGCGCGGGCGCAATCTGACCAACGAATATGCCGTGAAGTGGTATCTGTTCTGGGATGCGCTGACGCTTAATCGTACCGACGGCGCCCTGGTGCGGCTCACGACCTATCTTCCCCGCGGAGAGGAGCTCGCGACGGGCGAGGCGCGGCTCAACGAGTTCCTGCGTGTCTTGAAGCCGCAATTGAATCGTTATATCGCGGATTAGACGCATGCGCTTAATTTTGCCGAAGTTGTACGCCAAAGCCGTTAAGTCAAGCTGTCATACCGGCAGGGAGTGCCGGTATCCAGAGCACGGGGATGTGATCCAGGCTGATGCTATCCCTGGCTTCTGGGTTCCGGCATTCCCTGCCGGAACGACGGTATGGAGCTTAATTTAGCGGTATTGGCAGGTACGGATAAGGATTTTCTATGCAGCTTTTTGTGCTGTTCTTGACCACCCTGTTTCTAGCCATGGTGCTGGTGGCCGCACTGATCCGATTTTCTGCGCCGCTCGGCCTGGTGGATGTTCCCGATGCGCGGAAGGTCCATGTTTCGGCGATTCCACGGGTGGGCGGGATCGGCATGGTCATTGCGACCATCGTGGCGCTGCTCCTGGAGTTCGATCTCGATTCCGGATTCCGGATCTGCCTGCTCGGCGTCGGCATTCTAAGCGTGTTCGGCTTACTCGACGATCGCTACGACCTGAACTACAAGATCAAGTTTTTCGGTCAGTTCGTGGCGGTGCTGGTGGTGGTCGTTTTCGGCGACATCGTGATCCGCCGCTTGTGTTTTTGGGACTGCGGAACGCTGCCCGATGCCGTCGCTTACCCGCTGACGGTATTCTTTTTGCTCGGCGTGACGAATGCGATGAATCTGGCCGACGGTTTGGACGGACTGGCGGCGGGACTCAGCATTCTGAGTCTGGCTTGCATTGCGTTTCTAGCCGATTTGGCCGACGGCTATCAAACAATAGCGACTGCTGTTGCCATCCTGGGCGCCATCTTGGGATTTCTGCGCTACAACACTCACCCGGCCATCGTGTTCATGGGGGATACGGGCAGTCAGTTTCTGGGCTTCTCGGCGGGCGTTCTTGCCGTGTTGCTTACGCAAAAGGTCAATACGGCGCTGAGCGGTTCTTTGCCGCTGCTGATCTTGGGATTGCCGATCATCGACACTTTGCTGGTCATGGGGCATCGGATACTTCGCGGCGTGTCGCCGTTCAAGCCGGACCGGAACCATTTTCACCATAAGCTCCTGTCTCTGGGTTTCGACCATTATGAGGCAGTGTTGACGACGTACGTGGTCCAGGCGTCCTGCATTCTTCTCGCGTATTTTCTCCGTTACGAGTCCGACCTATTGGTTCTGGCGATCTATCTGGCCCTGTTCGCCGTGGTCGGAGCGTTCTTCCCGCTCGCACAGGCGTTCCGTTGGCGCCTACACGGAGTCGACCGTGGCCAGGCGTCGTTTCTCACCCGAAAATTGAATTTGATTCTGGAGAAAGCCTGGCTGGACAAAACGGCTTTTCAATCCGTCCGTCTCGCCGTGCCGTTGTTCCTGGTTGCAACCGCTCTTGCGACGAAGAAGGAAGAACTGGACGACATCGCGGTGTTTGCCGCGGGAATTCTGGTGACCTGGCTGGTTTGGGTAGGGGCTCGTCTTCCCGGTGCGGGCTTCATCGAGCGCGTGGCCGTTTACTCGAGCGTGATCCTGGTGGTTTATCTCGCCCAGACCGCCGGTTTCGAGTACTCGGAGGCGGAGCGCTGGTTCAATTACGCTATCGCCTTGCTGGCCGTCATCGTGGGCGTGGGCGTGCGGTTTTCGGGGCGCTACTTCACCCTGACGCCGTCGGACTTCCTGGTGATGTTCGTGCTGTTGGTCGCGGCGAACTTACCGGTTTTTAGTCAAGTCAACTACGCCAAGATCGCCGTCCAATCGGCGATCCTGCTGTACGGCGTCGAATACGTCCTGCGCCGCGGGAGCGGAACCGTCTGGGCGGTGCGGAGCGGTGGGATGCTGGCTCTGATCGCGCTGGCTCGCTGGATGGTTCTTTGAGCCGCGTTCTCCGTACATTCAAACGTAGATCCGGATAAGCATGCGGTTTTATGCAGCAGGCCGGCAATCCTTTGCCGATTCGCCGTGTCGGGAATGGATTCCCGACCTACGACCCGGCGGTTCGACGTAGGTCGGCAATCCCTTGCCGACGAATCCCTTCAGCCCTGAATGCCTCCTTCCGTCAGCTTCGCGGGATCCAGAAGCTCGGACAATTCCTCGCGCGGAATCCCGGTCATTTCGGCGGCCACGTCGATGATCGGCCGTTGCTGCTTGTAGGCCGCTTTGGCGATTTCCGCCGCTTTGAGATAGCCGATGACGGGATTCAGCGCGGTAACCAGAATGGGATTGAGTGCCAACGCTTTCTTTAAATTGTCTTCACGAACGACGAAATCGGCGATGGCCTTATCCGCCAATTGACGCGAGACGTTCGCCAGCAGGTCGATGCTTTGCAGCAGATTGTATGCGACGACCGGCAGCATGACGTTGAGCTGGAACGATCCGGACTGGCCGGCGACAGTAATCGTGGCATCGTTGCCGATGACTTGTGCGGCGACCATGCAAACAGCCTCCGGAATCACCGGATTGACTTTGCCCGGCATGATGGAACTGCCGGGCTGTAGCGCCGGCAGTTCGATTTCACCTAGACCCGCCAGGGGGCCGGAATTCATCCAGCGGAGATCATTGGCGATTTTCATGAGGCTGACCGCCACGGTCTTCAGTTGGCCCGACAATTCCACGGCCGCGTCCTGGCAACTCAGGCTTTCGAAAAACGAGGCATTGGGCGCGAACGGCAGGCCCGTGGCGTCGGAAAGCGCCTCCGCCATTTTCGCCGCGAACTCCGGATGGGCGTTGATGCCCGTACCTACGGCCGTGCCGCCCTGGGCGAGTTTGTAGATACGCGGTAATGAGGCGCGCAGACGCTCAACGCCGTTTTGGATTTGCAACGCCCAGCCGGAGAGTTCCTGGCTCAGGGTGACGGGCATGGCGTCCATGAGATGGGTGCGTCCGGTCTTGACCACGTGCTCGAGCGATTGCGCCTTGTAGACGATCGTGGTCTGCAAATGCTCCAGTGCGGGGATGAGCTGTGCGTTGACGGCGAGCGCGGCACTGACGTGGATCGCCGTCGGAATGACGTCATTGCTGCTTTGCCCCATGTTGACGTGGTCGTTGGCGCTCACGCTTTGTCCGCAGGCACGGGAGGCAAGCGTGGCGATGACTTCGTTGACGTTCATGTTGGTGCTGGTGCCGGAACCGGTTTGGAATACGTCGACCGGAAACTGGTTGCCGTAACGTCCGTCGATTATGTCCTGCGTTGCCCGCTCGATAGCCTCGGCAAAGCCGCTGTCCAAAACGCCCAAGTCTCTATTTACGCGGGCGGCGCACTGCTTGATCAAGGCTACGGCCGCGATAAAGGCCGGCGGCATCCTGAGTCCGCTGATCGGGAAATTTTCCACCGCGCGCTGAGTTTGGGCGGCATAAAGGGCATCGGCCGGCACCTGCAATTGGCCCATGCTGTCTTTTTCGATGCGGAAAGCGTTTTGGTTCATGACATTGAAAATCGGTTAAGTGTTAACGGATTAGTTAGGCCGCATGATGTTTGATAAGCCGGACTAGGACAGGCTATGGAGAAACTCGCCTAACCGTTCTTCGTCGAAGGGCCAGCCGAGTTCGGCACCCGATGCGGAATCGCGCACGACCGGAATCCGAACGCCATAGCGGTGTTCCAACTCGAGTTTCTCGGCGATATCTACTATCTCGACGGGAATCTCGGCGCCTTTCGCTTGAATCGCTTTAGACAGCAGAAATTCCGCGTCTTCGCACAAATGACAACCGTGTGTGCCGTAAAGTATTAGTCGAATCAATCTTGCTCGTCCTCGCTGGATACGACCGGAAGTTTGCGCATCGTCGTCCGGTTCCGGAGCGCGGCAATCTGGCCTCGGTGATAGGGGCAGTGACGGATGTCACGGGGACATCGCTCGCGAGCGGCTAAGCTTATCAGATTAGAGGGGAAACATGCCGAACGAAGATTGTTCGACCGCTCCACAAGTGGGGGGCCTTACGGATAGAGGTACTCAAGCAGCGGCGATGTCGTTTTTCTGGCGAGGACAAAAGAGAAAACGCCCGTTTCATGTCGCATCGGATAATGTCGGGCGTGGTTTCATCACGACGTCCGAAGTGTGGGCGTTTATGGCAGGTATTCGTCGACAGCGCGCCTGTCCCATCGTTTCCAGCTTGGAAACGATGCGGGGTAATCGATCCCGGTCGCCAAACGGTCGCCGGAACCGCTATGCTTAGCCCTCCGTTTAGCGAGCAGCGGGCGCGTGCCGCGCGCGTTGTTCGCACGGAAAATCGCCAGACGGTTGGGCATTCTCCGCGTTCTGAATTACCGAAATGACCGCCGGCCGAATCTGTTGATTGTCAACGAGGTAATTTGTCACAGACGGCGAAATGAATTTACTTGCAGACTGGCAATTCGCCCGGTTTGCCTTATCGAGGAAGCGCTCTGCGCGGCAAGCTCCATCGAAATCCTGAAGGGCGAGACGCTACGATGATAACGTCTTTGATCCGCACCACCCGGCGTGCGAATTTGCTGAGGGTTGGATTTTGATTTGTAAAGGTTCGAAAGTCGTCAGAAAACGGTCAGTTTTTGGTCAAATATGGTTTGTTCCGCCAACTGCAATGCTAACCACGAATGCCGGAGCCTGTAGGTATGGAGATCGGTAAGAGTTTGCTATTCGGCCCTTTTCGGCTAGACGCCGGAAACGCCGTCTTGTGGCGAGGGTCGGAGGTGGTGGGCTTGCCGCCGAAAGCCTTTGCGCTTTTGCACTACTTGCTTATGAATCCCGGCCGGCTGTTAACCAAGGACGCTTTGCTCGATGCGGTCTGGCATCGCCGCTATGTCAGCGAGTCGGTTCTTAAAGGATGCGTCAACGAATTGCGCAAAGCTCTGGCGGATGATCCGAAATCACCCACTTACATCGAAACGGTGGCGAAACACGGCTATCGCTTCATTGCCGAGGTAATGCAGGCAGACAGCCGGGAAGTTCGTGCGCCGGCACTGTCGCCAATTGCAGCCAATCGCGCCGCCCATGATGTGAATTCGATGTATTGGGTAGGGCGGCGGAGCGAGTTGGAATGGCTGGAAGCACGCTTCGAACGGGTAAGGCATGGTGAGCGTCAGATAGTCTTCTTCACCGGCGAGGCCGGGATAGGCAAGACCACCCTAATCGATATGTTTCTGGCTCGCGCCAACGGCACGAATCTGGGGCTGCTACGCGCCCGATGCGTCGAACAGTGCGGTGCGGGAGAGGCGTTTATGCCTTTGATCGAGGCTTTGGAGAACGAATGCCGCGGAGCTGGCGCGCAGCAATTGGTCGACCGGCTGCACCGACATGCACCGACCTGGCTGATGCAAATGAACTCGGTCTTGACGCCCGCGGATAAGGACAAGCTCAGCCAGCAGGTCCTGGGCGCAACGAATGCCCGAATGCTCAGAGAGGCGGCGGAGTTTTTCGAGAGCATCAGCTCCGAATTTCCCTTGGTCCTGGTGATCGACGATTTGCATTGGGGCGATTATGCGACGGTCGATCTTATCTCTCTATTAGGGCGTCGAAGTTCACCGGCTCAGTTATTCGTCATCGCGACATACCGACCGGTCGACGTAAGTTTGACGCAACACCCGATCAAGCGGATCAGGCACGAATTGCAGGCGCGCGGTTTATGCGCCGAGCTGGCCTTGTGCGGTCTGGGCGAGGACGAAATCAAGGAATATTTGGTATCGCGCTATCCCGAAGAGGGGGGGCATGAGACTTTATCGTCGTCCATTTACCGATGGACCGAGGGCCATCCCTTTTTCATGGTAAATCTGGTCGAACATCTGGTCGATTTGGGGCGCCTTACATCGAGTTCCTACGATACGGGCTCGAAGCTGGCGATACCCGATAATCTCTTGGAAATGATAGACGCGCAAATCGATCGCCTGAGCGCTTCCGAGCGGCGCTTGCTCGAAATGGCGAGCGTATTCGGCGTCGAATGGTCTGCGGCACTGCTGGCAGCCGTATCCGGCGAAGATTTGGCGACGATCGAACTGTGTTGCGATGAACTCAGCCGGCGCGGCCAGATGTTGAAGTCATGCGGTGCCGACGAGTGGGCGGACGGGATAATGGCCGGACGCTATGGTTTTCGGCATTCCCTCTATCGCGAAATCCTTTATCGCCGCCTTGCGCCCGGGCGCCGGATGCAGTTGCACCGGTCCACCGGAGAATGCTTGGAAAATGGATACGGCGAGAAATCCAAAACGATCGCGGCGGAATTGGCCAATCATTTCGAGCAAGGCAAACAGCTGTCTAAGGCAATCATGTATCTGCGTCTGGCGTCGGAGAACGCCGTGAGCCGCTATGCCAACCGAGAAGCGATAGACTACATCAGCCACGCGCTACGCCTGTCCGAGTCGTTTCCGGAGGCGGAACGCGAGGCCTTAATCATGGAATTGCTGTTCAGACGCGGTGTCGTAAAGCGTTCTATGGACGACACCGATGGCGCCATGGAAGACTTTTCGGCTATTCGCAAGCTTGCGGTCAGCGCGGGTCTTCCGCTTTGGGAGCTCAAAGCCTTGATTGAACAAGGCAGGGTTTGTTATTGGATGGATCGGCCCCGCTGCCTCGCGTTAGTGACCGAGGCGGTAGAACGCGCTCTGGATTTAAAGGACGAGATGACCGAAATCCTGGTTCGAGGCTCCTGGGCCGGATGGCATAACACTTTGCAGGGATGGAGCGAGCACTACATCCGGGATTGTCGAAAGGCCATGGATATGGCCCGCGCAACGCGGAATCGCGAATTGCTTAACGCCAGCCTCACCTTGCATTCCAGTTTCGAATACGCCAGGGCCGACTATCGGTCGGCGATCGCTCTCGCACGCGAGGCAATGGAGATCGCTCAGAACCGGGGCGACGCATTGCAATACATGGTTTGCGAGGCCCTTTGCATAAGGTCGATGCTGCACATCGGAGAGTGGGGGGAAGCCCGGCGCCATATCGCCAAAGCATTAGAGATGGCCGAAAGGAACGGCAATGTCTTTGCAATCATCCATTTCACTCTGCTCATGAGCTGGTTACACGAGCAGGCTTTGGATTATGAAGGTGCACGGAGTCTGTGCCAGGCCGCGATGGAAAAAATGCACGACCAGCGGGATTCCTCGAATGCCTTTTTCGGACTGATCCGGTTGGGCGCGGCCCATCTGGGTTTGAGGCAATACGCCGAAGCCTTCGAGAGTTTCGCCAAAGCCGATCAGCTGCTGGATGCCTGTCAGGGACTGATGGATTGGTATCTGCGGCCGCTCTTTCATTTAGGGCTCGGTGAATACTGGCTGACGCAAGGCCAGTGGGAAAAAGCCGAAGAGCAGGCCAACAAGGTTTGCGAGCTCTCGGCCTTGCCTCCCGATCCGGCTTATCTGGCGCTGGGACATCGGCTGTTGGCCGAAGTGGCCATGGGCCGAAAGGCATTGGATACGGCAGGCGCGGAAGTCGAACAGGCGTTGTCCCATCTCGGTACGATCGAGGCCGCACTCGCGGCATGGCGGGTGTACGCAACCGCTGCGGAGCTGGATAGCCGAAGGGGACGCCTCCCTGAAGCAGAAACCTACCGCCATCGCAGCGCAGCGATACTTCGAGGCTTGGCCGAATCCATGGACGAGGCGGATTGCCTGCGTCAGTCGCTGCTGCGACATCCGCTGTTAACCGGCATTTGCGAGTAATTCCAAATCAAAACTTCGCGTGAATTCCGCCGAATACCGTGGTTCCGGGAGTGTAGCGGGCGTAGATGCCGCCGGTTCGGTTGTTGGTAATATTGTCACCGCGCACATAAAGATCGAGTTGCGGCAACACGCGATAGGTGGCTATGAGATCGACACGGACGGTGTCGTCCGTGGCCAAAGTCGCCGCGCTATCGTTCCATTGCGAGCCTTGGTATGTTGCATTCGCGCGGAGGCTCAGCGGCAAGGCATCCAGGTTCCACTGCGTCCAGATGCGGCCGGATTTTTCCGGATGCACCGGCAAAGGCCGGTCGTTGTCCAGATTGCGGCTGTACTGATAAGTGAAGTCCAGACCGCTGCGGAGCTGTTCGGACCAGAGAACTTCCAACGAAGCCTCTGCTCCGGCGATGCGGGCCCGCGGCGTGTTGCCGAGGCGAACAAAGCGTCCCAAGCTGATTTCTGAAGTGATCAGGTCGTTATAGCGACCGTAGTAGCCGGTTACGGAGATGTATAGATTGCGGATCGGCACCCAATCGAATCCGGCATCTGCCGTCAAGCCTTTCTCCGGTTTGAGAATGGGACTGCCCAAGAGCGGCATATACAGTTCGCCGTAGCTGGGGGCGCGGAATGCGGTGCCCGCGTTGGCCCGGAGGCTCAAGGATGACGAAACGTCCCAGCGAGACCCGAAATGCAGTAGCGTGTGTTTGCCGTAGTCGTCGTGGCTTTCCACCCGGACGCCCGCTTCTTGGTACCATTTCCCCAAATCGGCCTGCAGCTCGCCAAATCCGATCACGGTCTTTCGCTCGTCGTGGAATTGCGACGATTGCAAGGGATGTTCACTTTCCCCATGCTCGTGACGCACCTGCCCACCCCACACCAGTCGCCAGGATCGCTGGCGCGTCTGATCGTTTAAAAGTGCGTGACTGTTGCGCCAATCGGCGAACATCAAATGGCTGCTGAAACTGAACGGTAGACGGCCGGCTCGAGCGGCGACGTCGTTCTCGGTGTAGGCCAGCTGCAACCGACTGGTCCAGTCATCGGTCAGATGCGCTGAGGCGGTATTTTGGGTCAGCCACAGTTTTTCGTGAAAATCCGTGGTCGCACTGTCGACGAACGTTGGAAGACCGGCCGGAGTCACCCCCGGTAGATCGGCGTCCTGCCATGAGTCTTTGTAGAGGACGCTGCCGTCCACGGCCAAATCCGGCGTGAACCGCGCGCCGTATCGCGCTATCCCTAAGGTGCTGCCGAAGCGGTCCCGCTCCGGATTGCCCCGGTCGGGTATGGCGTCGTACGCGCCGTCGAATTGGTTCACCCGACTTCCGGTGACGGAAATGTCGGCATGCTCGGCCAGCAAGCCGCCGCTCAGTGTCGTGCGGAAGGTTCCGAAACTTCCCCCTTCCGCGTGAACCAAACCATAATCTTCCGTGGTCCGTTTGGAACTCAACTGAATGCTGCCGCCCAAAGCTTGGCTGGTGTAGTAGGCATGGTTGGAACCGAGAACCACGGTAGCTCCGCCCAAGGCTTCGGCGGGAATGGTATCGAGCCAGCTCAGTGCCGGCAGTGCCGTCAGTAACGGTACGCCATCGAATGTCACCATGCCTTGGGTGTAAGTCACGCCGCGTACCCTCAGTCCCACGGCGCGGCCCTCGCTGCCCCGGAGCACGAAAACGCCCGGCGTTCCGCGCAGGAAATCGTTGATATTGCTGTACTGCGAACTTTCGACGTCATTCCGTGACCGAAAAGTGGCATTGTTCGTAAGCGCTCGTGAGAGATTGTCGGCGGTTTGGGGCAGACCGTCCGTGGGAATCACGGTCACCGGAGGCAGTTCCGTCATATCCGCTCGCAATGAAGCCGGTGCACACTGCGCAATCAGTAAGACCGCGGCCGGACCGGCCAGACCCCGTTTGCCCACCTTGACCATGAATCGTGTTTAGCGATTATCGAAGGCTAATCCGGTTCGTAAGCCAGGATCGGCGCCAGCCACCGTTCGGCTTCCCTAAGCGTCACGCCTTTCCGTTTCGCGTAATCCTCGACCTGGTCGCGGCCGATCTTGCCGACGTTGAAATATTTCGCCGCCGGATGTGCCAGATACCATCCGCTGACGGAGGAAGCGGGGTACATCGCGAAAGACTCCGTCAAGCGGATGCCGCTGTTCTGTTCGGCTGCCAGCAGTTCGAACAGCGCGGCCTTTTCGGTGTGGTCCGGACAGGCGGGATAGCCGGGGGCAGGGCGGATGCCCCGATACGCCTCGGCGATCAGTTGCTGGTTGCTGAGCTGCTCGTCCGGCGCGTAGCCCCAGAACTCGCGGCGAACCCGCCGGTGCATCAGTTCGGCGAGGGCTTCCGCCAGACGATCGGCCAGGGCCTTGAGCATGATGCTGCTGTAGTCGTCGTGGTTGGCGGCGAAGCGGTCGAGATGTTTTTCGATGCCGTGGCCGGCGGTAACGGCGAAGCCCCCGATATAGTCGGGCACGCCGCTCTCTTTCGGCGCCACGAAATCGGACAGGCAGTAATTGGGCTGGCCGGGCGGTTTCACCGCCTGCTGGCGCAGATGGCGAAGGACGGTCAGCGTTTCCTTCCGGGTATCGTCGGCATACAGCAGGATATCGTCGGCAGATGCGTTAGCCGGGAAGAATCCGACCACCGCGCGGGCGGTCAGCCACTCTTCCGCGACCAAGGTTTCGAGCATGGCCTTAGCGTCCTTGAACAAGGTGCGCGCATGCTCTCCGACCACTTCGTCGTCGAGAATTTTCGGGTAGCTGCCCGCCAGCTCCCAGGTATGGAAAAAAGGCGACCAGTCGATGTAATCGACAATTTCCCGCAACGGGTAATGGTCGAATACCCGTAGACCCAAGAAAGTCGGATGCGGCGGCACGTAATGCTGCCAATCGCCATGGAAGGCGTTGGCGCGCGCCGCGGCGATCTCGTGCAGCGGGTTTTGTGCCTTGCGTCCCGCGTGGCGTTGGCGCACCTCTTCGTATTCGCGCCGCGTTTGCGAGATGAAATCGTCCCGCAAATCTTCGCTTAAAAGACTCCCGGCGATTCCGACACTTCGCGAGGCATCGGTCACGTAAACCGCCGGGCCGCTGTAGTTCGGCTCGATCTTGACGGCGGTATGGGCGCGCGAGGTGGTTGCGCCTCCGATCAGCAGGGGCAGAGTGAAGCCCAGCCGCTCCATTTCCTTGGCCACATGGACCATTTCATCCAGCGACGGCGTGATCAGACCGGACAGTCCGATGATGTGGACATCATGCTCGCGCGCCGCGTCGAGGATTTTCTCGCAAGGCACCATGACGCCCAGATCGATCACTTCGAAGCCGTTGCATTGCAGCACGACGCCGACGATGTTCTTGCCGATGTCGTGCACGTCGCCTTTGACCGTGGCCAGCAGGATTCTGCCGTTCGATTGAATCGTACCGCCGGCTTTTTCCACTTCCATGAAGGGCATCAGATAGGCCACAGATTTCTTCATGACCCGGGCGGATTTGACCACCTGCGGCAGGAACATCTTGCCGGCGCCGAACAAGTCGCCGACCACGTTCATGCCCTGCATGAGCGGACCTTCGATGACGTGCAAGGGGCGCGCATATTGCTGGCGGGCCTCCTCGGTGTCTTGCTCGATGAATTCGTCGATACCTTTGACCAGCGCGTGCTCCAGGCGCTTCTCGACCGGCCATTGGCGCCACGCGAGGTCTTCCTTCTTTTCGACGGTTCCGCCTTCGTCCCGGTATTTCTCGGCGATGGACAGAAGCTGTTCGGTGGCGTCCGGATGGCGCGCGAGGATCACATCCTCGATGGCATCCCGAAGTTCCGCCGGAATGTCTTCGTAAATCGCGAGCTGTCCGGCGTTGACGATACCCATGTCCATGCCGGCACGGATCGCATGGTAAAGAAAGACGGCGTGGATGGCTTCGCGTACCGGATTGTTGCCGCGAAAAGAGAAAGACACGTTGGAAACGCCGCCCGAGACCAGGGCATGGGGCAGGGTTTCCTTGATCTGGTGCACGGCTTCGATGTAATCGAGGCCGTAGCGGTTGTGCTCCTCGATGCCGGTGGCGACGGCGAAGATATTCGGGTCGAAGATGATGTCTTCGGCCGGGAGTCCGACCCGTTCGGTGAGAATCTTGTAAGCGCGGGCGCAGATTTCCACCTTGCGCTCGCGGGTGTCCGCCTGGCCCTGCTCGTCGAAGGCCATGACGATGACCGCGGCGCCGTAGCGGCGGACCAGCTTGGCGTGGCGGATGAACGCGTCTTCGCCTTCCTTGAGCGAAATCGAGTTGACGATGCCCTTGCCCTGAAGACATTTCAGTCCGGCTTCCAGGATGTCCCATTTGGACGAGTCCAGCATCACCGGCACGCGGGCGATGTCCGGTTCAGAGGCGATCAGGTTCAGGAAACGGACCATGGCGGCCTGCGAATCGAGCATGCCTTCGTCCATGTTGACGTCGATGATCTGCGCGCCGTTCTCTACCTGCTGGCGGGCGACGTCGATGGCCTGCTCGTACTTCTCCTCGCGGATCAGGCGGCGAAAGGCCGCCGAGCCGGTGACGTTGGTGCGCTCGCCCACGTTGACGAACAAGGATTCGGGGCCGATGTTCAGGGGCTCGAGCCCGGCCAGGCGGCACTTCGGTTCGATAGCCGGCAGATGTCGCGGCGGGAAATGCTCCACGGCGTCGCGAATGGCTTTGATATGGGGCGGGCGAGTGCCGCAGCAGCCGCCTACGATGTTCAGAAATCCCTGCTCCGCCCATTCCGCGATTTCCTTGGCCATGGCTTCCGGCGATTCGTCGTATTCGCCGAATTCGTTGGGAAGTCCGGCGTTGGGGTGGGCCGAGACATGGGTGTCGGCGATGTGCGAAAGCTCTTCTATGTACTGCCGGAGCTGCTTGGCGCCCAGCGCGCAGTTGAAGCCGATGGAAATGGGTTGCGCGTGGCGCAGCGAATTCCAGAAAGCCTCCACGGTTTGCCCGGACAGGGTGCGGCCAGAGGCGTCGGTGATCGTGCCCGAGATCATGACCGGCAAGCGGAGTCCGCGGTCGTCGCAGTACTGTTCCACGGCGAAGACGGCGGCCTTGGCGTTCAGAGTGTCGAAGATCGTTTCGATGAGAATGATGTCCGCGCCGCCGTCGACCAGGCCTTGGGTGGCTTCGTAATAAGCGCTGACGAGATCGTCGAAACTGACGTTGCGAAAGCCGGGGTCGTTGACGTTCGGCGAAATCGAGGCGGTGCGGTTGGTCGGGCCCAATACGCCGGCGACGAACCGCGGCCGGTCGGGAGTCTTCTCGGACATGGCGTCGACCGCTTGCCGCACCAGCCGGGTCGCTTCCACGTTGAGCTCATAAGCCAGTTCCTCCATGCCGTAATCGGCGAGGCTGACCCGATTGGCGTTGAAGGTGTTGGTTTCAATGATGTCCGCACCCGCTTCCAGATAAGCGTCGTGAATCGCCCGGATGATCTGCGGCTGAGTGAGGCAGAGCAGGTCGTTGTTGCCCTTGAGATCTTTCGGCCAGTTCGCAAAACGCTCTCCGCGATAATCCTTTTCCTCGAGCCGGTAGCTTTGGATCATGGTGCCCATCGCGCCATCCAGGAAGAGAATCCTTTCGGAAAGAAGTTGTCTCAATAGTGCGGTGCGGGCGTTCAAATCGGTCATCGTGGGATATTCCGGGGTAAGGGAGAATTCGAACCGGCGTTTTGACGGCAAAGAGTTCTATTTTAGAGACAGACGGTCCGGCAATAAACCGGTTCATGCGCGGCAAGCCGGTGTATTCCTTGCCATAAGGAAATGAATGATGTCAAAATTCGGCTCGCTTTCAAGAATAGCAAGCTGTTCCGCCCCACGGATGCCTCTTTTTTTGCGGGGAAGAGCAACCGCTACAATAAACGTTCCGGGGAGATTTCTATGAATTTTCGAGCTTTCGGCGCAGCCGGCCTGATTTGGCTTGTTGGAGCCATGGGGACGACCGCTTTGGGAGAAGTCCCGCTAAAAGACAACAGCGAAATTGTGGGTACGTGGCGCCTCGAGTCGGTGGCTCCGGCACTTAATAAACCCAAGATCGAGGAAAATAGGACCTGGGAATTCAAATCTGACGGTACCATCGTCACTTCGGGTTACAACCGGCATTTCAAAGCGGAAGATCGGCACGAGTGGAAGTACAAGGTCGTGGACGGCAAGATCGTGGCGGATGATCCGGGGCGGCCGGGAAAAACGATCGATTACATGGTCTACGAAAAAACGCCCGACCGAATGATCCTGAAAGGCGGTATCGAAGGATTTTATTTCTTTAAAAAACAATAATTAGAGGAAACCGGATATGAATAAGTTTTTTCAGTTCAATAAAGATGACCGAACGATGTGGCTGGGCATGTTGGGAATTAGCGCGATCTTTATCGTGCTGATGTCGTTGTTTACGACCACGTCCCCTTTCTATTACGCGAAACGGATTCTGATCACGATCTTTATCATGTTTCTGCCGGGCTACGCGATTACCAAGCTGTTCTTCGATCATATGGAGTTCACGGAATACAGGGCGCTCGATAAATTCTTGGTTTCGTTCTTCTTTTCCATAGCCACGGTGCAAACCTTGTACTTCATCGCGACCTACGTGCGGACTTACGCCTTAAACGTGGATGAAGATGTCATCAGCAGTAACGCGATCTCGATATCGATTGCTCTCTTGGTTACCGCAGTTGCCTTTGGCGTCAAATTTTATTTGAACAAAAAGAAAACGATCGCATCTTAAAAATAGGCTTTGTTCGGCAGATTTGATGACAACTATGAGTTCCGGTGATTCTAATTCAAAAAGACCTACGGTATTTCAGGTGATTGCCAGTGTCGTCGCGGCGGCTTTCGGCGTTCAAAGCTCGGCTAACCGGGAGCGCGATTTCGCCTTTGGCTCAGCCAAGGCTTATATCATCGGCGGCATCATTTTTACGGTGCTGTTCGTGGTGGCCGTCATTGCCGTGGTGAATCTGGTGATCAAATCCGCCGGGACGTAGGAACGCTTGAACGGTGACGCCGTCAAAAACCCCGCAGGTTTGCCGCGGGGTTTTTCTTTGCACAGAATTTCGGCGTGTCGCTTGTCGAGGAGATCGGTTGACGAATTCTGGAGGCGACGATTAATCTTCCCTGAAGCGGTGCCCATGCCGCTTCGTTTCGCGACTTAACGCTTACGTTTAGTAAGCGATTCAGGGATCCCTAAGGACTAAACGGAGGCTAGGATGGCCGATATTCCCACCAAACATGTCTCGTACTGGATCGATTCGACGCCGGAAACGGGCTATCCGGAACTTCCGGGCGATCTTTCCGTCGATGTAGCCGTTGTCGGTGCCGGTATCGTGGGCCTCACCACGGCGCTTCTGCTGAAACGGGCTGGGCGCAGCGTGGCGGTGATCGACTCGCGGAAGATCGTCGGGCAGGTCACGGGGCGAACCACCGCCAAATTGACCTCGCTCCACGGTCTTATCTATTCCTATCTGATCAAAACTTTCGGCGAAGACGGCGCTCGCGCCTATGCCGAGTCGAATCAAGCCGCGATCGAGATAGTCGACACCATACGGACGCAACTCGGCAGCGACTGCGATTTCGAGCGTCAGTCGGCATTTACCGTTACCGAGTCGGAGGAGCAGGTGCCGGCATTGGAAGCCGAGTTGGAAGCTGCCGCGAAGCTTGGATTGCCGGTCGATTTCGTCACCGAGACGACCTTGCCTTTTCCGATTGCCGGCGCGGTACGCTTCGATCACCAGGCGCGTTTCCACCCTCGGAAATACCTGCTGTCGGTCGCACAGGCGGTGAGCGGCGACGGCTGTGCGGTTTTCGAGAATACTCGAGTGCTGGACGTCGAAGAGGGTACCCCGTGCCGGGTGCTGACCGATAAGGGGAAAGTCGAGGCGCGAGACGTGGTCATCGCCACCAATATTCCCATTCTGGATAAAGGCGGATTCTTCGCCAAAGTGTTTCCGAGACAACATGTCGTCGTCGGGATTCGAGTTGCCCCGGAGCAAGTCCCCGACGGCATGTTTCTGTCGGTGGGAGAGCCCAAATATTCGGTTCGCGTCCATCCGACGGATAAAGGGCCGTTGCTGATCGTTTCGGGACAGGGCTATCGGACGGGGCACGCCGACACGGCGCAGAAGTCGAGAGAGCTCAGGTGGTTCGTCCAAAACCGCTTTCAGGTCACCTCTATCGAATACGAGTGGATCAATCAGGATTACGACGCTGCCGACCGAGTGCCTTATATCGGTCATCTCACGCCCGGCTCGAAGCACCTTTATACGGCAACCGGATTCAATGCCTGGGGTTTAACCAACGGCACGGTGGCCGCTACGATCATTTCCGACGAGATTATCGGCAACCACAACCGCTGGGCGAAGCTCTACCGGGCTACGCGCGTGAATCTCAAGGCATCGGGCGGAAAGTTGCTGAAGGAGAACGTCCATGTCGGGGAAATGTGGTTAAGGGACAAATTGGCGTCCGGTCATAGAAAAACGGTGGAGACGGTTGCGCCCGGGGAAGGAGAGATCATCGATCTCCACGGCAAAAAAACCGCCGTGTATCGAAACGAGGAAGGCCGAATTCACGCTGTATCCGCCGTTTGCACGCATCTCGGCTGTATCGTTCACTGGAACAAAGCGGATAAGTCATGGGATTGTCCTTGCCACGGCTCGCGCTTCGATGCCGAAGGAAAGGTGATATCGGGGCCGACGCGAAAGGAACTCGAGCCTGTATCGTTGTAACCGGCCACAGGAGACGGTAAAGAAAATTCAGCCGTGAACCATCGTCGCAAACTTCCCTGGATTCGCCGCTAAGCTTGGGCGGTTGTCCCAGAATTCTTGATCGGTAATCATCCTGATTATTTTTCGTGTCGCATTTGAGTAATTATTTGTTCAAGTCGCGATACTTTTTGTTTTTCCGGAGATGCATCTTTAGTCAGGGCTCGGTTCATTGATTAACGGTCGAGCAGGTGCGCTCGCGGGCGTCGTGCGACCGGTTTGACTCGATGGCCGTATTAAACGGATTTGGACATTAGGAGAAATCCTTAACGCCCGGTAAAACGTCTTTTTACAGTAGCGCACAGGGACGTAAACGCTATGCAATCCGACGAACACCCCGCCGATTTACGGCAGACTCCTGAAAGAGGTGGCGCCGCGCTTTGGACTGCGGTGGCGCTAACCGTTTATTCCGTGTTGGGAGCCGTTCATGCAAAGGACTACCGAAGCATCGACGGTTACGGAAATAACATCGCCCATCCGACATGGGGTATGGCCGGTGCTTACCTGCTGCGCAGCGCGAGCGGAGCTCACTATACGGACGGCATTTCCTTGCCGGCTGGGGCCTCGCGTCCGAGTCCCCGCGAAATCAGCAATGCCGTTTTCGCCCAAAATGACGATCTGATTCCCGCGAAAGGCCGCCAGAGCGATTTCATGTGGACCTGGGGGCAATTTTTGGACCACGATATGGGACTCACCCAAGGAACGGCCGAAAGCTTTCCGATCAAGATTCCAGCGGGAGATCCGTTTTTCGATCCACGGGGAACAGGCACAAAGACGATGCCTTTCTCGCGCGCCATCTTCGATCCGGCCACCGGGACGAGCACCGGCAACCCGCGCGAGCAGATCAATGAAATTACCGCTTACATCGACGGCTCCATGATTTACGGGTCCGACGACGCTCGTGCCCGCTGGCTTCGGACCGGGCCGTATCTGAAAGGTTCGTCTGGCAATCTGCTCCCGTACAACGACGGGACCCAACCCAATGCGGGTTCGCCCGAGCAACCGAATTTTTCGTCGGATCTATTCGTCGCGGGCGACATCCGGGCCAACGAGCAGCCCACACTTGCGGCCATGCATACGCTGTTCATGCGCGAACACAATTACCAGGTCGACCGAATTCGCGAGGCAAATCCGGATCTCGACGACGAAGAACTGTATCAGCGCGCCAGGGAAATCGTCATCGCCGAAATTCAGCATGTTACGTACGAGGAATATCTGCCGGCGCTTTTGGGGCGAGGCGGTCTTCATATGAGATCAAGCTACGATGCCGGGGTCCATCCGGGGCTCAGCTCGCTTTTTTCGACAGCCGCCTTTCGGCTCGGGCATACCATGCTCAGCCCGTCAATCTTGCGTCTAAACGAAGACGGTTCGCCGATCAGGGAGGGCGCGCTTTCATTGCGGGAAGCATTCTTCGAGGCCACGCCTCCCATGCTGGCCGGCCGTGGCATCGATCCTCTCATCCGCGGTGTGGCGGTGCAGCGCATGCAGGAGCTGGATGAAAAAATCGTTGATGATGTTCGCAATTTTCTGTTCGGTGCGCCGGAGGCCGGCGGGTTGGATCTGGTTGCGTTCAATATCCAGCGCGGCCGTGACATGGGATTGCCCGATTTCAATACCGCGCGTGCGGATCTTGGCTTACCCCGCAGATCCAGTTTCTCCGAGATCACCTCGGATCGGGCTATGGCAACGAGCTTGGAGCGCCTTTACGGCAACGTCGACGACATCGATATGTTCGTGGGTCTTCTCTGCGAGGACGACATGCCCGGCACGATGTTGGGCGAAACGCTGAGAGCCATACTGATGGATCAGTTCCACCGCACTCGTTCCGGAGATCGCTACTGGTATACGCGGACCCTGAAGGGGAAGGATCTCGCTATGGTGCGCCAAACGCGCTTGTCCGACATCATTCGCCGCAATACGTCGATACGGAAGATTCAGAAAAACGTGTTTTTTGCACCGAATCACGATCGCTGAGGCAGGGGCCAGAGTACCCGATGGCGATTAGGCGGAGGCTTATCGCGGTCCGGTCGATGTCACCGTGAAAGAGCAATGATGGCACTGACGGTTGACTTACTGTGCGTAAAGAAAGTAAAGCCCTATTCGAATCGCCCTCACCCCATCCCTCTCCCGGAGGGGGCACTTGTGGCTTTACTTTCTTAACTATCAATAATTATGGCACTCCGTGCCTATCACTGGGACAATCTGCGAACGTTCCGCTCGCGCCAAACGATGGTATAGGCGTCCTTTGGTACCATTCGTATTACAATCGGCTGAATCACGGGCATGGGTTGAAGATGGGCAGGATAGCTCAATTCGATGATTCACCGGTGGCTGTGGCGGATGGATTTACTTGGTGCAGCCTTAACTAGTGAAGAAACTTGTCATGCAAATCTGGGTCGATGCCGACGCCTGTCCGAACGTCATCAAAGAGATTCTGTATCGTGCGGCGGAAAAACGGCAAATTTCGCTGACTCTCGTCGCTAACCAGCCCCTTCGAACGCCGCCGTCGCGTTATATCCAGGCCATTCAGGTGCCCGCCGGGTTCGATGTGGCCGACAACAAAATCGTTCAGGCAATTCAGCCCGGCGATCTCGCGGTTACCGCGGATATCCCGTTAGCCGCCGAAGTCGTCGAGAAGGGTGGTTATGCGCTCAACCCGAGGGGGCAGTTCTACACGAAAGACAATATCCGCGAACAACTGACGTTGCGAAACTTCATGACGGAGCTGCGCAATAGCGGGGTCGAAATGGGTGGCCCCTCGTCGTTGAGCCAGGGCGACCGCCAGGCGTTCGCGAATCAGCTGGATCGTTTCTTATCCCGACAAGGCAGGAACTGACCAGAGCTTCACGTCCACCGTGACCCTATTCGATCGCCGTGCCTCAGCCCGTCAATAGCGCTCGAAGCCGGTCGCGGCGGCCGGTTCGGGTTTCGGTTCCGCCAACAGCGAGCGCTTGACGAAGAAGATAGCCGCCATCGGCATCGCCAGTCCGACGATGGCGACGGTGATGAACAGCGCGCCGAGTTCGCTGTAATCGGCTGGAATTTCTACGGCTCCGGTGCTTGCATTTCTGACCTCGCGCGTGACGGTGAATATCTGGTTCAGATATTTGGTGCCGAGTTGCGAGAGCGATAGCGCCAGATTGGTAAAGGCGGCCATGACCGCGAAATAGGTTGCCTTGAGTCTTTCCGGAGCCGAGTTGGCGATCCACGCGAGCATCGGGATCATCGCGATCTGGCCCAGGGGCGACTCGAGCGCCGTGTCGATCAGGGCGATGAACCGGGCATCGACGACGCCGCCGGTGCGGGCGGCGGTCCAATGGTGAAATCCGTAGAACATCGCGATATTGGGCAAGAAAAGGACGGCGCCGGCAATGGTCAAGAAGGCAATGATATAGGTGATCGGACGCTCGGCCATGAAGCGGCGGAAGATGAACATGCCGAACAGCGTCAATGCGCTGGCGACCAGCGAAAGCTGAGATAGAAACTGTTGATCGAAACCGAGCTCGTCGATCATCCACCAGGTCGAACCGGCGCCGGTCGTGGGGATCGCGCGGAATGCGAAAATCACGATAGCCGTGGCGTAGAGTTCGTGTCGCGCGCGATCGGGAAGGTCTCGGGTCAATTGCCGCATCAGGAACAACACGATGCCGAGAGAACCCGCGAAGATGATTTCCTCGTTGAGTGGCACGGCGGCCAAGCCCATGCTGGCCGAGAACAGGACGAACACCAGGCCGCCGCCCAGAATCCACCAGTTGGCCTCGGGCAATTCGTCCATGGGTCTTCCCAGGAACCGCTCGATCTGGTCCATCTCGAAACCTTGGGCGGCTAGCCGCTGTACGTCGCGCCAGCGCAAAGCGGCGGCCAACGCCACGCCAAGAACGGAAACGGCCGGAATGATCAGCGCCAGGCGGTAAATCTGAAGATAAACCGCCGCTTTCTCCAATTCGCCAAGGTTTTCGACGCCGCTGAAAAGGTATACGTTGACGGCGGCGACCAGAACGGTGCCGCCGATGATCGCGACTCGCCCCAGGGTCTGCATGGTGGTGTGGGCCAGGCGAAGCTGTTCGTCGCCGACCGGACGGCCTTCTCGGTCCACGCGAGGTACGGCCTCGACGGTCATGGCGTCCGCCACCGTGTCCTGCAATACGTAACCGACCGGCGCCAGCAGGGCGGAAAGAACGTACCAGGTTTCGATCGGCATAAGCTCGCGCATGGCGTCCGGTTTGTCGAGCAGACCGATCATGATCAAGAGGCTGGCGGAAATCAGCCCGGCACCGAGAATGATGAGGCCGGACTTGTGGCGCCAGATCAAGTCGACCAGATGCCCCATCGGCATCTTCAAGGTCCAGGGCAGCATCATCCAAAAGCTGAGGGCGGCCAGGAACTCCGCGGACAGGCCCAGATATTCCTTGACGAAAAAGGTGCCGACGATGCCGGTCAGTCCGGAAATTCCGGCCGCCATGTAGACCATGAGGGGCGGAAGATAGCTCAGGCGCATTTGGCGGCCGAGGTCGAGAACGTTGCGGTCTAGCCATTCTCTCCAATGCATGGGAATCTCTCTCCTTGGTTGAATATTCCAAACGATTGTAGAACAAGCGATCGAGCGGTCCGAGCTTTTTGGTTGCAAGTCAGTTCGGAACGATCGTCTCCTTCAGGGGCTTGGTTTACCTCGGCTGGCGATTTTGATAGAACCGGGCGGGTGAATACGGATACGGCGCGGTTGCTTCTGCGCCGGAAGCAAAAGAGAACGTCACATTATTCCCGAAAAGCATGGAGACCAGCATGAAATTGCATTCCTTGGCACAGATGTTCAAGACCCTTTTGTTCGGTGCGCTGATCAGCGGAATCGTCTCGGCGCCGGAGTTGGCGGAGAGCGCTACGCTCGACCAATCGCTGGATCGGGCGCTTCAAGGCGATTACCGGGACCCCGGAAATCGTGAGCGGGACAAATACAGGCATCCCAAGGAAACCCTGCAATTTTTCGGACTGCGGCCGGATATGACGGTAGTCGAAATATCGCCCGGACGCGGCTGGTATACGGAGATTCTGGCTCCTGTCCTGCGTGACGAGGGAAAACTCTACGCGGCCGGCTTCGGCCCGGTTCGGCCGGGCATGCCCGATTACGCCGTTAAGATACAGAAAGCGTACGAAGCCAAGCTCAAGGCGCGCCCCGACGTCTACGACCGGGTTGTGCCGACTTCGATGCAGAATCCGAAGGAGGCCGATTTTGCACCGCCGGGCACGGCCGATCTGGTGTTGACCTTCCGGAACGTGCACAACTGGATGGCGGACGGTACGGCGGACGAGATGTTCAAAGCCATGTACCGGGTTTTGAAACCCGGCGGTACGCTGGGCGTGGTCGAACATCGCGCGAAGCCCGGCACTTCGCTCGAGGATATGAAGAAAAGCGGCTATGTGACCGAGGATTATGTGATTGCTTTGGCCGAAAAAGCCGGTTTCAAGCTGGCCGACAAATCGGAAATCAACGCCAATCCCAAAGACGGCAAAGATCATCCGGAAGGCGTATGGACTCTGCCGCCGACCTTGCGGATGGGCGAAAAAGATCGGGCACGCTACCTCGCGATCGGGGAGAGCGACCGGATGACTCTCAAGTTCACCAAATAGGCGTTCGGACGGACGGCTACCCGAATCGGACGCTAACGTCGCCGGGTTCGATCATCGCTTTGCTTGAGTTGCAGCCACCGGGCTATGAGCAGTGCGGTCAAGATCAGCCAGCCGTAAGGGTAGGGGATGGCCCCGACGAAGAATGCGCTGAGCACGGCGACGAGCAGCGCTCCCAATGTCAAAAGATAGGTATCCATGGCGGCGAGTCTCCGAAAATCGCGGACTGTCCGCATGTTAGACCGCTTGGAATGGCCGGGGTAGCCGCTCGATGAAAAGAAGCGTGGAAACGGGCGTCGGCAAAGGATCGCCGACCTACGAACTTGTGTTGTCCAGTAGGTCGGGAATCCTTTCCCGACATTTATGTTTCCGCAAACGGAGCCCTCTCCATTTAGAGGCAAAGGAAACGAGATCAAAACGGCTCCTTGAACGGGCGCAGGTCCAATTCGTGCGTCCAGGCGCTTCGGTGCTGATTGTGCAACTGCCAGTAGGTATCGGCAATCGCGTCGAGATCGAGGAGTCCGTCGGCGCCTTTTTGGGCGACGAATTCGGGAAATGCGTTTCGGGCCCGCTCGCCGTCAATGACGCCGTCGATGATGGCATGCACCACGTGGATGCCCTGCGGTCCGAACTCCCTGGCCATGCCCTGAGCCAGCGCCCGTAGAGCGCTTTTTGCCGCGGCGAAGGCGGTGAACGGAGGACGGGCGCGTAGCGAAGCGCTGGCGCCCGTGAAGAACAAGGTCCCGTGCCTTTGATCAGCCATCAGCCGCGCGGCTTCCCGTCCCACCAGAAATGCGGCGTAGGCGTTCTGCAGCCAAAGCTGTCTGAACATGTCGCCGCTGGTTTCGAGCAGCGGTGCCCGGCGATTGCTGTCCACGTTGCAGGCGACAATGTCCAGCTCGCCGGGATCGCCCGAAACCGTTTCGAACAAGGATATGACGTCGCCTTCGACGGTGGCGTCGGTTACGACGGGAACCGCCCGGCCGCCGGCCATTCGGATTTCCCCGGCGACGCGCTCCAGTTTTTCGGCAGTGCGGCCTCCGACATAAACCCTGAGCCCCTCGCGCGCGAAGCGGCGGGCGAGGGCGGCCCCCAAACCCTTGCTAGGCCCAACCCCGATGACGACAGCTTTATGGTCGTTCATATCATGGTACCCGTTCGGTTCGCTAACTTCGGCTAAAGATCAAGCCGAAATTATTGGCCGGCATATCTATCTTCTCGCTCAACCCCAGGGCATAAGCGCTCGCCGCTTTTTCCAAATCGGCGATGTCCTTCAGGCCCCACTCGGAAACCCCGGCTGAGTGGATCATCTGATCGAACTCATGATTCGATGCGGTGGTGTATCGGCCGTGGTCCTTGAAGGGACCGTAGACAAACAGAAAGCCGTCCTCGTTCAGCAATTGCGAGGCGCACTTCATCATGCCGTCCGCGACGGAAATCGGAGCCACCTGGAAGATATTGATGACAAAAATGACGTCGAAGCGCCGCTCGTCCGGGTTCGGCCAGGTCTCATCGCGCGTCAGATCGAGCTGGCTCGGCCGTGCGACGTTCTGCACTCGGTTTTCCCAGGTAACCCGCATGATGTTTTCCAGGGCGTGCTCGTTCAGGTCGGTCGGATGGAACGTCAGATGCGGGAAATATGGCGCGAAATAGTTGATGTGCATGCCGCTCCCGCTGGCGAACTCCAGGACGTTGCCCGGTGTCGACGGGAATTTCTGCTTGAAAACCTCCAGGATCGGATCGCGGTTGCGGTGTCCCGCCCAGGAAACATACGGACTTAAGGGATGCGGATCGAGCGGCGGTCTTTCTTGAGACATAAAAGTTATCCTCGTGGAATGTTCTTTTTGTAATGTTGTAATCAGATTGCGCCAGTGTCCTAAAGTGAGACGTGCATTTTGCAGCAGTTTGTATGCCAGGATTATTTAACGAAAAAAGCCAATAAAATCAGTATTGTAGTAAATAGCTATTCGATATGTTTATGAAATGTTATTTCAGTTGATGAAAAATGATTTCTTAATTCGAAAATCAGGTTTAGGCTATTAAGTCCATGATGTAGCACGAGCGCCCTTTATGAACCAGGCAAGCTTTTCGCAATTGACGCCGATTGGATTTCTCCAGACCTTCGTCATCGAACTGATGGATCTGTGCGAGGAGGCGGGCACGGCGCAGGCGGAGCAGATCATCGAGCGAATCGCCCGTAGCGCGGGCCGGTTTTTCGAGGAGACGTTCCGCGCCGAATACGGCCTCGATGAGGCTCTCGATCGAGAGCGCTACGCGGACTTGATCATTGGACTCAAGAATAAGATCGGCGGCCATTTTTCATTGGTTTCCAGCGATGCCGAGTGCATTCGTGTGGCCAGCAGTTGCTGCCCGTTCGGCGAGGGGGTGAAGAACTCACCGGAATTGTGCCGAATGACGTCCAGCGTGTTCGGCGCCATCGCGGCGCGCAACTTCGGCTACGCCAAGGTCGTGCTGGAGCGGCGTATCGCGCTCGGCCATGACGGCTGTCAAGTGGGGGTCTATCTGAATCCCGAGACCGCCGCTGGGTTGTCGGGGGTCGAATATCGAAACCAACCGGAGTCTAAGCCGGATCAGACGCTTGCCGGCGACTTACAAGCCCGCATTGAAGAGCGTATGCATCGGATATGGTGCCAAATGAGCGGCCGCTGTCCCACGCTCCCGGGCGTCGAACGGCCGGTCATCGTGGCACAGTCGCCCGCCATGCAGCAGGTATTGCGAGCGATCGAAATCGTGGCGCCTACCCCGGCCACGGTGTTGATCCGCGGCGAGACGGGGGTAGGCAAGGAGTTGGTCGCGCGTGCTATCCATGCCATGAGCGAGCGCAGCGAAAAACCCTTCATCGCCGTGAACTGCGGGGCGATTCCCGAAGGTTTGGTGGAGAGCGTGCTGTTCGGCCACGAGAAGGGGGCATTTACGGGTGCCATCGAGGTTCACCGGGGTTATTTCGAGCGGGCCGATGGCGGAACCTTGTTCTTGGACGAGGTGGATTCACTGACGCCGGCGGTGCAGACCAAGCTGCTCCGGGTATTGCAGGAGGGCGAGTTGGAGCGGGTAGGGGGGCACCGCACTTTGAGTGTCGACACGCGGATCATTGCCGCCACAAACTGCGATTTGGAAAAGGCAGTAGCCGACGGGAGTTTCCGCAAGGATCTGTACTACCGTATCAACGTCGTGAAATTGGAGATCCCGCCGCTCTCCGAACGACCGGAAGACATCCCTCATCTGGTCGACCTGATCTTGAAGCGTCTGGCCGTTCGCTACCGGAAGCAAATCCATGGCGTGACGGCCGAACTCATGGACAGGCTACGGGCATACTCGTGGCCCGGCAACGTTCGAGAGCTGGAAAACGTCCTGGAACGGGCGGTGCTGTTCACTCAAGGTAACTTCATTAAAGACGCCGAACTCGGGCCGAATCGCGCCGCTCCTTTGGAAAGCGGCTGGAAGGCAATCCGTAAACACGTCTTGGACCGAGCGGAACGCGAATACCTCGAGCAAGCGCTGAAGCGTTTTCAGGGCGACGTCAACCAGGTGGCGGAATGGATGGAGCTGACGCCGCGCGCGGTATATCTGAAACTGAGCGAGCTCGACATCGATCCGTCGCTGTTTCGCCCTCAAAGGTCCAAGACAGCCAAGGATCGATAACCCGGTTTTAGACCGGAATTTATCCAAAAACGCCGATTCATCGAGCATATCTAACGGAGTCGACTTATGAGTACATCCAATTCCTGGCATCTGGAAGGCAACTATTTCGAAGCGTGCAACTGCGAAACGGCCTGCCCGTGCGTGTGGTTCAATCCCCCTAGCGAAGGAGATTGCAAGCTGCTCGTCGCCTGGCATATCGATAAAGGTCGTTCGGAAGGCGTTACGCTGGACGGGCTCAATGTGGTTTTGGCGTGTTATGCGCCGGGACACATGAAGGAGGGCAACTGGCAGGCGGCGCTTTATCTCGATGAACGGGCGGATAGTGCCCAGTCGGACGCTCTGGTCCGAATCTTTTCCGGCCAGTCCGGCGGACATCCAGCCGTACTGGCGGGGTTCGTCGGCCAGGTACTCGGTGTGAAGCACGTGCCCATGACCTACGAGGCTCTCGGCAAGGAGCGGCGTCTTCTGATGTCCGATCTCGCGGAAGTGAGTATCCGCGCCATCGACGGCATAGCCGGCGGCGAGGCCACGATTGCCAATCCGCCTCTGTGCGTGGTGCCGTCTCACCCTTCCGTGGTGGCAAAGTCGGAGTCTTACCGTTATCGGGATTATGGCTTCGATTGGGAGTTTTCCGGGCGCAACGGCTATTTCTCCCCTTTCGTATATCACTCCTAGGCCATGGCCGTTTCGGCGAGAATTTCTAAGAGTACGATCCAGGGCTTGCTGATTGCCGCGGGACTGGGCGCCGCCACGATCGCCGCGTGGTGGGCGCTCTATCAGCAGCAAGTGGCGATGAACAGCTTGCCCATGGACCGGATGTGGATGCCGCCGACCGGTACCTGGCGTTGGTCTTTGACCGATTTCGGGCTGACCGCGTCGATGTGGCTGATCATGATGCTGGCCATGATGCTGCCGGTGGTTGCGCCCATGACGATGCTGATCGTGCGTATCGACCGAGGGCGACGGGCGGAAACGCGGATTAATCTGCCGACATTTCTACTGGGTTATTTCGTGCTGTGGGTAGGGTTCGGGATCATCGCCACTTTGCTTCAGTGGCAGTTCCACGGCTTGAGATGGCTAACCCCGATGATGGATAGCCGCAGCTCCATGGTGTCTGGGTCCATTCTGATTATGAGCGGCCTTTATCAATTCACGCCATGGAAAACGGCTTGTCTGAGCCACTGCCGCGCACCCATGGGATTTCTTCTCAGTCATGGACGGCCCGGCTGGCGCGGCGGATTGCGACTGGGCTTGCATCACGGTCTTTATTGCGTGGGCTGCTGTTGGGCGGAGATGCTGGTGATGTTCGCCGTGGGCATCATGAACGTCCTGTGGATGGGATTGATTACCCTTGCGATCTTGGCGGAGCGCTACGTTCCCGGCGCAGGGGAAAGCACACGAAAACTGATCGGCTTCGGGTTGATTGCCTGGGGTTGCGTGCAGTGGCTGTGACGCGAAGGACTACGCCTGAGACGCGGGGATCGGGACTCAGGTTTCAACCAAGGTTCTCCATCGGACGAGTTTCGAGCTCCGTTTTCTGTCGACCGAAGTTTTTTGCCGGCCCCCCGTCGCCTGTACCGAATTGAACTTTGCAGCGGAAGGGCAAGGTCTTGCCTTGACGAGGGCTGCCAGCGCTCGGATGTATTTTAAGTTTCATTTTGTTTCAGGATATACCGCGCCGTTTCAATGCCGTTTCAGGTGAAACGTCGAAATCGCGGTGCAGCCGATTCTTGGCCTGCTAGGGAAGGGTTATATGGCTTGGCACGGAGCTTGTTATTACATTAGCAAAGTGTGATATAGGGCTAATCCCTCCGGAAACGATGGCGAGCTGCCTCCGCCGTCATCAGCGAACATGCGGGACCAACCCTAAAGAACGGCGTTTCCCCCCTGGCCAGGGACGGCTTTTTCTTTCGTGAGACCGGATACCAATGGGTAACGCAGCGCCGTAGCCCACGAACTAATAACATCCGGAAACTCGATATGAATAACGTCACTTCAGATTTCTCAAAGGGACGCGACCATTTCCGGTGGGAAATTGCCTTGGCTCTGGTCCTCAAGATTGTCCTGCTGAGTGTCTTGTGGTTCGCGTTCTTCCGGCATGATCCAAACGTCCCGAAACCCGCCGTCGCGGATCTGTTTTCATCAGACCGCACGCCTCTTGTCCGCCAGGAGAGCATCAAATGATATCCGGTGAAGAAATCGTCAACCTGTCGAGGCTGCAATTCGGCCTCACGGCCATGTATCACTTTCTGTTCGTGCCCCTGACCCTGGGGCTGGCCTTCATTCTGGCCATCATGGAGTCGGTGTACGTGATGACCGGGAAGGTAGTCTATAAAGACATGACGAAATTCTGGGGCAAGCTGTTCGCCATCAACTTCGCGATGGGCGTGACCACCGGCATCACCCTGGAATTCCAGTTCGGAACCAACTGGGCCTATTATTCCCACTACGTCGGCGATATCTTCGGCCCTATCCTCGCCAGCGAAGGCTGGATGGCGTTCTTCCTGGAATCCACTTTGGTGGGCCTATTTTTCTTCGGCTGGGACAGACTGACCAAGGTTCAGCACTTGGCGGTCACCTGGCTGGTCGCCTTCGGAACCAGCTTCTCGGCCTTGTGGATTCTCATCGCCAACGGCTGGATGCAGTACCCGGTCGGGTCCGCGTTCAACTACGAGACCCTGCGCATGGAGATGGCGTCGTTCGCGGACGTGTTCTTCAATCCGGTGGCGCAGGTCAAGTTCGTGCATACCGTTGCCGCTGGGTATGTCACCGGTTCCATGTTCGTGCTGGGCATCAGCGCCTGGTACCTGATCCGGCGGCGCGATCTCGGCTTCGCCCGCCGTTCGTTCTCCATCGCGGCAGCGTTCGGTTTGGCTTCGGTGCTGTCGGTGATCGTTCTCGGCGACGAAAGCGGTTATACCTCGGGCGAGGTACAGAAGATCAAGCTCGCGGCCATCGAAGCGGAATGGGACACCCACGAGCCGCCGGCCAGTTTCACCATAATCGGATTCCCGGACCAGGAAGCGGAAAAGACCCATTTCGCCATCAAGGTGCCCTACGTACTGGGACTCATCGCCACGCGCTCCGTCGACGAGGATGTCAAGGGCTTAAAGGACCTCCGGGCCGAGAGCGCCAAGCGCATCCGAAGCGGCATGATCGCCTACGGTCAGTTGCAGAAAATTCGGGCAGGGGACAAGAGCGAGCCGACCAAGACTTTGTTCGACCAGCACGTCACCGACCTCGGGTATGGCCTGTTGCTGAAGAAGTACACCGCCGATCCGGCCAGCGCTTCCGAGGAGATGATTCAACAGGCGGCCAACGACACGATTCCGCGGGTGGCTCCCTTGTTCTGGACTTTCCGCCTGATGGTCGCGGCCGGGTTCACCATGCTGTTCGTGTTCGCCATGGCCTTCTATTTCTGCGCGACGCGCGTAGCCGACCAAAAGAAATGGCTGCTCAGGCTCGCCACCTGGTGCATCCCGCTGCCGTGGATCGCTTCGGAGGCCGGCTGGTTCGTGGCGGAATACGGCCGTCAGCCCTGGACCATCTCGGGCGTGCTGCCGACCCATCTGTCCGCGTCCAACATCAGCTCCGACCAGCTCTGGTTCAGCATCGGCGGATTCGTGTTCTTCTATACCGCTCTGCTGATCATCGAGATGTTCCTCATGATCAAGTACGTGCGTCTGGGGCCGAGCAGTCTGCATACCGGGAAGTATCACTTCGAGACGAATCCGGCGGCTTCAGTGCCGTAATACCGGGAGAAAAACCATGTTCGATTACGAGACTCTAAGAATCATTTGGTGGCTGTTCACCGGGGTGGTCATCATCGCCTTTGTCCTGACTTCCGGATTCGATTTCGGCATCTGCGCGCTCCTGCCGTTTGTCGGCCGCAACGACCTCGAACGCCGCGCCGTCATCAATACCGTCGGTGGAACCTGGGAAGGCAATCAGGTGTGGCTGGTCCTTTTAGGAGGTGCCTTGTTCGCCGTGTGGCCGTTGGTCTATGCGACTCTGTTCTCGGGGTTGTACGTGGCCATGCTGCTGGTGTTGTTCGCCTTGTTCTTCCGACCGGCGGGGTTCGATTATCGAAGCAAGCTGGAGAATCCCGCCTGGCGCAATGCCTGGGATTGGGGGCTGTTTATCGGAGGAGCGGTGCCGCCGATCCTCTTGGGCGTTCTGGTGGGAAATCTGGTTCAGGGCGTGCCGTTCCATTTCGATGCCGATCTCCGGCCGTATTACGACGGCAGCTTCTTCGCCCTGCTCAATCCCTTCGCGCTGTTCTGCGGCGTGCTCGGCCTGCTCATCAGCCTTTTTCACGGTGCGATTTACCTCAAGTGGCGCACCGAAGGCGTGCTCTACCGTCGAGCACTGGCGGTGGTGCGGGTCCTGGGGCCCGTGGTAATCGGCGCTGTGACCCTGGCGGCTCTATGGGTTGTCTTCGGGATGAATCTTCCGGAGATCACAGCCATGCCGGGTACGGATGCCCCGTCCAACCCGCTCAACAAGACGGTGGCCATGACGTCCGGCTGGCTGCGTCAGTTCATGTCCCATCCCTGGATGCTAGTCGCGCCCGCGCTCGGTTTCGGGGGGTTGCTCCTGGCTTGGCGTTCGGCCCTGGAACACACGTCCGTCGGAGCTTTTTTGTTCAGTTCGCTGGGCATCACCGGGGTGCTGCTATCGCTTGGCTTCGGGCTGTTTCCGTATCTCGTGATTTCGTCGACCGATCCGAATCACAGCCTGACTATCTGGGACGCGAGTTCCAGCCATTTCACCCTGGCTTTGGCCTTTTGGATCACGGTGATCTTCCTGCCCATCGTTCTGGCTTATACCCGCTGGGTGTATAGGGTGTTGTGGGGTAGCGTTACCCCGGAGAAAGTGCTGAAGGATCAGCATTCTTTATATTGAGGTAGAAACATGTGGTATTTCGCTTGGATATTGGGTGTCGGTTTCGCTTGCGCATTCGGCATCATCAACGCGATGTGGCTGGAGGCAGAATGCAATATGGACGCCGGCGAGATCGGCGCGTCGCGTAGTTCGTCAAAGTAGTTCGACCAAAAGTCTGATTAACAACTAGAACGGAGGAGGCTGATCATGGCCCGCATCGTTATATTAGGCGCCGGCATAGGCGGCGTTCCGATGGCTCTCGAAATGAAACACCTGGCCCGGAAAGAAGACGAGGTCTGTGTCATTTCGGACAGCCCGACTTTTCACTTCGTCCCGTCGAACCCTTGGGTGGCCGTCAAGTGGCGAAAGCCGGACGACATCAAGGTCGAACTGGCGCCGATGTTCAAGAGAAAAGGGATTAACTTCATCAACCAGAAAGTGACTCGGGTTCATCCCGACCGAAACCAGGTCGAGCTGGCCGATGGCAGCAATGTCGACTACGACTACCTGGTCATCGCCACGGGGCCCAAGCTGGCGTTCGAGGAAGTGCCGGGATTCGGTCCGCACGGGCATACGCAGTCCGTCTGCCACGTCGATCACGCCGCCGAAGCCGGCGAATTCTGGGACGAGTTCGTGAAGGACCCGGGCCCGATCATCGTCGGTTCAGTTCAGGGTGCATCCTGTTTCGGGCCGGCCTACGAGTACGCCTTCATCGCCGATTCGGATCTCCGCAAGCGCGAGATCCGCGACAAAGTGCCGATCACTTTCGTCACCTCCGAACCCTATATCGGCCATCTCGGCTTGGGCGGCGTGGGCGACACCAAGGGTCTTTTGGAAGGTGAACTGCGCCAGCATCACATCAAGGCCATCACCAATGCCAAGGTGGACCGCATCGAGAAGGGCGTGATGCATGTGATTGAGGTGGACGAGAAGGGACAGGAAAAGCAGAAGCACGAGCTGCCGTTCAAGCACGCCATGATGATTCCCGCCTTCAAGGGCGTCGATGCCGTGGCCGGAATCGAAGGGCTGGTGAATCCGAGGGGGTTCGTGCTAATCGACGAGTATCAGCGCAACCCGACTTTCAAGAACATCTACTCGGTCGGCGTCTGCGTGGCCATTCCGCCGGTGGAAGCCACGCCCGTACCCACGGGATCGCCCAAGACCGGCTACATGATCGAATCTATGGTGACCGCTACCGCGCACAATATCCGCGAGCAACTGGACGGCAAGGAGCCCTCCCATAAGGGCACCTGGAATGCCCTGTGCCTGGCCGATCTCGGCGATACCGGCGTGGCCTTCATCGCCCGTCCCCAGATTCCGCCGCGGAACGTCACCTGGGCCAGCAAGGGGCGTTGGGTACACCTGGCCAAGATCGCGTTCGAGAAGTACTTCATCCGCAAGATTCGCAAAGGCATCAGCGAACCCTTCTACGAACGCTTGGGTTTGAGGCTGATGGGCATCGTGCGGTTAAAAAAGAGCTAATGATTCGTGGTCCGGGCCTTACAACAGGTCGATTGCAGGACCGAATAGAGCCGAAAAAAAAACGCCGCCGTCTTGGTCCAATGGGCGAAAACAGGCGGCTCGGGAATTCATCAATGACGCGGCCGATGCATTTATTCGTCAAGAGCGTAAACACCTACACCGGCCGCGTTTTGACGGTCTACTGAATTACTTGAAGCGAGAAATCAAAATACCAAACATCGTTCCAAGTGCCAGTACTAACGTCGTAGCTTCTAATACGGCCATAACAACCTCCGGTCTTAACTTAAAAAACCAAGTAAAACACTTGGTATTTACTGTAATGACCGTGAGACAGGTTGAAGGTTCCCTGGTGATTCTTACCGACAAATCTCAACCGGGACCGCTCAGTTGGATGAGCTTTCGGTAATCGATGGCGATCTTCAAGCCTACAAAGCGGCTGGACATTTTTACCAGTTCGTCCGTAACCGGATTGAAATAAAGTTTGGCTACGGCAATCCGCCTATTTTCGCCTTCTTCACCCAGCGGAACGGCGTCGGCCTTGAATCGGTAAACGTAAAGCGTCATACCGTCCTTCAGCGATTCTTCCGCCGGGTGGCCTAACACTTCCAAAATTTTTCGCCGGTTTGGAGGGACTGCCGAAACCCTCGGCAGGTCTTCCGCATCGACCTTCAACTGTCGACGACCCTCGTCAACCTTGCCTTTGCCGAGAGACCTGATCGATGCCTCAAGAAACGTCGCGGGGGCCATTTCCAGAAAAACCGGCGAGAAATCCCAGCCGGAGAGTTTGTCTTTCCCGTTGAACGTCATGCGGAAAACGATGGTTTTTCCCGGCTGAGCAGGGCTATCCATTTGGTGGAAATCCAGGTACCACCGGTACCCCTGCGGTAATTTTTCGATTCGGCTGGGATGGAGTTTGGTTAGATAGCGGAAATCCTCGCTCAATAGGACCGGATTCAAGAAATCAAGATGAAAATGGTCATCGGTTACCTGAACCCGGAAATTCCGTTCGAAGTTGGCCAGTTGGTTTTTCGCTTCCAGCAGCCGAAAATAAACACATCCGCTCAGGGCGAAAAGAAAAAAGGATAAAAGCAGCGTATTGAAAAGACTTCTTGTGAATCTCATAGCTCGGCGCAGTTTCGGTAATGGCGGTAATCGCAGATCACCACATTGATTCATGCGACGACCGGAAAAGACCGGTCGATAGCCGATAGTTTGGTAGATTTAGTAATTGTCAGGCAGATTAGGATAACGCAATGTTACGCGCGCGGGGATTTCAGGCGCGCCATGTGTATATCTGGGAAGACAGTGAGGCAGAGTGGGGCCGGCGGTGCAAGCGGGAGAAGCCGTGATTATCCCTTCCATCGAAGGCACACGAAAGCCCAGAGATTATGAATGCTCATTCCGATCTTCGATCCGTCGCGGATTGCAAAGAGCATTTGTAATGGACTTGAAGAACAAGAAATCAGTCATTATAATTTCCGCTTCTTTGGGCCGTTAGCTCAGTCGGTAGAGCATTGCACTTTTAATGCAGTGGTCGCTGGTTCGAATCCAGCACGGCCCACCAGGAATATCAAAGGCTTGCAGCGATGCAGGCCTTTTTTATTTTGGCGTGCTGCCCAAATTTTGCGCAAAAGTTTTTTGAGGTCGCGCGGCCAATCCGGCGGCGCGGCAGCGGGTGGTCGATCGGGTTCAACGTGAGTGCCTGGCCGGAGTTCGGGAACCGTGCGACTGGGCAGATTTTGAGGACGGGGCGGCCGGTGTGCATTCGTTACCGTGGCCTTGAGAGTTCGGCGCATCCGCCCGCAGCGCCTCTAAGTCAGCTTTCTTCCTGAGTAGTAGCCGTCTTTCTTTCCCCAAAATGCGTGCATTCGAAGGCGTCCAGCCGGATCCTTCACGCAACTCCCTTCCCGCCTTGAAAGTCTCCTTAATCAGGCAAGCGCCGCATGGAAACATTTCCGAGTGGTGACGAATCGTGGCCTTCATAACTGTTCCTAGATGACCCGTTACCTCAGGCCTATGCCCAGTTCGGCCAAGGCGTGGCTGGGTAGGGGATGTGAATGGCGATGGCAAACCCGATGTTCTGATAGGGGCGTCCGCGCAAGACGTGGGCGTCATAGACCATATCCGCGGCAACGATACGGTCAACGGCGGCCCTCACGCCGACCGTGACGTCTGTGCAGCCGATCAGGGCGATACCGTTCTCAACTGTAATCCGTAATGTAGGCCAAGCATTTTTTGGCTGAGAGACGGTGGTAGCCGGAAACCTGAACCCGGGTGCCGCTGGCCGCCATCGGTTCGCCTTGCCGGATTATCGCCGCCGTAGTGGAAAGTTACGTAGTGCCGGATCACTAGATCGTCGCCGGACGAGTGAAAACGCTTTTCCCTAATTCCAAGCAAAGACGGGCTGAGCTTATGGCTTTCCATCCAAATCGAAGGGATTGGGAAGATGCTGGAAGTACCGGGCGGTCGATTTCTGAATCATTTCAAAATTCTGGATAGAACGCTTACGACTGCCATCATCCGACTCGCAACCGTAAAGACGTACGTTGCTAACGGAGGGCGCTGGCGTTCATTGCTTGACCGATGTCCTGTAGTTCAGAGCGTTCGTTTCCGGCCGCGCTTCATTTCATCCAGCAGCCGCTCGTTGACGCTTCGCGCGTGCTCGATATCCCAGATCCGGATGGCTTCATCGAGCTCGACTTTACCTTCGTCGACCATTTTGCAGAGCCCGATTCGTAGGGCATAAAGCTTGATGATTAGCGGATCTTCCGGGGTGTCGGCGAGGTTCTTTTCCCATTCGGCCGTTTTTTGCGGATCTTTGCAGTAATTGACCGGACGCGCTTCGGCATGGAGGCAGAGCGGTAGGGTGAATGTCAAAAACAAGGGCCAGTATTTCATGAGGTTTTCTCCACGGGTATCTGGGGTTGTCCGCTATTTGGCCCGTCTCGGTGAAAATCAATAAAAATGGGGAAAGCGACAGAGCACCGTAAACGGAAGACATCATAAGGGCGGTCTGTCGTTATCGTAATCATTCCGGGAGTCGAAAACCGGCATCCGGAAGGCAACGGAGTGTTGCCTGCTTATTTCCGCCTTGAATTGTAAACCCGTGAGACCCATCCAGAATTGGCGCGGGAGACGCTTGCATGCCACTCCGCAATTCTTGCGTCGAATGGCGGATTGGGGCAGCGAATGTACAGCCGAAGATATCGTTTAAAACGTTTACGCGCAGTTGCGCGCTAAGTACATTCCGCAAATATTTGCGGAATCTCGACTGATTGGCTTGATTGGCGGGGTTGTCCTGCAGGTTGCCTATGCCGCAAGACTTCCCTGAATGTACTTAGAGCATTTTCATACCTACTGTACGGGCACTCGCGAGTAGGTCGGGAATCCCTTCCCGACGATGCAGTTGGGCCAACGGGTTCGTCGGCAAAGGATTGCCGACCTACTAAAGCTTGAGTCGATAATGCAGATCTCTAACAGGTGGAAAGCGACGAAGGAGGAATGGGCGATCCTTTCCTATTACCAGCGTTTCGAGAGTCTGGTTGCGTTTGTCCTGACGATCGTGATCGGATTGACCATTCTGGTAGCGCTGTATCAGCTTACGACCGATGTCGTACTGGGCCTGGTGCGTGGCGTGCTGGATCCGTTCAATCACGACGTGTTTCAAAAAATCTTCGGCGAAATCATGACACTTTTGATTGCGCTGGAGTTCAATCACACCCTTCAATACGTGGTCAGAAGAGAGCAGAGCATCGTTCAGACCAAAGTAGTCGTGCTGATTGCCCTTTTGGCCGTAGTTCGCAAGTTCATTATTCTCGAAGTTCAAGACGTGAGTGCCGGTCATCTGCTGGGGTTGGCAGCGATTACCCTGGTTTTGGGTCTGACTTACTGGCTAATCCGAGAGGCGGTATAAGACGGAGAGGAAGTCCGGGATTTTATTCGGTCTTTTTATGGCGGGCTAAGCACCAGGATAGGCCAGTAGGTATCGGTAGGATAACAATGCCAAATGACCGATTCTTCTTGAAACTTGGCGAACAGCTGTTCCTCGGCATATACCACGCCGTCCACACATGAAACATAAGCAAACGGTCCGAACCACTCCGATGGTTCGCCAGTGGCATTCTCAAACGAGATTCGCACCGGCTCTTTGCAGTCGTATCGCGTAAAGTGTCGGCCTTGAGTTTCCCAAAAATGATTGCGATAGGCTGCCACGATGCTTCCTTGCGGCCCTTGGCGAATGGCGTTGCCGCCGACGCGAAACCAGGGCGCCGGTCCGATCTGTTCGGGCCGACCTCCCGCGCCGCTGTCGAATGTCAATCGAATCATAAGCTTTCTTCTATCGAGCTTTCATAATATAGGCATCGGACGTGGGCCAAAGTTTTTGCTGACAATCACGCCTTGAACGTTTCTTTATCATGGAGTATCGACGTGGCTGCTGTGCGATTTTCAGCGTGCTGCGGTTTGGACGCGTTGCGCAGGTTGCTGAATCATGCGTCAAAGTGCTCCCCGCTCGAGCGCAGATATAACGCCTGACCGGTGCTGACGATAGCGCATCTCCTCGGCATCCGCTGCTCTCAATCTGTCCTCTTTGATCAGCCTCGAAGCATCGCCTTGGAGTTTCGGGCCTGCTTTATTGCGGTCCTCGATTTCTGTTATTTTATGAAATGTGAGCTTCATTTTTTCAGCCTAATTGATGCCGGACAGGCGTGATCTTCGATGAACTCCACTCACTTGGAGTGATCTCATAAATTGACTGTGAAACCAATTAGGGATTACCCATATGAAACCAGGTGCCATAGTTAATGCTACATTCAATAACTGTCATTGTATTGCCAGAATTACTGGTGTTGGCAAAAAGTATGGAGAACCTTTCTTTCATATTATATTAATCTCGCCATGTGTCATGGATACCGGAACTATACCGGCGGGAACCAGGACCTGGGTATGGCCAGAGATGGTTACGCTCGGAGTAAATGATGCCAATTAGGTTTTATCTTTTCCGGTTATGAACAAAGTGGCGATGGGCAAAGCAGCTGCCGATCAGACAAACGGGTTGGCGGTAGCATTGCCCATCGCCGGCGGTATCCGGACTTTTGATGTTCAAGAGACGTGTCGAATGCGTCACAACGCGCGACAAATCGGGCCACCCGCTGTACTCGGTTGGTCATTCGGGCGCTATGTGTTAGGGTGCGATCCATTCTTCTCGATATTCCGTTGCATACTCCATGACTGACGAGTCATCCGAAACGGCACCTGTTCGACTGCGTTGGGAGAAGGAATCCCGGTATTACGAGATTCATCTACAACAGGACCTGTGGGGCGATTGGGTACTGACCCGAATCTGGGAGCGTCGTGGGTCGCCTATGGGCCGGATGAAACATATGCCGTGCCCGTCATACGACGATGCGGTCGCGAAGTTGTCGAACGTTCGCAATCAGCGTAAGCGGCGAGGATATGAGCCGGTGTCGGTATGACTCGCTTCATCGCGCGCGAATCGATATTGCTTGAGTGGCTCATCCTTCTTTTCTGTATCCTGAAACCTTTATTGGAACTGAGAGCTTTTATGTCGGATTTCAAGAAATACCATTGTTTGGAATGCGAACACATCTATGATGAAGCACAAGGCGATCCCGACAGTGGTATTGCGCCGGGCACTCGTTGGGAAGACATTCCCGATGATTGGGAATGCCCGATATGCGGAGCGCCGAAAAGCTTTTTCAAATTGATCGAGTGATCTTCCGTGAACGATTCGCGAGATTCTACCGAGCGGTTCGAGGGGAAGGCTGGCTTCTTGATCGAAGCTGGTATAAAAGAAAGAGCCGATCCGCTACAAGAAGACCCGCAACGGGATTACTCTTTATAGATCATGGTCGTTCTGTCGCGAGCCTTGATCTACCATTTAGATTCAAACTTTCAATTCGAGCTTGATATTTTCTGGTCAAACGCGAAGGCATAGCATGCTAAGACTACGCCAGGCAACGACAGAAGGCCCGCAATACCAGGTATAGGCTTCACGAATATACTAAGCGCTATACTCCCACGGTCCGATGTAATTTCCCAGTTTATCGGGAGCCAGGGGATTATCGGAAGGCAAATATTGTTCCGGCAGTTAATTGGAATCCTGTTTTGTGCGGCTTTCCGATTTTCCAAGGGTAGCCTGTGTAGGATGGGCTGAGCGAAGTGACAAATCGGCAGGATCGCCGATTTGCACGGCAGCGCCGCCCGCAGGGGGGCCGCGCAGGGATGGCGTGGCATGAGCCCCATCGATCGCGAACGATGCCTGTCCTGAGCTCAGTCGAAGGGCACTTCCCGATGATCAGTACATCCTACGGACTGCATTTGTCGAAAATCGATCTTTGTGCCGAAGCAATTACACGGCACCGATATGAGAACTGCCGGAGCTGAGTGAGCCGCGACAGCGGGGCTCAATAACAGGGGCATTCCAAGCCAAACCGGATGATTTGCGCGAAATCCCATGCTTTTAGACTCGCTCCGCCCACCAAGGCGCCGTCTACCCCTGCGATACTCATGATCTCGGCGATATTGTCGGGTTTCACGTTTCCGCCATACAGAATTCGGATCGTCGATGCGATTTGCTCGCCGTACAGGTCCATGATCAAATTCCTGATAAAGTCGTGCACTTCGCTGATCTGTTCCAGTTTTGCGGGTTTTGCGCCCTCTCCGACGGCCCAGACGGGTTCGTAGGCAATCACGACTTCGCTCGCGGTCCTCGGCGAGACGACCTCAAACGCCAGTCTTAACTGCCGATCCAGCAGATTGAAGGTCTCATGGGTTTCTCTGGCTTCCTTGTTTTCGCCGACGCAGAGGATCACCTGAAGTCCGTGGGCCAAGGAAGCCTGAACCTTTTTCTGTATGACTTCGTCGCTCTCGCCGGCCCGCTCGATCAGCTCTTCTTCCAGAAACCGCTGTATCCCCGTCAAAACGTCTTGGTTTGCTTCCGAGGCCAAGTGTTCGAGGGCCGCGAGAATTTGCCGATCGGCGTCGTCCTTGGTCCTGAGCAGCTCCAATTCCTGCAAGAGAAAGCTTTTGGATAACCGTTTTGCGATGCTGGGTCCGAATCCGAAATATTTGCCGAGATTGGTCCGGCGATCCGAATGTCCGATGATGACGCGGTCGACGCCGATCGACGCGAGCATTTCGGCTGAGATCTCTCCGGTAAACGCGCCTTTGGATTCGAAGAACGTGTCCTGTGCCAGCAGGAATACGTTCCGCCCAAGGCCGTATTCCGTCCGGAGAAAATCCGGCTTGATGTAATCGGCTAGCGTAGAGAGTCCGGTGAAGGGAGGAGCTAAGCCGATATCGACGTCTTTTACGCCTTTGCAAAGATCGAAGATTCTTGCGGCGAGCGCGACGCCGGACCGTGGGATCACGTTCATTTTCCAATTGCCGGCCAGGAACGGCCGGATCGCTCCGGGATCGCCGATCTCCGCTTCGATCTTCTGCCATTGATTTGCCGTTCTTTGGCGATAATAGTTCCGATATACGCTTGCCGTTTTCATGATTTGTTTTTCCTTCTGATCCGGTGTCGCGGTCTCATCCGCCATCCGCGTGATGGGGCGCCGCCGTTCGATTTATCATGGGGACTGTGCGCGCATAATACAACTCGAGCTTTATTGTAGCGTCCGGTCGCATACCGATAAGTTGCTCGAGCGTCCGGCCTGCCGAATCGACAGCGCACTCGCATGACTTACTCCACATTTTTTTCCTTGCGTCTCGCTTTTTCGGCTTTTTTCTCGAAGTTATCCACTGTCAAGACTTGACATGCGTATTCTGTGTAAGCCGTCACTTACAGGCAGAGCATAAGTGCTTGATTTGAAGTTTGCGCCTTAAAAAGTTGCGTAATATCAGTGAGATATGTCAATAAGTGATAATGGCGCGCCATTCTGTAAAGAACTTGGTCAGCTTAATGTAAGGGCTTGAACAGCCGATATCGGCAAGCTTTGTCCACGGACTTATCCACAGGGTTGTCCACGGAAATTGTGGATGAGCGGAAGGCAACTGAAGCTCGGGCCGACGCACGAGATTGCTGTGGGGCGAAACGCCTTAGAGAATTTTCCGATTCGGTGTCAGGGAGTCCAATATGTAGGTCGGCAATCCCTTGCCGACTTATCGGCTCGGCAAAGGACTTTGTGGGAAGGGGCGTCCTGGCGCTCCCAGGACGACCGTTTGCGATTGGAAGGGTCGCGGCTAAAGCGACCGTTTGCGATTGGAAGGGTCGCGGCTAAAGCGACCGTTTGCGATTGGAAGGGTCGCGGCTAAAGCGACCGTTTGCGATTGGACGGGTCGCGGCTAAAGCGACCGTTTGCGATTGGAAGGGTCGCGGCTAAAGCGACCGTTTGCGATTGGACGGGTCGCGACTAAAGCGACCGTTTGCGATTGGGAAGGGATTGCCGACCGACGTTCTTCCCGCCCGACACGAAGCCGTACACCGGGATGAAAAACGCTCTAATCGATACACATGCGGGTTGGGGTCCCCGGGGCTGTTGCCGCGATGGTCCGGACGATGGAATTGACCCTGCCGATAACTTCAAAATCCGTGAGTTTAGATCTGCCGGGATAGGTTCGGCATGGCACTAAAGTGATTGGCAACGAGCGTTCTGAGGCTCTGCGGCGGACCTCTCTCTGTCGATCGATCGAGGATTACGTTGAGAGCGGGAGATTGCCATTAAGAATCACTGTCTCAATGGTATTGGGCACGATCCGATTGGAGACAACGGCCTCATGAACTCACCCGCAACTCATCAAGCCCGGATCGTCAGCGCCGTGCCGGGCCGGCTGCGAATAAAATCTCGCGGTACCTATCGCAACCCGGCATTACTGAATCGAATAAAGGGCGATTTGGAAGCAAAGCGCGAGATTTCCGGAGTGCATGTCAATCCGACCACCGGAAGCATTACGGTCCATTACGATTCCGGCCGCTGCGACAGAGCCGGGATACTCAAGTGGCTTCAGGATATCGATGTCCTCGCGGAAGACCTGATGCGTGCGCGCTCCGCAGTTCCGGCAACTGCGGAACCTTTGACCGTGATTGACGCGATCAATGATTTGAATACACGTTTGAGCCGCTGGACAGGGCTTCCGATCGATCTTCGGACGGTATTGCCGCTGGCGTTTGCCGGAGCCGGGCTCTGGTCCATGGTTCGGAACGGGCTCATGATCGAAAAGTTGCCCGGCTGGCTATTGCTCTGGATGGGGTTCGACCTGTTCGTCAAAACCCGGCCGCACGACCGGGCACGGTCGCCGAGACGTTGAGCGTATTCCGGGCCGAACGCATCCGGGGTAGTCGTCCCGGTCGGCTGCTCGAGGGAAGTCGCGTTGCGGCTGGAAAGCAGACCGCTGCGTACTCGGAACGTCGGCGATCGTCGCGCCGGCGAATCGGAAATCATTTCAATGCCAGCATCCCGCAGAAGTTGTACCAGCGGAAAAAGACGTCGCACGATTTGAAGCCATTCCGCAGCAATAGCTCGCGATTTTCCTCGAGATGGTAGGGAATCAGCACGTTTTCCAATGCTTCCCGCTTTTGGGAAATTTCGAGTTCGCTGTAGCCGTTACGCTTCTTGAACTCGTAATAATGCTTGATAAACAGACGGTTGATGGTCGAGTCCTGACTGAGCACTTTTTCGACCAGAATGAGGCAGCCGCCGTCGTTCAATCCGTGAGCGATGCTCGAAATAACGCGGTCACGGTTGAGCGGACGGACGAATTGCAGCGTCAAGTTCAGGATGACCACAGAGGCGTTCAGAATGGGAACACCGTCGTCCAGGCTCAGGCAGATCAGCTCGTAAGTGTGTGAAATACTGTTTTCTTGCAGCTTTTTCCGCGCCTTTTTCAACATATCGGGCGAGGAGTCCACGCCGATAAAGGCAACTTCTGCCGGAACGACCGGATCGAGCCCGATGAACGTCGTGCCGGTCGAACAGCCCAGGTCGTAAAGATTGGTTCCGGGGACGGCAAAATCTCCCGCGATCTCTCCGATCATGCGTTGAATTTCCGCATAGAAGGGGACCGAGCGATCCAGCATGTCGTCGAAAACCTCGGCGGTATCCTTTCCGAAATCGAAATCCGTCACCATTGGACGCTTTTCTTTGAATAAATCGTCTTTAGTCATCGTATTCAAATGGGCTCTTTCGCTAATCTGCCCGGCGACCGCCGATCCTTTTCAGGGCCGGACCGGCGGCGGATGCGGATCACGAGCAGCACGATCAGGGCGCTCATCCAGGCAGCGGTGAGATAACCGATCATCCCGTCGTAAGACCCGGTCAAAAACGACCAGTATCCGTTCGGAACGCCGTTCGTTGCCGCTTTGGTGGTCTTGATGACGCAGACCCACCCGGCATGTATGCCGATGCAGTAGCCCAAGCCCAAGGGAAAAGCCACCCGAATCCAGGCGAGAAAGACTGCCGCGAGGAATAACGCGAGAAAAGAGGAGGGATCCAGGGTTGGAAGAGTGGCCAGGGCATCCCCTACGATTCGAAAACCTGTAGTCCAGTCGACATCGGCCGCTGCGGGTTTCAAGTCGCTGCGCAAGAAATGGAGTAGGGCGAAATAAAAGGAACTGATGGCGACGGCCGATAGGGTTCCGGCCGCTTTTCGAAGTGCGGCGAACAGAACGCCGCGGAAAATCGTTTCTTCTATGATTGCCACGACCAATCCTATGCCGAGTGCCTTAAGTGCGGTCATTCCGAGGCGATGGGCGTTCGACCAGGCATCCATATCGATCTCGCGAACGTCCAGGGCGATCAACGCCAAGGCATGAAGGGCGAGCATGGCGGCTCCCAACGGAACACCGACCGCGACCTGGCGAGACAGCTCGGACTTGGTTCCCACCCCGATGTCCGGACGGCGCAGGCTGAAGAATTTCGCCGCCGGAATGATGCTGAGAAGGAGAAGCAAATGACCGCTGCGGTTTACCAGGGTATGAAACCCGATGGCACCATCCGTGATCCAAAAGATCGGGTAGGCGAAAAACGCGGCGAGCGAGGCGCAAAGAAGTATGACCAACAAAGGTGCCAGCACCGCTGAACTAACGATTCTTAGGGAAAGCATGACAAAGGATTTGAAACATTGATGCGCTAAAGCCGATGGCGCGTTAAATGGTCGAAAGTCTATCTCATATGGCGCATGGTGGGTAAAACGGCACCGTTCGGTGGGAAGCCGAGCGTTTCCGAACCCCCTGCTGGGTACAAATGCACGAGCCTGCGAGGCGGCGCTCCTTATGTCGCATCGGGCTTGAGCGACGATTCACCAAAGCAGTATTAATCGCGCCGTCTCCACCTCCGGTGCGGGCGGCCTCGATCGATATCTCTGTGCCTGCACAAGGGTGCCTTTAGGAATGGACATGCAAGAAACGGATTTTACGCGGCGTAGGCTATGTCTTGGTCTGATTCACCGACGTTCATGTTGGTTGCCTACCGCTCACGGTTGGATGGTTCTTTTTCTCGTTTCCTTGAGTTCCGCCGCTTTCATCGTTGGTAGGATCCATCCTTTTTTATCGATCAGCGACCCGATTTCCGGGGGCGGCCTTGTGGCAGAGGGATGGATGCCGGATTACGCGATGGAGCAAGTGATTGCCGAATTCGAACGCGGTCGATACACCCGGCTCTACGTCACCGGCGGCCCTATCGAGAGAGGACGGTTGCTCCAGAAATACGGAACGTCCGCCGAGGCCGGCGCCGCCATGTTGGTCGAACTGGGGCTGGATGCGGATGTAGTCCAGCCGGTTCCGGCGCCGCGGAGCAGGACGGATCGGACGTACATATCCGCTATCGCTCTACGAAACTGGTTTGCTCGGAACGGGATTGAGGAACGCTCGCTGACCGTTGTGTCGCTCGGGGTTCACGCCCGCCGAAGCCGCCTGTTGTTCCAGACGGCTATCGGGCGGTCTATCCCCGTTGGTGTCATCGCCGTCGAGGATGAAAGTCACGACCCGATGCGCTGGTGGCGGTCCAGCGAGGGATTTCGAACCGTAACGGACGAGGCGATCGCTTATCTTTACACTACCCTGATTTTTTATCCTGGAAGGGAGATCATGGCTCGGTAGTGTGACTTGCCGTCTCTACCCCGATCGCTCGAGGTCTTTCCCGTTATGAAGCCTCGATGTGGCGTTCGCTCGTCGCTCTCCACATTGCAAAAAGACGTTCCGTTGGTCTCTTACGGTTTTAAAGAGGGCGGCTCTTGTTTAGAATCGATCAAAAAAGGAGTGTCATGAATAAACAGGATGTTTTGAGGTACTGCCTAGTCAGTATCGTTTTGGGAGCATGTTGCGGTTGCTCTTGGGTTGGCGCCGCGACGCCGCGAGCAGTTGATGATCCGACCGCTCTGCGCGCCAGAGGATCGAAAACAACTAATCCATCTCCGGCAACTACGCGCTATGTTCGTCCGTTCGGCCCGAATGCGCCCTGGAACCGACCGGTGGACGGGCTGCCGCGCCATCCCCAGTCCGATGCCTTGACCAATCGCCTGTGGCAATATTCGCCGTCGCGGGTCGGCAATTTCAATCTGTCCTTCAGCGGGTATACCTATCCGGTGTACATGGCCGGCACCGCGAAAGGCTCTTACCCAGTCCGAGCGCCATCATGGAACAAACTCAACGGTACCAAGATCCCCTGGAGCCCGGATTGGAAGCCCGCGACCGGCTCCGATAGCCAGGTGATCATCCTCGACCCGGACAGCGGGCGCGAATGGGATTTGTGGCAGGCGAGTTTCGATGGGGCCGCCGTCCATGTTTCGAACGGCAATCTGGTGCCGGGCTCGTACTTGACCAAGGAAGACGGCTTCAAGCCCTCGCGCGGCTGCGGCATTCCCTACCTCGCCATGCTGGTGAGACCGGAGGAGATTGCCCAGGGCAAGATCGAGCACGCGCTGTCGATGCCGAGCCGGAACACCGCGAAGACCTTCGTGGCGCCGGCCACCAAGTCGGACGGCCGAGCTACCGACAATGGACTGCCCATGGGCACCCGGTTTGCGCTGAACATCACCGATGCCGAGATCGACGAGTGGGTGAACGCCCTACCGAGCCAATTGACCGGCCAGACCCGTCGGGCGGCGCGGATCATCGCCGTGGCCCTTAGGGATTACGGCTGGTTCATCTCCGACACGGCCGGCGGCGCGCACTTCCAGTTCGAGGACAACGCCACCGCCAAAGCCAAATGGGAGGCGCTGGGCTTGGGGGAGAAATCGATTGGCTGGAAAAACTACCCTACCGATCTGCTCGATGGCTTGCTGACCAAACAGCGTATCTACGCAATCGCTCCTAGTAACTGATACAAGATGTACCGACCGCAGGCTCGGTTGTGGCTGGTGCTCGGACGAAAGAAAGAGAAGGGGAAGCGACGGCCGAGTGTAACACCTGAGGACACGCTGACTCGTGTAAGTAGCCTTTCTTAGGTAGTTGTTCGAGTTTTATATCAGTGGTTTAACCAGCACAATGCACCTACGTATTCGGGTGCACAGGGATGTTTCAAATGGCCGAAAAAGTGACCGGTCTAGACTCTACATCCAGTCGGTATCTCAGTTTATGCTCAAACGCGTTAAGTTGAGCTTTGCATATTGGTTTTGTTTTTAAGGAGCCTTTAGTGGGCTTCTTAGTTTCGAAATAGGTTGTTTTAGCCGCAACCCTCGCCAGGTAGCTTGATAGGTTAACTCAACGAGTAGGGTTATGCCGGAGTCTGCTGTTGGCAACGACGCTTTGGATTTTTCCCAAGGCAAGGAACGTCGGATAGATGCTGTAACCACCCAACACAGAAACAATAAGAAACACCCGTGGGAGTCAGTAATTTGGTACGACTACATTCGGCTTTGAAGGCAGCCTCGTTGTGGGCTATGAGTTATGCGTCCGGGGTGCACACGCAATATACCCGATTTGCGCTTATCGGGCATGCACGCACGGGTTCAAACCTTTTGTTGGACGTATTCCGGTCCAGCTCTGAGGTTGAGATGTTCCATGAGATATTTAGCTCGGATAACCGGATTATCGGGCAAGGTTTTAATGAAGGTATATCTCGTCTATATAACGAATATGCACGCTGCGTCCGCGCGGTCGGGTGCAAGATTTTTTATAACCACTTGACCAACCAAGAATGGACTGAATTCCAGAAATTTAAGGAATTCAAGATCATCCACTTGATGCGCCGTAATCGCTTGAGGACACTGGTGTCCCTGGCCATCGCATTCAAAACCGATATTTGGCTGCAGAGGAATTTGCGGAAAAAAGTTCCGGTTGACCGAAAGAAAGTCCACCTGGAACCGGGAAATTTAGTTGCGCAAATAATGCAGATCCAAAATTGGGAATCCCAAACACGTGGTCGATTCGCAGACCACGATATGCTCGAAATATATTATGAAGATTTGGTGGACGACTTCGATAACATAGCCTCGAAGGCAATAAACTTCGTAGGCGCCAAACAATGGAATTCAAATAGGATCGCGTATAGGAAGCAGAATCCGGAGCCGCTCCATCAGCTTATTTCGAACTTCGACGAAGTTAGGGGGGCATTGAAGAATACGCCATGGGAAAGATACCTTGAATGAGTTTGCCGAACGAGGGAGTGACGATGGATATCGTAGAAATTTCGAAGAAGCTGCTGACTGAAATTGGAGCTCAACTCGATATACATCGCTCGGAGAAAGATATTTTGCCGATCTTAGGTCAAAGGAATTTTAGAGCTAATTCGTCAACAGCTTTTTGAAGGCCATGCTTCGAAATGACCCCATTTTGATTGTCGATTTAGCGAAATACTACGGAGGCGTGGATGTACGCGTTACCGCCTTAGCGCGAATGCTTCACGGCGAACGTCCTTATGCCGTCGCGACTTTGAAGGGCTCGGCATTGCATCATCGCCTGGAAGCCGCTGATTTAGTCTCGTTCCCCGTGCCGTTTGCACGGGGCGATCCGAGAATATTGCTCTATTTGTATCGCCTAATTCGAAAAGGCGGATATAAGGTAGTGGATACTCATAATCCGCAATCCCAGTTTTGGGGGGGATTGGCCGCAACATGGGCAGGTGCAAGAAGTATTTGCACTGTTCACAGTGCGTATGGGCTGGAATACGCCAACACTCTGAAAGGGCGGCTATACGAGCTGGTTTTGCAGTTGAGCTATCGGCTCGGTTTTCACTTTATCGCCGTATCGGAATCGGTACACCAATATCTCGCCGAATTAGGCATTCCATCGACACGAATTTCGCTAATCCACAACGCCATAGAATATACCGAGGAAACATCGGCCGGGCGGGCTGCTCCATTCTTCAAGGAGCTAGGATGGAGTTCCGACGTGTTCGTAGTCACGGTAGTCGGCCGGCTCGAATCCGTAAAAGGTCACAGGTTCTTGTTCGAGGCATTGGCACGCCTGGCGAAGTCCAGGCCTCGGCTACGGTGCCTGGTCGTGGGAGATGGCTATCTGCGCAGCGAATATGAAGAACTGGTAAGGAAGGCGGATCTCGAACAGATTGTCCACTTTGCAGGCTTTCGCAACGATGTCTCCGTCCTCTTAAGCGGCAGCGACGTGTTTTGTTTGCCTTCTCTTTCCGAAGGTCTGCCGTATGCGGTCCTGGAGGCATGCAATCATCGTCTCCCCTTGCTTTTGAGCGGAGTGGGAGGGCTAGCCGAGCTATTCGACCACGGAAAAACCGCGTTTCTTGTTCCGCCAGCGGATGTGGATGCACTGGCGCGAGGAATTTGTTGGCTCATGGATTATCCGGTCGAGGCAAACGGTTTAGGCGAAGCCGCTTTTCACGCTGTGAAGCAGAAGTCCGGTACTAGGCAGATGTACGGGAAGACCTTGGAAATTTATCAATCTGGTTTACCTCTATAGGCACTGAGATATTTCGAGTTAAACCGGTGACTACGAAACGATCGAAATATCACGGGTTTTGCATCATTAACCAATGGAACGGCTAACCGTAAGAAAAAGGCAAGGGATTGCATAATGCGCAGTATTTCGGAAAAGGTAACTATCAAAACGTTCCGAGGGATATCCGGTCTCGAGGAAATCGCAACGGAGTGGGAGTTCATAACGAAGGTCATGGATGGCAAGCGATTTTTTCACCTCGCGGACTGGTACCGTTGTTATCTAAATGCTCTGGAAGACCAGCCCGATACGGTGTTATTCACGGTGGTATATGTAAGCGACAATCCGGAAGCCATTTTCCCACTGAAGATATCATCGCAACGAATATTCGGGCTGAAGATGAGGGTGCTGCAACTCCCGAGCCATCCGCACATGTGCCTCAATGATTTTGTGGTTGCTAAACCCGAACGCGTAAAAACTTACGTGCCTCTCGTTTTAAAACATCTGAAAGAAGTGCCAGGCCTTTCCTGGGACTATATTTATCTCCCGCGTGTCCTTGAAGAATCAGCCGCAGTCACTGCACTAGCTGAACAGTCTAATATCTGGAATGTTCGAAGATCCTGTGGGCAATGCGACTATATAGTTATGCGTCCTTATAATCTAATGTTTCAAGGGTTTTCGAAAACTTTCAGAAATAATATGAGACGAGCAAAAAAGCGTGCCGAAGATTTAGGAAACATAACCTACACGTCTGCATCAAAGCATCCGGAACTCGGCATGGCTTACGAGGCTTTTTTAGATGTTGAAGCCTCTGGTTGGAAAGGTAGAAAAGGATCTGGTACAGCCATAAAACTAGACAAAAAGCTCGAGTCCTTTTATAGGCTGCTAATGGAACACTACTCCCGATCAGGCGGATGCGAAATTCATATTATGTGGCATGATAAAAAGCCTATATCTGTGGAGTTCAGTCTCATTACGGATAGTACCCTTTATACCGTAAAGATCGGTTATGATGAAAACTATTCATTCTGTAGTCCAGGTCATCTGCTTCGCGAATATCTTATGAATTATTATGAGAACAAGGGTGGAATTAGTTTTAATAATTTGATTACGGATGCATCATGGCATAGTGGATGGAAGCCCCAATTTTACAACGTATTTCACTACTATCTATGTAGGCCGACCGTGCGAGGATGGATTGCTTACGTATATCAAAAAGCACTTCTTGAGATTCGCCCGGTATGGTTGGTGTTGAAGCCGAAGTTGAGGAATTTGAATATCATACCCGGGCGATTCGCTCGTGCTTGACTAATAGGCAAAGGAGTCGCAATTCGTTGAGTAAATACGTAGCAAGTGAAACTTCATGTGTCGTATTAGCAAGGTTGTTTAGAGTGGCCGATAGTTCGATGATTTAGGCCATTCATGAACCTTTCGACACTGTCATCAATGCCGTTAGACAAAGACATCAAGGGATTATGATGTTATCAATTTTTTGGTTATGTCTAGGCTTAATTTGTTACGTCTATATCGGATACCCCATCTTAATTACAGCGCTTGCCTCGGTAAGACAACGTCGAATCGACGCAGCGCCGATTCACCCGACAGTCAGCTTGATTGTTTGCGCTTACAATGAAGAGGATATTATAGGCAGGAAAATTGAGAATAGTCTGTCATTGAATTACCCGGCGCATCTGCTCGAGGTGATAGTGGTTAATGATGGGTCGACGGATAGAACGTCATCAATAATCAGTAAATATACCGATAAACCGGATATCACTATTGTTCACTCCCCTGTGCGGGAAGGGAAGGCTGCCGCGATGAATCGGGCCGCCGCTCTAGCCAAGGGTGAAATCCTGATTTTTTCGGACGCACGTGCCATTTATCGTGCCGATAGTCTAAAGCTTCTGGTTCGGAATTTTAATGATCCAGAGGTCGGATGCGTTAATGGCAACAGGCGTTTGCACAAAAACAGATCGCCGATCTTCGGCTCCGAGAAATCGTATTGGGGCTACGAGGCTTACATTAAAACGAAGGAAACTCAATGCGGGTCGACCGTCAGTGTCAGCGGGGCGATGCTCGCCATTCGCGCATCGATATTCGAGCCTATACCGACCAATATGATTCTCGATGATGCCTGCCTCGCCATGCAGACATTGCGGAAAGGATTTCGAGTCATCTACGATCCGGCGGCGCTGTGTTTCCAAAGTTCGGCGATGTCCACGCGCGACGAGGTTTTGCGAAGGCAGCGCATTACAGCCGGACGCTTTCAGATGCTCCTGGATGCTCGGGCATTATGGCCATGGAACGACAAGCTCGCAATTTTCGAATTGGTATCTCATAAGGTCATGCGTCTCTTCCTGCCGTTCTTCAGTGCCGGTGTCTTTCTTTCCAGCGCGGGATTGATGTTTTTACCGGATACTCCCGAAATAGTGATTGCATTATTTTGGGCCCAAATCGCATTTGGTTTCCTGGCCGTTATTGGATGGATCTCGGAAAAGTTCGGTTGGAAGGTAGGGCTGTTGGGGATTTGGTATTACATCGCGAGCGGAAATTTTGCGTCCTTCCGCGGTCTGGTGAGGTATTCGAAAGGTAGGCAGACCGTTCTTTGGGAGAAAGCGCGCCGTACGGAGTGAGGGCAGATTCGTTCTGCGAGCGCTTTCCTTTTCGATGGTGAGTTCGGTCTGCTGATGAAGCGGTTACGACTCCGGCAAGCGGATCGCAGCTTCCAAGGACGTTCGATCAGTGTTGTGGCTGTGGGGCGTGGGGCGCACGGATGCCCTGAGGCCCATCGAGACGGCACGACGATAGTCCGCAGGAAGTCAGGCGCCGACGGATCGTCCATCGAAAGGAGGTGCACAGCCGTCGAGCGGGGTAGGGCGGCCTCGAGACCGCCCATCCGCTGACGACAGCGGGTTTACCCAGCCGAGTGTGTCCACTGTTCCCAAATGCCGGCCACTCCGTTCGAAGGTCTTTATGGGGACGGGATTCGAGCCAGGACCGGCACGCCGAGCTTTTCTTCGACACCTTCCGGTGTGTAAAGCCCGCGTCGCTTCAACTCAGCAAAGTAGGCCACGATGAAGGCAGCCAAAAGCCCAAAAAGCGCACCAACCATTACCTTTAAGAGTCTTGCCGCGTTTAATGGCTTCGGAGATATCGTGGGCTCCTGGAAGACGCGGACATTGGTAACTTTCTTGAGGTCCAGTTCTTCGGAAATCTTGGTTTCCTCGAGTTTGCTCAGATAATCACGATAGAGGCCTTCCTTTACCGCTAGCCGCGTTTCAAGATTAAGCAATTCTCCCTTATGCATATTGATGACCGATAGTTGATCGTTGACCTGCCTCAGGGTCTGCTCGGCATCCTTAATGGTTGTCTGGACGCTCAGCAATTCGGGCTCGAGGTGGGTCGTTTCCAGTTCCAGCGCCCAGTAAGCCTGGTTCGGCTGACGCCGAATCTGCGCCGCTTTTTCCTCTTCGTTCTGGCGCATGAATGCCTTCACGTTATCGATGTCTTGTCGAACTTCACTCACGGTCCTGCTGTTTTCATTGTATCTCCGCAAAAGCTCCTGCTCCTTCAGCTGAAGCTCGAGGAGCCTTTGCTGCGCAAAGTCCACCCCCGTGGACAACGGATCATTCCGCGGAACCCTGTTTTTCAACTTTTGCAGAGCGGCCAATTTATGAGACAGTTCATTAGCCCTCGATTTGGAAAGCCGGAGCGTTTCCTCTACGGCCGACTGCCTTTGCAACAGTAACCGTATCTGTTCGTCGACGTTAATTATCCCGTACTGTTGCTTGAAGTCGCGTAGATTCTGCGTGGCTTCTTGCAGGCCTACGGTGTACTCGGCGAGTTTTTGCTCGAAAAACGGAGCGCGGGACTCTCCGTAAATTCGGACGTGCTTATCGATAAAACTGTTAACGAGCAAGTCGACGACCCGCTTCGCGACAACGGAATCCGGATGGGCAAAATAGACGTGGATGACACCCGAATTTTTCACGCTTTTGACGGCGAGAGCTTTGTCGAAATTCAATAGCGCCGCATCCATTACGGATTGATCCTGAGGATTTGCGTCTTTAAGTTCAGGGTATAGCGTTTTGATGCCTATCGAAGTGATTACTTTTTGCCGTAAGTCTGTGCTATTCAGAAGCTCCGACTCCGTGTTGAGCAATTCCTCCATTTTGAATTCACGCCTAGAGCTACTATAGGGGCCGCTGAATTCAGGTATGTATTTGTACTCACGACCCAGGTTGAACAACAACGCGGCATGTGCTTCATAAACCGGTTTTTCAAGAATTGCGGTAATTGCTCCAGCCGATAAGGCTACTAAGAAAGCCACCAAAGCCTTGCGTTTATGCCTGATCACCATGGCGACCAAATTAGAATCTCGTATTTGACGATTAGAGAGCATCACTGTTATATCCCTATAGTGAGTTATTGAAAAAGTTAAGTAGAGAGCGAACGCTTACCCGAGTGAGCCATTTCCCACTCGGCTGCTTGCGGTAAAGAAAGGGCAATTCCCATCAGAATCCAAAAATATTTTGGATAAGAGTCGTGCAGAAACAAGCTGCTCACAAGAAAACCGAAAACTCCTATGCTAAAGGCAGTTACCAAAGTTGCATAGTCGTGGCGTCCTGCTTGTTCGAACGTGTATCTTGCCTGCTTCAGGCTCTTGACCATAAACCATAGCAGAGCTCCGAAACTCACCAAACCGATAAGTCCTCGTTCAGCGGCTATCTGAAGATAAAGACTATGTGCGTTTCGATTTTCGCCGCGATTCATAAGGTGTAAGTCCTGGCTATAACGCTGGAAATTGAAAACATAATTACCGGCTCCAACTCCGAACAACGGGTTATCCGCGAACATACGCAACGCGATTTGCATCTCCGCCTTGCGTCCGTCGACCGAAATGTCTGCGGCGCTGGTTTCGGATGGATCTTTCTCTCCGGAAAACGTGGCGACCATATCGTTTATACGAGTGACATAAGCACTCGGAGCAAGGGCGAGCAGGCAGATTAGTACGGCGAGGCCTGATGTTAACACCTTGGGAGAAACGCGAATGTGCATAAGTGCAAGGCACAGCATTCCGAATATGCCCACAAGTGCGCCGCGAGAGTAGGTGAGACTGATGGCCAGGAGTACCAAAGCGAGCGTAATTGCCGCTAGTGGGCGAAGCAACCGAATGGGTTCGTTTAACAGCCGCTCGATACATAATGGCACTATGGGTAGAAGGATAAGGGCATAGAAATTGGGGTCGGTCAAAGGGCCCGATATCCGATAATCGCCCAATTCCTTTGCGAGCTCATCATATTCGGCATTTGCAAATCCAGCGAACTTGAACCAATAAGCACCAGTAACAAATTGGGCAAAATTCATGGATACTAAGAATAGTGCCCCGAATCCTAGTGCCCAAATCAAGAGCCTAAACGAGGCGGCAGTTCGTGATATTAGTATTATGAGAATACAAATCATTCCTTCCCTGATGTTATTGAAGACGAATTCCTGTGCGTCCCGAAAGTAGTCCGAATAGGATAACGACGCCAAGACGAGCAGCATGTATATCAGGACGAGCAGGGCCGGTTTGGCGGCTCCAACGGGTCTATCGCCACCGATGAAGCGAAGCGTGAATGCGGTGAGCAGCGCGGCGCCGTACAACTTAGTCGGCGATGGTGCACCGTGCTCGATGGCGACATCCGAGGCATTCGTATAAATGATGAATGTCAATGCCGCCAAACCCCAGTCGGTACGTGCAAAAGTGAGAACGGCGGCTGGAATTCCGACAAACACGACAATGAACATCAGTGCCAATTGAAGAGCTTCCAGTTGGGAAATCAATACAACCGGCACCAGCGCACTCGCGCCTAGTGCCAAAAGATCCCATTTTTGTGCGGCGATCCGCCGCCCGATCCCTTCAGGTTGGGATAGCCAAGTCCATGGTTTTGCAGACACTCTTTTCTCCTTATGTTCGATCGAAAATTGCACTGTTCTCCCTTAAGGGAACAATTTGCATCGCGAGCCCGTCCGGCTCAGTTTGCTAACAACCGAGTGAGCGCCGGGTCAGTATTACCTGGAAAGTTCGCAGAAGGATTTCCAGGTCGAGTCGGAGACAGGCTCGCTGAATGTAAGCGATATCGAGTTGTGAGCGTTCGTCGAACTCAGTCTTATTTCTACCCAGAATCTGCCACAAGCCCGTGATTCCCGGTATTGCATCCAGGCGTTCGGTTTGCCAGAGCCGGTAGGTTTCGGGGCGGAAAGATGTCGGCCGTGGTCCGACTAACGTCATTTGGCCGAACAAGAGATTAAAAATTTGCGGGAGTTCATCCAGGCTCGTTTTCCGCAATATCTTTCCTACGCGGGTTATCCGCGGGTCATTCTGGATTTTGAAGTCCGGCCACTGTAGTTCGTTCAAGTGCATGAGTTCACATTTGAGCGCTTCAGCATTTGGAACCATGGTTCTGAATTTAAAGATACAAAACCGATAGCCGTTCTTACCGGTCCTTTCTTGTAAGAAGAAAATGGGATCTCGTGGAGATTCCAGTTTAATGAACAATGAAATAATTAATATTAGCGGTATCCACAATGGACTCGTAAGTATTACAAATAGCATGTCGAATAGCCGCTTGGCTATCAAGTAACCCTGGTTATTGGAGATTCTTAGTCTTGGCTTGAATCGACCTAACCAGTCGAGATCATTTCCATATCGCTCTCTTAGCGTTGGGGTAATCATGCAGCTTGCTCCTCGGTTTCTTCGACAGGCAGGGGCTGCTTGCCATCCACGATATTTGACTCGGCGGTTTTGATTAAGGCTTCAAGTGTGAACCCATCGCTTGGAAAAGACGCTGCACCAACCGATACGGGAAGGTCCAGATCCTTCTTGGCGCTCGTTTGTATCCGTTGAGCCACGGTATTGCATGCTTCGAGACTTGTTGACGGACACATGATTAACAACCGGGAGTCATGCTCGGTACACATTACGATCATGTCGCTGCGTCGAAACCCGGCGACGATCCGGTTTATCAACTTTACCGTCAGATAGCGCTTCAAGTAGCGTTCGGCAAGCTCATGAAATATCATTTTTCGATAGTGGGATAGCGAGTATTTGTTAAGGTTTTCCTTCACGTCTAATACGATAACGCTAAGCGGATTTCCGGATCGCCTGCTTTGATAAAGATATGTATTGATTTCATTCATGGAGTCCGGGAGCTTGGCGATCGGTTTATGCAGATCTTTCAAGAGCATGCTTTCCAGTTCCTCTGAAACGTAAGCCATCCACCTGGCGACGGCATGGGAGAAATACACCGATATACTCAGAAGAATGGTTTCTAAAAAACCGAAGATGTAATTATTGTATTGGGTATTATGGCGTGCCGATAAAGCGAGGTTTGTACTTATAACTAATAGGAGAGGCAGGTATATGGAATGTTTGGTCCAGAATTTCCAGCCCGCCACGATAGTGAGCACCGACAAGGCGGCTAAAATTTTTGTGGGAGTGGAGATGCTGGCGATCGAACCCGTTCCCGGATCTAAGGTATTTAGGCCGAAAAGTATAAAGACAGTCGTAAGCAGACCAAGCAAGTCCTTTGAAATAGATTTCATTTGCAAACACTCCTTTTCTGCAAACTTTATTCTCTCTATCTGTCCGTTAAGATTCTCCGAATAGTGAGAGGGCGCTGCATCAAGTCCTTGTGCTGCGCGCAATCGCTGTATGTATTTTTACCTCCGATAAATTGAACGATAAGCCGTCAGGATAGCTCCAAGGCGGCGGGTTTGACTTCCGCGCTTCGGCCGGCTGTGCGCAGGCGCTAAATTCACCTTGGGTGCAGCGGAATGAATGTCGACGTCGACAGCTCGAGCGATCGGGACCGCTTCAAAGCCGTCATAATGCAGATCGAAAGTTTTGCTGCACTCCGACAAATTTAGATGAGCTAGAGGACGGTATTCAACATCGTGATGCAGGAACGGCCAGGCAACGAGACCGGCCGGAGAGTAACGCGGCCGCGACAATCCGCCTGCATGGCAGTGCCTCGGGTTCGCGTGAATGGGGGTGCTGTCCATCGCCAGACTCCAAAAGTCGATTATCCTCCCTGGGACGGACCGGGACTGCGCGAAGTCCGGCCGAATGCGTTCACTATATCAAACAGTCGCGTAATCAGAATAGACAAAAATCAACAAAAAATCGGCTTTTCGAAGCTCGATATTGTTAAGAATAACTTTGTTTGAATCTTTCCGCTGCCCCGGCAGTCCAACTGGCCGATAGAGGTTCAACTAAGTCATAGCAACTGAGCCGGTTTCGAAACATGCGAGGACGGCCAGTGTAACAAAGGCGTTAAGCCGCCACTCGCTTCGGTCGAGATAACAGCCAGGAGGAACTCGGCGTGATGCACGCAACGGGCGAAGTGTATCAACAATGCAATAGGGAATCGCATCTCTTGGCGTATCGGCAAGATTTATATTAGAGTACGAAGCGCCAGTCGGTTTGTGTATCGCACGATGAACAAGGAGGGCAGACCGGTAGGGTTCTGCCTTAATAGTGCTGTAAGCAGAGTTGGGACTTATGACATGACGTCATAAGAATGGCCTGCGAACGAATTCGCGACAAGGGATTGAACAATGATTCATGCTGGCAGAAAGACCGTACATGCCGTGGCGTGGAACTACGCGTCTTTTGCACTGAGCAAAGGCGTCGTACTGATCACGATGGCAGTACTTACCCGGCTCTTGCCACCCGAAACCTTCGGGATAGTCAGTCTAGCGACAATCATCATTTCATACTTTTCGCTGCTGCAAGACTTGGGTTTAGGAAGCGCCCTGATACAGCAGCGAAACGATGTACAGGAAGCGGCGAACACCGTTTACGCCGCGAATCTGGTCATCGGAATTCTTTTTTTTCTTTTTACCTTCGCCATAGCTCCGGCGGTTGCCGTCTTTTTTCGCGCACCGGCGGTCGAGCCGATGTTGCGGATACTTGCTTTGACGTTCCTCATCGATCCTTTCGGTTCGGTCCACATTGCGCTTCTTCAGCGGGATTTGGCGTTTCGCAAAAAGCTGATACCGGATCTCGGGCGATTGCTTATCAAAGCAGTTGTCACGATCGTTCTTGCCGTCAAAGGATTCGGGGCATGGTCGCTGATCATCGGACAGCTATCGAGTTCGCTTTCGGGCGTCATCCTAGCGCGCATCGCACTGCGGCAAAAACTCAGGATGCGCATCAAAAAGCCACAGCTTGGCCGCCTTTTGAAGTTCAGCATACCCTTCATGGCATTTAACCTGATTAACGCACTTGTATCGAATATCGAGTTTATCGTTATTGGACGAACCCTCGGAGATGCGGCGCTCGGGATATATTCGATAACTTATCGTATCGTCGATCTACTGATTATGAATGTGTGGGTGGTATTGGCGGGAGCGATGTTTCCCGCGTTAGCGACGATACAGCACCAGCCCCACTTGCTGCGACGAGCATTTCTTTCGGTAACCCAATACGTTCAGGTTTTTATTGTTCCGATCTCTCTCGGTCTCATTATCACAGCGGAACCTATAGTCAAGGTTTTGCTCGGGGCTCAGTGGTTGGGCGCGATTCCGATTCTCCGGTTGCTGCCTGTTGCATTTCTTATTTTCTCGATCGGAACGACAGCGGGTGATATCTATAAGGCAATTGGACGCCCGGCACTGTTGTTAAAAATGGGCATACTACACATCATAATACTGATTCCTTTACTTCTCGTGGGTGTTCAATACCAGCTCGTAGGGGTGGCATTGAGCCTAATCGCAACGGCATTCCTAGTAAAAATCGTTCATTTGTTCGTAATCGTACGGGTGATAGGGGTTACGGTGTCGGAATTGATGCGCGCACTCAGGCCGGCGTTTGTCGGCGGGACCGCGCTCACCATTGTTACCACCCCGCTGGTCTACAGCATCGGCGATCAGCCTCCCGTGGTGCAACTGTTGGTTGCCGGAGTAACGGGAGCCGCCGCTTATTTCGGAACACTATGGCTTTTAGAAAAGGAGGTCGTTATTAAGGGAGCAAATACGATACTCGATGCCGTCAGGCGTTAAGGCAGCGAAAGAATGCTAGATGTCGAGCTTTCGTAAACCAGGTACCGAATTACGTCACGTATTTTTGTAAACCACGACTTATCTAATGGACAGGATGCTATGAACGGAGTCAACCCGATTGCGCGAGGTCGCAAAGCTATTTCCGGTCGTCTGGCAGGGCTGATGACGCTGATCATCATCATGGGCTGCTATGGGTGTACGGTTAACCGGCCCGTCCTTGATCCCAGCGTAGCATTGGCCGAGGTGGAGAGCAGGTATGAGGTTCCGCCTAATTACATCATTCAGCCCGGAGATCAGCTGGACGTGAAATTCTTTTATACCCCTGAGTTCAACGAGTCGGTAATCGTGCGGCCGGATGGCAAGATTTCTCTCCAACTGATCGACGACGTGCAGGCGGCGGGGATAAACCCGGCGAAGCTCGACGAAGTCTTGACGAACGCCTATTCCGGAGAGTTGAAAGATCCTGCCGTCACGGTGCTTGTCCGGACGCTTACCGAGCCGAGGGTCTACTTGGCGGGCGACATCGCAAAGCCCGGATTCATCACGGTAAGAAACAAGATCGGGGTCCTCCAAGCCATAGACGAAGCCGGGGGATTCCTGGAGACTGCAAATATCAACGATGTCACCGTCATCCGAAAAGGACCCAACAACCAACCGTTGACGCATGAAGTCGATGTGGAAAATATCCTCGACGGCGAGTTAAGCGATTCGGATTTTCTGCTTCAGCCTACGGATGTCGTTTTTGTGCCGAAGCGCGGGGTGGCGAAGGTTGCGGGTTTCATGGATCAAATCCGGAAAATACTGATGCTCAACGGGCTCTTCATACCGCTGTTTTGAGGTTTGAGGAAAGGACCAGCAGTATCTGGAACGATTTAGGACCGTCGGCGGACTGTTCCGCCTATGAGATCGCGAGCGACTCGCGCCTCATGACGCATGAGCAGCCTGAGGGAAAGGTTGGCGAAACCGATTTTTCCGGTGTTCGGTTGATCTATGAATGCATCCCGGGGCGAGAAAAATCCCGCCCGAGGATGGATCGACGTGGCCGAGTGTCGAAACCCGGCTGAGGGAGAGTTCGGAGTAGTGCTGAGCCGACCGACGATTATCGCCTCTCGCAATCGAATCGCGGGGAGGCGGATACGGCGACGTGGGTTCAGAACTGCTCGGCTTGGGCTAGCCCAGTCGGTATTTACCCTGCGTGCGGTCTCACTTTGAGAGGGAACGGACGAACTGTCTTATCTCGAGAAAACGCGCACGCAGGGTTTCCGTACCGATAAGCTCGATCAGTATTGGTCGCTAGGAGCTATCGCATAGATACGCTGTTTGGTCAGCAAGCCATCGAGCAGATCGGTGGGATAGTTCTTATAGTTGATGTATTGCTCTCCCAAGCCCAGCGCCTCCCATTTGGCTTTGGCGGTGGCGTTGTCCTCGAACTGGAAGTGCGCGCCGCCGGCCGTGTCGGAGATGAACCAGCCGTAATCCCTAAGCGCTACGGCGATGATCCGCGCCGCCTGGCGGGTCTGGTCCGACAATTCGCTCGGCAAGGAGTTCACCCACTCGTCGATCTCGGCATCGGTGATGTTCAGCGCAAACCGGGTGCCCATGGGCATACCGTTCTGGGTAACCCGACCGTCCGACTTGGTGGCCGGCGCCACGAAGGTCTTCGCGGTGTTCCGGCTCGGCATCGACAGCGCGTGCTCGATCTTGCCCTGGGCAATCTCCTCCGGTCTCACCAGCATGGCGAGATAGGAAATGCCGCAGCCGCGCGAGGGTTTGAAGCCGTCTTCCTTGGTCAAATACGAGCCCGGCACCAGATTGCCGTTCGAGATGCGAATCCGGGAGCCGTTAAAGTTCACCTGCCACAAATCCCACTCCTGCCCGCTGTCCGGGTCGAGGATGATCACCTGGCCATCGGAGCCGGTCGCGGGCTTCCAGTCCGGGCTCCAGGGGATCTTGGTACCGTTGAGGTTACCCATCCCCGCCTGGACCTGGTAAGAGCCCTTCGCGGTGCTGGCCATGTACACCGGATAGGTATAGCCGCTGAAGGACAGATTGAAATTGCCGACCCGCGACGGCGAATATTGCCACAGGCGATTGGTCAAGGCATCGGACTGGGGATGACGCGGCAGCCCGTCCACCGGTCGGTTCCAGGGCGCGTTCGGGCCGAACGGACGAACATAATCGTCGGCGGCACCGGCCGATTGAGCCATGACCAGGGTCGCTGCTATCGACAGGCCATGGACGGCTTTGCGTACGATTCTATGGCTGCGACCGTCGGCAACTCGTTTTTCGGCGCATTTGGCTGAAGGAAGGTAAGAGTTTACAAATTTCATGGTTTCTCCCGTGGGATTTTTTCGCTACAAATTCGAGGCATAGCGGCTCTTCGCGGCCATGCCAGGTTATGTAAGCTTCAGTGCGACGGCTGATCTAAACCGCCGTAATCACCGAGCTTTAGCGTCCCTGGGACCAACTCCATCATTCCTGACAGGTTCAGCGTTGGTCGAACTACCGGCTGTTCAAGCAGTTCCATTCGTTTTCCAAAAGTACGAGCACCCCCCCTTTTAAGCTATGGCTGAATCCCATGTGTCTTAAGTACCGCTTCGAATAACTCAGTGATGAAAAAGGCATCAGCCACGTTTGATGAAGGCAAACGTCGGTGACATTCATTACTGGGTTATTCAAGGCTGATTGAGTAGGCCCGAATGTTTTTCGGGGGAACTGCTCTGGGAGCAGCGTGTTGCCCTACTCACGGGGTCGGATATCCGAGACCGCCAATTACCTAAGGGGCACAAAGGCAAGCATGTTTAACGCTTCAGTTTCCAAGCAAAAAAGCGCAAGTGGATTGAAGTAAAACCAATTTTTGTTGTCGGGTAGTCGCTCGTCACTTGCGTAGCCGATGAAAGCATGTGCCGTGCCAATATCGATCAAACCTAGAGCTGACGCGGGATTGGCTTTTTGGGGGTGTCGCCGACTACGTAGAATTACTTATCAATCGACGCTGATATGCGACAGAGGATCGCTCCTATCCAAAAAGATGTGTGGTTCGATGGAAGAGGACGCGCCGGGCGTATGCAGCGAAAATGGGGTCACTGGAGGGGGCGGAAATGACACCCGAAACGCATGTAAGGGATCGGAAAGTCGAGGGGTCGCCGGAGAGCGACGGTTAAGCACATACCCCTTGCACCATAGAAAGGCGACACAAGTCGTGATTGTTCGTCTTTTCTCATCCGACGACTGTTTGATATAGTGAAAAACGTTTCGGCCGGACCGTTCTCGTTCCCGGCCCGTTCAAGGAGGATAGTCGACTTGCGGAGAGTCTGGCGATGGACAGCGCACCGTTTCCGCTTCATCTAAACCCGAGGTCCCATTGGGGGCCAGCATTCGCTGCTCCGTCCGACGGGTGCTATTCCTCGGAGCAAATCGCCATTCCCTCGATCGCGTGCGGAATTCAAGCTGAGGGAAACCGTAATCTCGCTGACTAGCCAAGGTTTTTGATCTTCCGTGTGGGGTTTATCGAGGGCGGAAATCGCCGGGCCTCACGGTTGTTGGATCATCGAGCGACTCATGGCGTCAGTGCTGATACAGGGAAGTTGTCGGTACCTTATATATAAGACAGGGATTTAAGATGAGGATATTTGTCGTCGAGCCTACGGGCCAGGGAGGGTTGGTGCACTATGCCTACGAGTTATGCACCGGACTCGCGAATGCCGGAGCGGACGTCACTTTAGTGACCGCAGATGAGTATGAACTCAGCGGCTGTCCGCATAATTTTCGTGTCGACAAGCGATTGCATCTGTGGAAGATCGTCGATTCGCGCGCAGTGCGAAAGCAGCCGCGAGGAGTCCTGGCGAAAACCTGGCGCCGGTTCTGGTGGACCGGCCGAAGAGTGTTGAGGTTTTCTCGACTACTCGGCCAGTGGATTCGCCTGACGAATTATCTGATCGCCGAGAAACCCGACGTCATTCTGTTTGGACGGTTCTATTTTCCCGGAGTCTCGCTTTTTCTTCGAAGGCTTAAGCGTCATGGCCTGGTTTTGGCGGACGTGTGCCATGAGTACGAGTTTCGCGATCCGAGCTTGTCTCGAATCAATGCCCTGATCGATCGGACGACGGGGTTTTTCGAGAAAACCGTATATAAAGCGTTCTCCGCCGTGTTCATCCACGGGGAAATAAATCGGGATCGGTTCTTGGCCGAGCTCGAAGTGCCTTCCGAGCGCGTCCACATCATCCAGCACGGGGTGTCCAGTCTATTTTTCAGTCAGGCCCAAAAGGTCGGCTTAGCCGAGCGTTATGGCATCGAGGCTTCCGACCGGGTGGTACTGTTTTTCGGCAATCTTCGGGTGAGCAAGGGCGTTCCCGATCTCCTTCGCGCCTTTGCTTTGATCGAGAGCGATAAATATCGAGCCAAATTGATTGTCGCGGGCTACCCGACGCAATCGGTCGACGTAAACGAATTGCGCAGACTGGCCCGGGAGTTCGGAATAGAGCGGCGCACGATTTTCGATATTCGTTACATACCCAACCATGAGGTGAGCGAATTGATTCAGCTCGCTACGGTTGTGGCCTTTCCGTATCTCAGCGCCACTCAAAGCGGGCCGCTGATGATAGCCCACGCTTTCGGTCGGCCGGTCGTGGCGACCTCGGTCGGCAATTTTCCGGAGGTGGTAAAAGACGGAATCACCGGTCTCCTTGTGGCGCCCGCGTCTCCGCCGGCCTTGGCCGATGCACTTGGAAAGATTTTAGCGGCCCCGGATCTCGCCGAAAAAATGGGCAAGGATGCCAAAGCGCTCGCCGAGAGACGGTACAGTTGGAATTCCGTAGCCAGAGACATGTTGACGGTACTCCAAGACATCGCCTTGGGACCCGCCGTCCGCGGAAAGACAGCTTCATCGGCAAACGACGCACGGACGGTAATACGATGATCAAGATCGAGATCGTTCAATCGGAAGAGGGATTTCTCGCGCTCGCATCGGAATGGAATGCCTTGCTCGACGCATCCGGGCTGGGAAATATATTCCTCACCTGGGAGTGGATATCCACATGGTGGACCTGCTTCGGCCGAGGACGCTATAAGCCGTGGGTCATTACAGCTCGCGACGGAAACGATGGCCGGCTGGTCGGGCTGTTGCCGCTCGCTTTGCAAACGGTAAATCTCGCCGGTCTCCGCCTGCGGCAACTATCGTTCATGGCCGGCGACCGGGTCATCGACCATCTCGACGTGATCGCTAAACCAAGCCATAGCCATGCGGCAATGCCATTCTTCGTCGATTGCCTGGTCGGAAAGTCGGTCGAGCACGATATCGTCCGGCTCGATGCCATGAAAGCCGATTCGGCCTTTGTCAAGGCACTCCTCGATACCATCGAGCAACGGCCTGATGATGCCAGCCACATGGCGATCGACTCGGTCTGCCCTTATCTTTCGCTTCCCGATACGTGGGACGGTTATTGGGCCTCGATCGGAAAACAAAGCCGATATAACTTCACCCGCAAGGCCAAACGGCTTCAGGCCCGAGCGAGCGGGCCGGTCAGCTATCGAAGGGTCGAAACGAAAGCAGAGCTTTCAGATGCTATCCGTGAGCTCGTGCGTTTGCATCAGGCCAGGCAGCAGCAAAAGGGTAACCCCGGAGCGTTCGCGCAGAAGCGGGCGATCGAGTTTCATACCGCGGTTGCCGAGCGTTTTCTGGACAAAGGCTGGCTTCGGCTGTACTTGCTTACCGTCGGGAGCCAAGTGATCGCGGCCATCTATTGCTACAAATTCGGCGGCAAATTCAGCTTTTACCAATCGGGCTACGACCCAGCTTGGGCCGAGTGCAGCCCGGGCGCCTTAATCATGCTGCATGCGGTTCGAGAGGCAATCAGCGAGGGTGCCGAGGAATTCGACTTTCTTCGCGGCGAGGAGCCTTACAAGTCGTTATGGACCAGCACGGCGAGGACGGACCTGCGTTTACGGATTGCCACGAGCATGCCTGGCTGGCTGATTCTCAGAGCATATCAGCTGGCCTACCAGGGCCGCCGCGCCATCAAGGCGAATCTCGGTTGGGGTAACCGCCATGCCAAAGCCGCATCCTGACCGCATACTGTTCATGATCGATTCTCTTGGTATGGGAGGTGCCGAGCGGATGCTGTTCAATTATCTCCAGCATCTCGACAGGAATCGATACGAGCCCCGTGTTTGCGTGTTTCGGGTCCGTGACGGAAATCCCATTGCCGCCGAAATCGAGAGGTTGGGGGTGCCGGTGGATCTGCTGCCGGCTTCGGGTATCCGCGATTTCATGAATGTGGTGTCTCTCGTGCGCTATCTCCGGCGTCACGGAATCGATCTGGTACATACCCAGCTCGAAACGGTCACGGTACACGGCGGTATTGCCGCCAAAATCGTCGGTCTTCCGACTGTGCACACTCTGCATACATTTGCCTATCCCGAAGCGACGTCAAAAGAAATCCGCAGAAGCGAAGTCGCGTGGTTCGCCCTGAGAAACTTTCACGACAAAATCATCGCGGTTTCTGCGGCGGTCGGCGATTATGCCGTGGCCAAAGGGCGCGTGCCGCCGGAAAGGATTTCGGTGCTCTACAACGGAATCGATACGAGTTCCTTTCGCCGTCGCAATGAAGCAGACCGAGCGGCAGTGCGCAAGACCTTCGGGATACCGGCGGATGCGGCCTTGGTCGTCACGGTTGCGGTATTGCGTCGGGAAAAGGGAATCCAATTCCTGATCGAAGCGTGGCCGGACATCCTCGAAGCCGTGCCGAACGCCTATTATCTGATCGTCGGTGCCGGCCCTTTCGAAAGTCAGTTGAAGTCGCTCGCCACGACTTACAACTTAACGGATCGAGTGTTATTTGCCGGTGCTCGCAACGATATTCCGGAGATATTGGGAGGCAGCGACCTTTTCGTGCTTCCCACACTCGACGATGTGCTTCCGACCGTGTTGGCCGAAGCGATGGCGAGCGGTTTGCCGATCGTGGCGAGCCGTGTCGGCGGAGTCCCCGAGATGGTGGAACCCGGCAAGAACGGTTTGCTTGTCGCTCCTGCCGACCAAACGCAACTGGCGGAAGCCTGTGTTCGTCTGCTGCGTACGCCAGACGAGGCGCTGCGGCTGGCGCAGGGCGGACAAGACGTCGCCGAGGCGCGTTTTAATGTTCGAAATCAGGTGCGAAAGCTCGAAAACATCTATCAGGAACTTCTGGAGCGGACAAATTCCTCCTGATAACTTGGTATTCGAGCGCCGCCGTCGGCGAACCTGGTGCCATTCGTCGTTCAGCTGACCTCCGCATTGGAACGATAAAGTACATGGTGCACCTTGCATTGGAACGACATTCGAGTTAGACCGGGGTGGACGCCATAGCGTCTAAGTTCCAGCATTGGCGTATGTGCCGTATTCGGTCCCTGAATGGTTGTTGCTGCTGCGAGGATTCCGAAGTCTTTAAGAATATGAATTATTTTGTAATCGTAATCGGTGGACCCACCGTTCGGGTATGCGAATAACCGGCAAGCTTGGCCCGTCCAGTCGGATATCGAACCAATACTTTCATCGATTTCATCACGTGCTGCCTTAAGCGGAACTCTCGTAAGGATCGAATGAGAAGCCGTGTGAGCCCCAAAATGGATTAGCCCGGAGTTAGTCATGGCAGTTATCGCGTCCCGATCCATGATCCGAAAATCCGATGAGGAATCGAGAAGACTCCTATCAACCTCGAGCTTCTCGATAATTCGCTCGAGCTGTTCCAGAAGATCGCAGTGTTCCAGTTTCTTGAGGTAACACTGTAGTTTTCTCGATGCAATGGCCTTGGCGTTTACTGTGGATAGGTTAAATTTAAGGCCTTGCCATTCAAGAGTCGGCATAAACGTATTTGCGATCGCCTGAATCAAGCGGCAAAACCAAATCGTCTTCGAAGTTCCGACAAAGCCGGTGTTTACGAATACCGTTGCCGGAAAATGGAATTCCCGCAGGATCGGAAAAGCGACGTCAAAGACATTTTGATAACCGTCGTCGAACGTAATGACCACGGTCGGACGGTCGATGGATCCGGATCGCAGCCGCTGAATCGCGTCCGGCAAAGCGGCGACTCGGCAATACTTGGCGAGGTATTCCATCTGCTCTCGAAACTGAGCTTCGGTAATAAAGCAGTAATCCGGCACCGATAACGGCCGCCGCACTACGCCATGATACATTAGTATCGAGAGTTTGTTTTTGTATAACGATCTTGGCAAAAGCCAAGATAATCGAAAAGCAGACTCGGTTAATGTAAGAGAATCCCGCTCGATCGGTTTGATAACTGATTCTGGGTTTGACATATAGCAATCCTGCCATGGCTTTAAAGTCCATTTTAAAGTCACTCTCGTTAGCCGATGATATTCCGGTTAACGATGGATCCCGAGTGTATCAGGTGAATCGCAGCATGATCAATGAAGTTGAGGCAATCATAACGGACAGAGGAATATTATGTACAGTAAAAACCGCTCGAAAAACGGTTTTGATGATTCAGGAGCGAGCAAGATATAGCCGATGCTTCAACGGAGTATGGAACACGCATCTATGACTCTTGCCGGGACCGATATCTCATGAGCGGACAGTCGTGTTACTTGACTAACTAAGTATCATACGGGCTATTTGTGAATTCCGGAAATTATGTAAGCAATACATTACGAGTGATCGGCCGGTGTGACAAAAAGACGATTCCTTGAGATTAAGCCGAGCCGGTTGTGTTTCTACCGAATATCGAGATAAACACCGTTACGCCTGTCGTTTTTCGATGAATACCGCGGTCCGGCCGCAGGCAGCCGGATTTGCCGCGACACGGGCAGGTATCGAGCTCCGGAAGATGTCGCTAGGTTATACTTCGCGCCATTTTGCGGAATCGGACCTTCAATCGTGATCGCTACGATCGTTATCGTTTTCTCCCTCGTTTATATCGGCATGATTTTGGGCGGCTTGCCTTTTCTCCAGCTCGATCGTACAGGCATTGCGGTGCTCGGCGCGATCGCTCTGATTGCCACCGAGTCGCTCACGCTCGAGGAAGCGGGCAGGGCGCTTCATGTTCCCACCCTGATTCTTCTTTTCTCGTTCATGGTCATTTCGGCTCAGTTGCGGCTGGGCGGATTTTATACGCTGGTGACGGAAAAACTCGGCACGTTCCGGGTGAGTCCTGCTGTGTTCTTGGCGGCCCTGATCGCTGCGGCGGCGGGGCTTTCCAGCGTATTCAGCAACGATGTCGTCTGTCTCGCGACGGCTCCGGTATTGATCGACGTCTGCCTGAATCGTCGCCTCGATCCGGTGCCTTTTCTGCTCGCCTTATCCTGCTCGTCCAACATCGGCTCGGCCGCCACGCTCATCGGAAATCCGCAAAACATGCTGATCGGCGAGACCCTGAAGATGTCGTTCGTCGATTATCTTCGAGACGCCGCGGTTCCGGTGGGCCTGGGGCTTGCGATAACCTGGCTGCTGATCGCGCTGTGCTGGCGCGGACGTTGGGAGTTCGAGCCGAGCCGGATCGGAGTCGACCAAGACCCGCGTCTCGAACGGCATGCGCGTTTCGATCCTTGGCAGACGATAAAAGGGCTAAGCGTTGCAGCCGCGCTGTTCGCGGCGTTTCTGTTTTCCGGTTGGCCGCGCGAAATATTGGCTTTAGGCGGCGCCGGCGTACTGTTGCTGTCGCGGAAACTTCATTCGAGACATATGCTCGGTCTCGTGGATTGGCAGATCATCCTGATGTTCATCGGGCTATTCATAGTCAACCATGCCCTGGAGATGACGGAGCTGCCCAGGCAGGCCGTGTCGGCCTTGGCGAACGCCGGACTCGACTTGCACGATCTCGGGCCGCTTTATGGCGCATCCTTCCTGCTCAGCAACGTCGTGTCCAATGTACCTGCCGTGATGTTGCTCCTGCCCATGGCCATCCATCCGGACGCGGGGCTGCTCCTTGCCTTGTCGAGCACCTTCGCGGGCAATCTGCTGATTATCGGAAGCATCGCGAACATCATCGTCGTGGACGCAGCGGCACGCCGGAACATCGTGATCACCTGGCGACGTCATGCGATGGTGGGGGTGCCGGTAACCCTGCTTACCATCGCTATCGGTGCCGCGTGGTACTGGTCGAGAATGAGATGATGCCGATGGTCCTTGTTTAGGGTAAGGGAGATCGTCCCGTCTTGCATCACGCGCAACGACACGCCGCCGACCTCATTGCGCGCATTCGAAAACTGTAAACTTCCAGAGTTCCGGGAGTTGTGATGTCCGAATGGAAAGCATTGTCGATTACTTCACCCGCTAATCCGGTCGGCTCTCTGAATTCGACGGTAGGTTGAGATGGTTCCTCACCCGGATCCACGGTTCTGTGCCGGCTTCTTGAACTGCCTGGCCCGCCGCTTCTGTAGCCAGCGGATGATCCCGGTGACGTACAGCACCGGACAGGCGAGGCCGGAGAGGAACACCAGGATGCGGCCGGGTAAGCCGAAGACTTTTCCGGAATGCAGCGGCCATTGCCATTGCACGAACACGTCGCCGCCGCTGCCATGGGCGGGATCTCGCACCTGCAGGAGCTCGCCGCTGCGCCGGTCGAGCACCAGACAGCGGGAATCGAGCACGTGGGGGCGCAATTCGGGGATGTCTCGGTAGCAAGCGGTGAAGAGCCCCTCGTCGCTTGGGGAAAACGAATAGAACTGCGGCACGCCGCCCGGATATTCCGACCGCGCCAGGGCGGCTTCCAAATTGATTGAAGGCATATTCGTGCCCGGATTGCCCGATGCGGTGGGCTCCGGCGTCAGGGGCGAAAAGCGTTCCACCAGCCAGCGGAACTGCGCGGGAAGGTTGAAGTAAAGGCCCGACACGAGGAGGGCCAGAAGCACGATCACGGGGTAAAACCCCGAGACCTGATGCAGGTCATGGTTGAAACGTACCGTGCTGGCGCGGCGCTTGATGGTGAATACCCGCCGCCATTTGCCATCCAGCGGCCACCAGAGAATCAGGCCGCTGAGGACGGAAACGACCGACAGCGCGGCCATCGCTCCCACCAGAATGACGCCGAAGTCCTTTAGCAGCAGAGCGTAGTGGAGCTTGAAGACAAAGCCGATGAGGCAATGCCGGAGCGGATTCCGGGTGTGGTAGAAGACGCGCCGGCCTACCGCTTCAGCCGTGTAGGGATTCACGGCGATGTTGAGCGCGGCCGCTTCCTCCGGCGGCGGTGTCGGTGTCTGTTCGGGATAGTAGAAGCTGAACACGTAATTCATGCCCGCACCGTCCGGCGCGTCGAGCCAGCCCGACTCCCAGCCCGGCGCCGCGGCTCGCTCGGCTGCGGCGAGAATCTCGTCCAAGGGCCTGCGCTCTGGTCCGGGCGGGATCGATGCGCGGTACAGGTCAGGGTTCAGGGACTCGTCGATTTCATGCCAGAACACCAGCACCGAGCCGGTGACTCCGATCACCGCCAGGAACAAACCGAGCCCCAGCCCCAGCCAAAGGTGGACTTTCAGCCAAAGCCTGCGCCGGGCCTGGAGACGTCTCAGCCGGCGGCTTCTCCCGCTTTCGCGAACCCTTCGATGGGTGGAGGGGGTGACGGTTCGATTCATGTTCGGTTCCTGTCTCCCGTCTCGTCCGGTTTCCCGGAACGATGAACGAGACGGGATATTCCGGTGGCGGTGTTCGTTCAATACTCCAGACGTAACGACCCCAGGACGGTCAACGGCTCGCCGACGGTGATTCCTGCGCGTGGTGCGCCATCCAGCATGTTGGTCGCTTTGAAGTAAGTCTTGTCCAGAATATTGGTGACATTCACTTGCGCCGTTAGCCGCGTCGGCCCGACATTGAAGCGATAAGCCGCCATGGCGTCCCAGCGCACGTAACCGGGTAGCTGAAAGCTGTTTTCGTTATCTCCCTCCCGCTGACCGGCGACATAGGCACCAGTGCCCAGGCTCAGCCCTTTGACGAATTCGAACGGCAGGTCGTATTTGACCCAGAGGCTGCCCGAGTTCTCCGGAACGTTGGGAAGCCGATTGCCTTCGTTGTCGGGGAATTGGTTGTCCCGCTTGATTCGGGCATCGGTGAACGCATAGGTTCCGATAACGCTTAGATCCTCGGTAATCCTGCCGGCCACATCCAGCTCGATACCCTGGCTGCGCGCCTGTCCCTGTGTCTTATAGAAGGTACTGTTAGCCGAATTCGCCACATCGACCGCCTGGATGTTCTCCTTGGTGAGGTGGTAATACGCCAGGCTGGCGATGAGACGGCCGTCCCAGAATTCGGTCTTGGTTCCGATCTCGTACTGCGTGCCGGTTTCCGGCGTCAGGATCTCGCCGCTGAAGGAACGGCCCAGGTTGCTGCCGATGGACTCCACGAAGTTTCCGTATAGCGATAACCATTCGAAAGGACGGTAGAGGATGCCGACACGCGGGCTGAAAAACTGGGTTTCCAAGGCATCGAACTGGTTCTGGGTGAAGAGCAAGTGGTTCCAGCGGTTGGTGTTCTTCTGATGAATCCAGTCGTAGCGTCCGCCGCCCAGGATATGCAGTTGGTCGAACAGGGTGATCTGATCCTGGAAGTACAGCCCGTACCACTCTTCCAGGGAGGCCGTGTCGTAGTTGAAGCTCCGGCGCGACGGAAAACGATGGGTGTTGAAATTGAACGCGGGATTTCCCCGCGGGTTGAACGGGTCGAAGCCGTCCATGCCGGGAGGCCAGGGCAAGCAGTTGCCGGACTGTCCGGGGCCGGCGCAACCTTCGCCGAGTTCCTGGCGCCGATAATAATCGCCGCCGAGCAGGAGATTGTGCTTGACGCCGAAGGTTTCGAACTTTCCGTTCAAATCCAGGCTCGTGGCATAGGTGCGCCGGGGATTTTCGACCTGCCACAAGCCGCGATGATATTCGTCGTTGCCGAAATCGACGACCGGTCGATAACTTTCCCGGTAATCCCGGTCATCGTAGATAAAAGTGTGTTTGAGTGCCCAGTCATCGTTGAAGGCATGGGACCAGTTGAAATCCAGCAATATTCCGTCGTGTTGCGTGAAATCGCCTCGGTCGCCCATGAACTGACTGCGCTTGACCTTGGCCGGGCGATCACCGAGGGCGACGATGCCGCTGTCGATGACCGAATTTTCGTGGGTGTATTCCAGGGCCAGATTGAAAGTGGTTCGTTCACCGAGTTTCCAGCTGATCGAAGGAGCGAAAAATACCCGTTCCTGATCCACGAAGTCGCGAAATGAATCCGAATTGAGATAGGCCAGATTGACGCGATAGTTCAAACCATCGGTCAAAGGCCCGGTCGCGTCGACGGTCGTCCGATAAAAATCATAGGAACCGAACTGCTGCTGCAGCGCATAGTACGGTTGATCGAGCGGCTGCTTGGTCACCAGGTTCACCATCCCGCCCGGCTGAATACGGCCGTAGAGAACGGAGGATGGCCCCTTCAGAACCTCGATCTGCTGCAAATGCGCCGTTTCGAACGTGGTTCGCCCCAAGCGGACGCCATTGCGGTAAATCTGGGCATCGGCGGTGAAGCCACGGATCGTGAAGTTTTCGCGCAGATCGCCAAAACCGAAATTCTTCTGCACGCCGCTGACGTTTTTGATGGCATCTTCCACGCGCACCACCTGTTGATCCTCCATCACCTGTCTAGTCACCGTCTGGATCGATACGGGAGTCTCCATGATCGGTGTGTCGGTTTTAGTCGCGGTGGAGGTGCGGATCGCGGCATAGCCGGGGTTTTCGTCCTCCGCCGAATCGGTAACGGATACCAGGTCCAGGGCGACGCTGGCGTCCTTCGGCGCCTGCGGATCCTCCTTCACCGCCACCAGCGTCTTGTCCACCCATTCGTGACGCAGGCCGTTCCGGGCCAGCACCCGCTTCAAGGCCTCGTCGGCCGTCATGCGCCCGCGCACCGCCTGGGTCTTGAGTCCTTGCACCGCGGCGTCGGCGTACATGAGCTTGATGCCGGATGTGTCGGCCACGCTGTCCAGGGCGGCGGATAGCGGCTGTGCGGGCAGATCGAAATCGAAGCGGTCGGCGCCCGCAAGGGCGTCGCGTCCTGCCAAGGCGAAAATCAGCGCCAGAGCGGACGGTTTCGGAAGTGCTTTCCCCCGATGCCCCGGCTTGCGAACGGGGCGGTCGCTATGGACCATGGTCGTCTCCTTTGTTGTGGTTATGGGTCTTGCGACGGCTGATCGTCTTCAAAACTCCTTAACGAAGGAGAGCGGGCAAACCGGACATTTTTTTGTCGAAGGGGGAAGAACTCATCTCCGCGTGGACCGCTCCAGCACAATCGTGTCGCCGCTCGAGCGCTCCGCCCGGACCGGCAAAATTTTCTCGACGGCATTGAGGAAGGGGGCCAGATCGTCGGCATCGAAAGCGCCGCTCAGGGTCTCCCGGCCGAGGGCGGGGTCGGCGATAACGAAGCGCACCGGGTGATAGCGTTCCAGTTCGGCGGCAACTTCGGCCAGCGGGGCGTGCCTGAATACCAGGCGGCCGTGCGTCCAGGCTTCGATCTGCTCCGCGTCCGCCCGTTGCCGGTATCCGAGCCCGGTGCTCTCGCGGTAGCAGTTCCGTTCACCCGCCTTCAACCGCTGTGTCTTGGCATGGCGCGCATCTTCTAGCTCGACCTCGCCTTCCAGCACGGCTATCGTGACCTGTTCCGGCCATTTGCGAACGTCGAACCGGGTGCCGACATCGCGGATCGACAGATCTCCGGACTCCACCACGAAAGGATGGTGCGCATCGTGGGTCACGCTGAACAAGGCTTCGCCGGATTCCAGCTCGACTTTCCGGCTCCATCTCGACCAGTGCACGGCGATCCGGGTGGAAGTGTTGAGATCGATGCGGGAACCGTCGGCCAGCGTCACGCTGCGCCTTTCGCCCATGGCCGTGGCGTAGCGGGTGGTTTCGACCCGGAATTCATACCACCATCCCGCGGTCAGCACAGCCGTCAGCAAGATGGACAGGAGGAGGGTCGGCAGGGCGGAGGGCCGGGGGCGCGCCCGGCGGGCTTCGTCGAGGCCGGGCACGGGAATCTTCCGCAAACTGTCCATGCTGGTCCACACCTGCTCGGCCTCCGCGTAGGCCGCCCGGTGCTTTTCGCTTTGCGCCAGCCAGGCGGAGAACCGGGTACGATCCTCGTCGCTGCAATTTTCCGATTGCAGGCTTACGAACCACTCCATGGCCTGTTTCAGAATGCGATCGTGAGGTCCGTCGAACGGGGGCATCAGCGGAAATTCCCGTTTAACCCGAACTGCGGATCCTGCATGCGCCGGTGACAATGCAGCATCGCCTTGACCAACTGGCGCTGTACAGTCTTTTCGGAAATCCCGAGACGCGCCGCGATTTCGCCGTAGCTCAAGTCGTCGATCTTCCGCAGCAGAAACACGTGCCGGCACTTTCCGGGCAACGATGCGATGGCGTCCAGCAGGATTTCGCACTGCTGACGGAGCGATGCCAGTTCGTCGGGAGAAAGCTTGGGGCAGGTGAGATCGTCGGCCAGGGAATCGGCGCTGACGAAGGTTTGCCGGTTTTGCCGCAAATAATCGATGGCAAGGCGCTCCGCCGTGCGGAACAGGTAGGCCGGCAGGTTGTCCCCATGCGCCAGCGCGTCCTTGCGCACCAGGCGGAGATAAGTCTCCTGGCTCAGATCCTGCGCGGTTTCCGGACACTGCACGCGGCGCACCAGAAAGGCCACGATCGGATCGCGGTAATCGCGAAAAAGCCGGAAAATCTGGTCGTGGGTGAGGGAGGACATGAATGGCGTCGGATGGATCGGAGGAAACGGTTGGTCTCGGTCCAGGTTAATACCTGGACTGAAAAAGCAAGCTCGATGCCATCCGTACACGGCAGCGCAAGCCCTGTAGGAAAGTCTTTATGCAACAGTGCCATACGAAAATCCCGTGGTTCCGGATCGGGAGCGTGCCGCTATCCGGCGCAGTCCGTATGTGTCATTTGCCGCAGTGGGAATCGGCGGAAAGATCGTGTGTCACGGGGGCAATCCCCCCGACCGCCTCGGATAAAACGGCCGGACCATGCGCCTATTGCCTTGGCGGAGCGCCTGGCCGATGCGCGATTCCCGGAACTTTCCGCAGTGGTACATATCTTGCCCGTAACATTTCCGGCCATAGGGGAGGCATTCGCCCGGATTCCGGTCGATCACTTTCGGTCCCGACAGATCCGCAAAAACCGCAAGACACGAGGACATTACGTGGATTCCAAACCCATCATCCGGTTCGGATTACGGCAAAATCCGATTCTGACCGTGCTTCTGCTTATCGGCATCATCGGGGCGTTCCCGCAGCAGACGCGGGCTGCGGGCAACGGTTCCAAGCCGCTGATCCTGCAAGCTGCACGGGTATTCGACGGCGTCAATATGAATACCGATTACGCGGTTCTGATCGTCGACGGCAAGGTGGCGGGCGCGGGGCCGTCACGGCAGGTGCGCAATAACGGCGCGCGCATCGTCGATCTTGGCGATGCCACCCTGCTTCCCGGTTTCATCGAGTTGCACGGCCATTTGGCCTTCCAGAACGTGCCGCGCGAAACGGTGCTGCGCCACGGTGTCACCACCGTCCGCGACGTGGGCGGGCCCTTGCTGGCGCCCTCCGGCGGCGACGGGAGTCTACGCCTGTTGACGGCCGGTCCCATCATCACCGTGCCCGGCGGCTATCCCATCCCGGTGTTCGGCCAGCCCGGTCATGGCCATAGGCACGGCGAGGTGGCGGCGCCGGTCGAATCCGTCGAGCAGGCTCGGCAACTCGTGCAACACCTGGTTGTCGGCGGTGCGGCCGTCATCAAGATCGCACTGGAACCCGGCGGCGAAGAGGGCGCGTCCTGGAGCACGGGACATGCGGCGTCGCCGCCGCCGCCCTGGCGGATGCCGTCCCTGGAAATCGTCCGCGCCGTGGTGGAGGAGGCGCATAAGCTGGGCAAACAGGTATCGGCCCACGTGGCGGAACCCAAGGGCGTAGCGCGAGCACTGGCGGCCGGCGTCGACGAGTGGGCCCATGTCCCCTGCGAGCCCATACCCGACGAATTGCTCGACCAGGCCGTTCAACAAGGCGTCAGGATCATCACGACTATCGATACGCTGTCTCATTGCCGCGGGATACACGCGAATGCCGCCAAATTGGCGAGCCTGGGCGCCCAGCTTTACTACGGCGCCGAAATCGCCCATACGGAAATTCCCTGGGGCATCGATGCCCAGGAGCTTCATCTGATGGCGCACCTGACCGGGATGACGCCCCTGGAGGTGTTCCGTACCGCCACGTCCAAAGCGGGAGAAGTCTTGGGTCTCGCTCCGCTCGGCACCCTGAGCGTCGGTGCTCCCGCCGACCTCATCGCGGTCAAGGGTAATGCGCTGGAAAACTTCAAACGCCTGGAATCCCCGGATTGGGTGATGTCGGGAGGGAAAATCGTCGTCAATTACTTCGGCCGGTAATTCGATTCCTCGCCTCCCCCCAACCCGCGGGCCGGGGCGGCTTTTTGGACCGCTTTGCCCGCCGCTTCTGCAGCCAGCGGACGACACCGGTGACGTACAGCACCGGGCAGGCGAGGCCGGTGACAAAGATCAGGATGCGGCCGGGCCAGCCGAAGGCTTTGCCTGAATGGAGCGGCCACATCCAGTTCAGAAACGTGTCGCCGGCGGCGGTTCGGGTGTTCGGATCGTGGACCGTCAATATCGCACCGGAATATTGATCCACCGTCACCCGCCGTTCCGACCAGAAGCGGCTGAGACCTGGTACATCCCTGATGCTGATGGTGTAGACACCCGTTTCGCCTTCTGGAAGGCGCAGCCAATTGACCCTTCCCTCGGGATAGCTCCGGCGGATGCTGGCCAGGGCGCGATCCAAACCGATGGGAGACCGTCCCGCCGCCGGGGATGATTGCGGATTGTCCGTAAAAGACCGGCTGTTCGGCGAAAGCAGTTTGACCGGCACCTTGAAATGATCGGGCAGGTTCATGTACACGCCGGACAGGAGCACCGCCAGCATGATCAAGGCGGTGTAAAAGCCGAAGGTTTGGTGAACATCGTGATTGAGGCGCTCGGGACTGGCAGCCCGCTTGATGGTCAATGCCCGCCGCCATTTGCCGGTCAGCGGCCACCATACGATCAAGCCGGTGAGCACCGAAATGATCGAAATCACGCCCATGATTCCGACGACGACCGCGCCGGTATTACCCGCCAGCAGGGCAAAATGCAACTGGAACATGAAAGGCACGAAGCCGTCCGGAAACCACCGGCCCCGTTCGATCACGGCCCGTGTTCCGGTCACCTCGGCCGTGTAGGGGTTGACGAAGACATGCCGGAGTTCGGGCGTGGATTCGTTGTCGGTGACAACGCGGTAGAAGAATTGATACGCCCGCCGGTCATGCCGGGGGTAAATGATCGAGCCGATTTGCGCTCGGTCCGGCATCACCGAGCGAGCCGCTTCGACGATGTCGTCCACCGGGCGGAAATGTTCTTGTCCCTCTACCAGATTCGCCAACGCAATGACGCCGGGATTCAGCCAGTCGTCGGTTTCGTCGTAGAAGACGAGAACGCTGCCGGTAATGCCGAAGATCGCGAGACAGAATCCGAGTATCAGCCCCAGCCAGCCGTGGACTTCGAGCCACAATTTTCGGCGCGCCTTGAGCCGCGACAAGCGCGCGGCCCGCCATGCGTCGACGCCATTCGGGGATTGCCGTACGACGCTCATCCATCGATTCATCATTCCTCCCTCATTCGATCAAAATTCCAGCCGAATCGAACCCATAGCCATCAGCGGAGCACCCGGATAAATGCCGACACGCGGTGGTGCGCTCTGGAAAGGATCGGTGGATTCGTAATAGGTCTTGTCCAGAAGGTTGCGGATATTGAATTGCGCGATCAGGTTGGCATCGCCGAGTCGGTAGCGATACGCGGCAAAGGCGTCCAGGCGGACGTAACCCGGCAAGACAAAGGTATTGGCATCGTCGCCTTCGCGCTGACCGGCGATGAACACGCCGGCGCCGAAACTCAGGCCGTTCAGCGGCTCGTAGCGGCGGATATCGTACTTGAGCCAGAGACTGCCCGCGTGCTCGGGCACGTTGTTCATCCGGTTGCCCTGACGACCGTCGTTGTCTTTCGTGATACGCGCGTCGGTAAAGGCATAGCTGCCGATGAGGCTCAGTTCGTCGGTGATTTGCCCCGACACATCCAGCTCGATGCCTTGGCTGCGCGCTTCGCCGATGGGGGCGACGGCATTAGGGTCGGGGCTGCTGAAATCCCGCGTCAGGATGTTCTCTTTGGTCAGATGATAATAGGCCAGCGTTGTCGTCAAGCGTTGGTCGAAGAGCTCGGTTTTCAAGCCGGCCTCGAATTGTTCGCCGATTTCCGGATCGACCGTGGCGCCGCTGCCCGTAATGGCGTTGTTCGCGCCGAACGAAGTGGTCCAGTTGCCGTAAACGCTCAGCCAGTACCAGGGCTGATAGAGAATGCCGACTCTGGGGCTGAAAGCTTCATCTTCGCGTGACGGCAGATCGGCTTCGGCGGCACTGAAGGAATCGCCTAGGCCGCGACCTGTCCTTGCCCAGTCATAGCGCCCGCCTCCCAGGATGTGGAGCTTATCCCAAAGCGTGATGTGATCCTGGAAATACACGCCGTACCATTCATCCCTGAAATAGGAATGATTTCTCCCGGCCGGAAAAGGGGTGGCGAGGGCATTGGCATAGAACGAGCGGTCGATGCCGTAGACCGGATTGTAAATGTCGATTTCCAGGCCCGGCACGGGACTCAGGAAATTTCCCCGGGTCAGGTAGGTGCCTGTCGATCGCAGGAAGTCGAAACCGACCAGGGTTTGATGCCGGGTTCCCCAAAGTTCCAAATTCCCGGTCAGATCGAGGTTGGTGGTATAGGTTTCGGATTCAGCGGCTTGAGAAAAGATATTGCGGAGATAGGTACGGTTGCCGGTGCCGGGATCCAGGAACTGTTGCACGGTAAAGGCATTCGCCGGTTTCACGGACAAATTGCTGTCTTCGTTAAACGAAGCCAAGAAGCGGTTACGTAAAGTCCAGGTTTCGTTAAAGGCATGGCTTAAAGTAAAGCCGAGATTGACCCTCGACAAGGTATCGATCGGGTCGTCGGGATCGATAAAGGAGCGGCTGATGGGAATAGGTGCCGGGCGGTCGCCGATGGCGAACAATCCCCGATCGGCCTGGTATTCCTGATACAAAGCTTCGACTTCCAGGGTCATTTCCGTGGCATCAGTCGGTCGCCAAGTCACGGAAGGCTGCACCAGGATCCGGTCGTTGAAATTGAAATCGCGGAACGATTCGTTGTTCTGATAAGCGCCGGCAAAGCGGTAGCTCCAGGACCGGTCCTCGGTAATCGCTCCGGTCGCGTCCCACTCCGTCCGATAGAAATCGTAAGAGCCGAAACGCTGTTCTAATGAATAATAGGGCGTATTCTCGGGACGTTTGGTCACGACGTTGATCATCCCGCCCGGTTCGATACGCCCGAACAAAATGGCCGCAGGGCCTTTCAATACCTCGACGCTTTGCAAATTCGCCGTATCAAACTCAGGCGCCTCCCCGATAGAAATGCCGCCTGCCACAAGGCCGTTACGAAATACGCGCTGGTTCCTAAAGCCTCGGATAAGGAAGCCGTGGCCACGGCCCAAACTCGTTTGGGGGCGCACACCGCTGACGTTTTCCAATGCATCCTTTATGCGCGTGGTTTGTTGATCCTGCATGACTGCGCGGGGTACCACCTGTACCGAAACCGGCGTGTCCATGATGGGCGTGTCGGTCTTGGTGGCGGAGAAGCTGCGGGCTACGGTGTAGCTGCCCCGATCTGTTTCTTCCAGCGCCTCGTCTTTCACCATAACGGGGGACAGATGCACTTCCTGGTTGTCAGCCATGGCCGGACGGATCGGCTCCCGAGCCCGTTCCAGCGTGACGGCCCTAGCCCCGGTATGACGATAGACGAGGCCGGTTCCGGCAAGGAGCTTTCTCAGGGCTTCAGACGGCGGATAGCGTCCGGCGACGCCGGGGGAACGCGCGCCCTTCGCGAGCTCCGCCGGGAAGCCGACCTGCCAGTCTGTGACGGCTATGAATTCGTTCAGCGCGTCTTCCAACGGCTGGGCGGGAATCGAAAACGGCATCGCCTGCTCGCTCCGGGCGGCAGCTTCGGCAGCCGAGGCTCGCGGGGAGAAGGACAATGCCGGAAAAGTCAGCGCGATGCCAATGGCGACTCGAGTGAGCGTCCGTGAGAGGATGACGGTGGACTGATGATTTGTTGTTCTTGTCATGAATGCTCCCAATGCCGGTGTCGTATGCCTGATTCAGGCTCTGGTTACCGAGACGTTTTAGGGGGTGGGAGCACACACCTCGCGACGAAAGAATTTTCATCGCGCATTCAGCGTCTTTGTCGGCAAAGGATTGCCGACCTACATTTTGGGCCGGGATAAGCCGCCGTAGGTCGCGAATCCCTTCGCGACATTGCGCCGCTCGACCCGCGGCTTGCGTCTTGATTTCCAAGACGGTATCTATAGTTTCGGCGACCTTGAGATGGGCGATTGCAACCTACGGTCATTTCACGGGCTACGGCAAGCGAAACGCGTTTCCGGCATACCCAGGGGCACGCCGATTAACGCTCTAACGCACTACCGTCAGATAGGGCGAGACGGTCGTGACGCGGGCGCCGGCGATGTCCGCGAGGGCACGGACCACGGCGGCGGTGTCGTCGAGCTTGTAGTTGCCGGTGACGCGGGTCTCCGCAAGCCTCCCGCTGGCGATGACGATGACGCCGGGATGATAGCGGTCGATTTCATTCAATACGTACGCCAAGGATTGATCCTTAAAAATCAGCCGCTTGTTGAGCCAGGCGAAGGTGCGTCCTGGGTCGATGGTCTCCGGCGGCGTGACCGTTTCCTTTGAGATCGATACGCGCTGCCCCGCCGTTACCTTAACGCTTGCGCCTTTCTCGTTGCCGCAGGCGACGATGCCGCTGTCGACGGCGACCGAGGTTGTCTCCCCGGCCAGAACCGCGAACCGGGTGCCCACCACCCGCACGGTCGCGTTGCCGGTGCTGACGATGAAAGGCCGTGCGCTGTCGGGCCGGACCTCGAAATAGGCCTCGCCGGCCAGAAGGCGAACGCCGCGCCGATCGTTGTTGAAATCGAGCGCCAGGGCGGAATCGGTATTCAGGACGACGGTGGAACCGTCCGCCAGCGCGATGCGGCGCTGTTCGCCGGCTACCGTAGTGTAATCGGCGCGCCAGCGGTCGATGAGCCCGGATGCAGCCGCAATCCAGCCGGCCAGCAGCAGGACGGAGGCGGCCGAGGCCCAACGGCGGGCCGTTCGCCGCCGGCTTCGGGCGACGACCGGCGGGACCACGGCGGGAAATCTTGCCAGCGCCTCGGATAAAGCCGGGGAATTCCACAGCTTCTCCACGCGGGCGTAGGCCTCGGTATTTTCGGGCTTGGCTGCATGCCAGGCCAGGAAGGCTTCCCGCTCGGCCGCGCCGGTTTCGCTGTCCCGCAGCCGCGCGAACCATGTCAGCGCCTCGGCTAGCGGCGTGCCGGGCGCCTTGGGATCGTCGTCGCCGTTGGAAGTCATGAAGAGGATAGGGTCCGCGTGAAATGGAGGCGTTATAGGATAAGACGTTCGGGGCGTGCCGGAACACACTGGCGTCAGAAGATATCGTCTCCCAAAACGGATACGAGATGAGCCAGCGCCGCATGGACATTTTTTTCCACGGCGCTGCGGGACAGGCCGATATGGCTGGCTATGCGTTCGTAAGGCCAGTGATGGAGCTTGTGCAGTATCAGAATTTGCCGCCGACGCTCGGATAGGCCAGCCAAGGCTTCGAACAGCCTTTCGACATCCTGCTGCGTTGCGGCATGCTGCTCCGGTGTCGGAGCCGAAGCCGGAATTTCGGCAACGATCTCCGGATCGGCTTCCGGACAATCCGTCCGGCTGCGGACCTTCGCCTTGCGCAAATGATCGAGAGCCAGATTGCGCGCGGTTTGGTAAAGAAAGGCTTTCAGGTAGGTGACGTGTTGGCTCTCCGCCGCGCCCATCACGCGCACATAAGCTTCCTGTGCCAGATCCTCGGCAGTCTGCCGGCAGCCCACCATACGGAACAGAGTGTGAACGAGCGTTTCCCGGTGATCCAGGAACAAATCGCTGACGCAGGCGGAAGAATGGTCCATTGACGGCGGACGGGGTTACGGCTGGTTTTTGTTATTTCGGACTTGAGCGAGGCCACTTTCTCGTGGTGGCAAAGAGCTCAAGCAATACAAATGCCATGGGAAGCGGGCCGGAAACCTTGCGGTTGGGCGATACATGAACCGGATTGCTGTGTGAATTGCCGCACCTGGTGTGGCATAGCTCGGGTAGCCGGCTTGGCGGGCAAGATAAGACGCGAATTTTGAAATGATCTCTACTGCCACGAGACGTCGAGAAACGCCTTACCCTGATCTACGATCTTTGCCTGCCGCTCCTTCAACCAGCGGATTAAACCGAACACGAGCACCGCCGACAGGGTCAGACAGTATTAGAGTCGAACGTCTGCTGTAATCGGCGTCGGGTTTATTAATCAGGCCCGTAAATACCCTCCTGGTATTTCGGGCCGCCGCCCAGGCCCGGTACACGCCCGGCCTGGGCTCACGCGGCTTGTCGCCGCGCCGGGGCATCCCTGCCCCGGATTAACCCGGCCTATATTTATAGGCCGGGTTAATAAAAGGGCTTTGTCCCGGACGACATACCCGGTTTCTCGTGTCCCGGTTTCGATACTAATGTCACTCTTTCGTGCGGCATTATGATTCTGTTAGGCTTAGCGTGCCCTGTGTTGTTTACGGCATGGGGTAGGACATGTCGATTCCGATGAATAGCACCTAAGGAGGCAAAAATGAAGACGAAGATCATTCCATTGATGGGCGCGTTGGTTTTGACTGCGAGCGGGATGGCTTACGCCTGGGACGCGCATACGGACCAGGCCATCGAGCACGCGGCGCAGGCCCTGGCCCACGGCCAGGATAATCATGCGCCACAGGCGACCCAGCATGCCGAAGAAGCGCTCACCCATGCCAAGGCCGCCGAGAAGTATCACGATGAAGCGACTAAGCACGTGAAAGAGGCGATCAACCACCTCAATCAGGCGGTCGAGCACGGTAAGATGGGACACGCCGATATCGCCGCCCAGCATTCCGACGAAGCGTTGAAGCACCTAAAAATGGCAAGATAAGAACTTTCGCTTCAATGCAAGCGGGCAGGTGCGCATTCTCTGTCCGCTTTTTTTGTCCCTACACCTTCAAAAGCGGCATTTGGCGAGAACGGCGAGCGCCGCTCGACCTTTACCTCAGAACAGCCCTCTCCTGAGGGGGTTACGCTCGAAGACTCATAGCAAACTGGAAAGCGTTCCAGCCGTTCCCCTTGCGCATCATGGATCGGTTCTCTCGAATTGCGTGTGTTCCCGCACAACTGGGTGACAGCCCTCAATTCCTTCCCGAAGAACAGGGCGACCAAGCCACACGATGCTTGGCCAGCAAGGCTTCCGGCGTTTGGCACCGATTTTGTAATCAATTTTGGTGCATAACCTCAACTTGTACTGTGGCGGATGATTGAACGAGTGCCAGGTATTCCCCGGCATCGCTCTCCCATCCGCCGTTTTTTTGCATGGGTTGGGTATGCCCGAGTTCGAATCGGGAGCCGACGACTCGCGAATCGAGCCGATTCCATCGCGACTGATGCAAATTGAGCTCTCCTCGAAAGGGGGGGGTGCGAGCGGAACGATGAGAGAAAGACGCTTTGCCGTTGCTCTTGCGCCGTTGCAGCGCTTCCGGCAGGGAAGGAATCAAAATGCATCCGTCCTGGCTGTTCAATCAATACTAAAGGAGACCTTATGCAAAGAATCGATACGCTATTCGCTCTGAGGAGACTGGCCGCAGCCGGTGCGCTTGTGCTTGCCGCTTCGGTCTGCTCGATCGCTCATGCGGAAGCGCCTTATAAAGTCGAAGGAAAAGCGGTGGACAAAGCGACTTTCAATGGGTGGAAACTCTACAAGCGCCAACGCTGCGAGACTTGCCATGGACCGACCGCGGAAGGAGGGGCCGCTTTTCCCAATCTGGTGACCGGCTTGAAGAACATGAGCGCGGACGATTTTAAAGCGACCGTGCTCAACGGGCGCAACAACATGCCGGCCTTTAGCGGCAACAAGGCGGTGGTCGACGGAATCGACGGCCTGTACGCTTACCTGAAGGGGCGCTCGGATGGGGCGATCCCTGTCGGCGAACTACAGGAAATGCCGTAGGCTGAAAACCGCCACGAGGCCGGGGAGCCCGATGGCAGACCGGCCTCGATCCGTCCGGCCGCGTTCGCCGTCGAGACAACACCGCTGCCGTTCATGGATTCGTTACTCCCCGAGATCTTCGGCATTCGCCGTCAGGGCGGCCACCGGTGTTCCGACGAGTCTCACCCGCTGCTGCGCCACATCGGTCCAGGCTGCGTAAATCTCATCGCCCGCCTGCGCCAGGCTGATATGGCGGCTCGGCCAACGCGGGAATCCTCCGCGGTACAGGCTTGTACGGCCCAACAGGGTGCCGTCTGGCCGCAGCCGGGCCATCCACAGTTCTTCGTCTGGACCCGCCCGTCCCCGCCAAGCCGCGATAGCCGAACCATCCTCCAAAAGCAGCGTGTCGACGTAGCCGTTCGCATCGGCGCCAAGCTCGACGGGTTCGCCGAAATGCGCGCCCTGGTTGGCTGAAAACGCCGCTTTTACCCGCCCCACGCCGTCCGCTGCGGTGAACCAGGCGACCACCGTCCGTCCATCTTGCGAAGCCACGGCGGGGCCGTTGCTCGGACAACCCTCGATGGCCCACCGGTCGGCATGCACGATTCCATTCGAACGGATGCCGCCCGAGCTCCAGCGAATTAGGGCGATATCCCGGAGCTCGCCTGCGAGATGATCGCGGTAAGTCGTCGATAGCGTGTTCCCATCGGTTACCGTCCGGGTCTCGCAACAGGAGCAGACGTCGGGATCGAGCGTCGTTTCGGCGCTCGCGCGTCCGTCAGCACCGATCAGCGTGGCCATAAGGCGATAACGATCCGGATGCCGCCGGTCGGTCCACACCAGCGCGAATCCACCATTTTCCAGGGGAGCGGCGGACATTTGGGCATCGTAGATGCGAGCGGCGGCGGGGTAGGGGCGTTGCGGTTTGCTCCACTGGCGCCCGCCGTCCTTGGATATCGAGACATGAATGTCGGCCGCGTAGCGATCCTTCGCCCGGTCCTGATAGGTCATCCATACCGCGGCCAATGCGCCACCCTTCAGTCCGACCACGAGCGGCGGCGCGGCGAACTTGTTGCGGCCCTCGACGACCGTATGCGGCGCGGCCCAGATTCCGCGCTCGCGAACGGCGAAACGGAAGCGACTCGACTGTTCGTCGCCTTCCACCCAGCTCAACAAAAGCCGCTCTCGGTCGAGTTGAGTCAGATGGTGTTGGCGGCTGCCCTGCGCCGCTGGAGTATCGATTTCGCGCACGAGCGTTTCCGACCCCATCGAGGGGGCTACGGCAAAAGAAGCCAGCCACAACACCCCCGCAAAAAAACGTGAAAAGAACGAATGCTTCGTTTTCATGGTGACTTCCTTGAGTCTTGCGCTAATTCGTCCGGCCATGGCTTACATGGCACACTCGGAACTTGGGCATGCTGCAACGGTTCGGCCGGAGTTGGAGGAGGTGGAATATCTTTTCGAAGCCATATCCTGCTCGATTCCACGTGTGGGGAATAAAGACAAGTCGCTGAAAACCGGACAAATCCACAGAGTGGTCGCGGCCACCCTTTCCCCTGAGCACTCCCAAGCGCTCGGAAAGGCTGACCGCTAGTCGGCACAAAAATAGAAACAAACTTCGCGCCAGATATTATCTCATCGTTATTTCAATGGCTTAGGGAAGGACTGGGTTTTAGAAGGGCGGGCCATTAACGCATTTGCCGCACTGCGCCGAGTGAAATGCCGCACGGTCCATGCGACAAAATGTCACCTTGAATCAATGGGTTAGGTTTAATAGGATAACCCCATCTCGTAGCAGCTATTGGTTCTCCTCCGAGGCCAACCGTACGAGTGCGTGAGATCTCCTCATTCGATCGGGATGCCGTTCAGTCGACATCCCGTTTTTTATTCCCTGCCATAACCCGAGTCACGACACTCCGATTGCAGCACTCGTAGCAGGGCGCAAATTCCTTATCCCGCAAGCAACGGACATACGGGCTATTTCATGATCATAGCCGCGAAAGATCGGCTTGCCTGTCGCGCTACAATCTCCGGGGTCGGGATCGTCCGGCCGTTCCTAACGGGCAGAGGAAGCGGCTGCCGAACGGTCCGTCGACATCTGTCTGAGTCTCGGCGGAAAAAGAAAGATCTGCTTCAAAACTCCACCCGCACCGAGCCCAGCACCGTAAACGGCGAGGCAGGTACGACCGCGAGCCTGGGCGCGACATTCACGAACGGATCGGTCGACTCGTAATAGGCTTTGTCGAGCAGGTTGCGCAGGTTCAGTTGCGCGGTCACGCGGGACGGGCCCATGGTCCAGCGGTAAGCGGCGGCGGCGTCGAGCCGCACATAGCCTGGCATCTTGAACGTGTTCTCGTTGTCTCCGTCGCGCTGACCGGCCGCGAACACCCCGACCCCCAGTGAAAATCCGTTGGACGCATCGAATCCGTTGATGTCGTATTTGAGCCACAGGCTTCCGGAGTTGTAGGGCACATTCGGCATGCGATTGCCCTGGTTGTCCGAGTTATCCTTGGTGATCTCGGCGTCCGTGTAGGCGTAGTTGCCGATCAGGCTGACGTAATCCGTGATCCTTCCGGAAATGTCCAGTTCCATGCCTTTGCTCCGCGCCTCGCCGATGGTGTCGCTATCGGTTGGGTCGGCCGTACTGAGGTCGGGGGTGAGAATGTTTTTCTTGTTGATGTTGTAGAAGGCAAGAGTCGCGGTCATCCGGCCGTCGAAGAATTCGGTCTTGACGCCGGCTTCGTACTGCTCGCCGGTTTCCGGCGTTACATTCCCGAAGCCCGGTATATTGTTGTTCGATCCGAACGATTCCGCCCAGTTGCCGTAGATGCTCAACCAGGACCAAGGCTGGTAGAGAATGCCCACCCGCGGGCTGAACTCGTCATCCTTTCGGTTCCGTCGGGCGTCGTCCGCCGCGGAATAGGAAGTGTCCGAATAGCCGCGTCCGATCGTCGCCCAATCGTAGCGACCACCGCCCATAATGTGGAGTTTTTCCCAGAGCACGATGTGGTCCTGAAAGTAGACGCCGAACCATTGTTCCTCGGCGCGAGAGTAGAGCGGGAACGCCAGGCGGTCCTTGTCGAACAGGGCGGCGTCTATGTTGTAGCTGGGGTTGAAAATATCGATGGCGAGCGCCGGATCGCCCGCAAAATAGTCGCCGCGAGCATGATACTTTTCCGAGTTCTGGTAATAATCGAAGCCTACCAGGACTTCATGTTCGGTGTCCCACAGGTCCAGTTTTCCGGTGAGATCCAGGTTGGTGGCGTAGACGTCATGGTCCGACCGCTGGTGAAACAGGTTGCGGTCCAGCGTGCGGTTGTCGCTGCGCAGGGCCGAAGCGTCGAACTGGGGTGAAGGCGTGATGTCCAGATTGTCGGCATGGTAATACCGCGCCAGAAAGCGGTTGCGCAAGGTCCAGTCCTCGTTGAAGCGGTGGGTGAGATTGAAACCGACGTAGACGTTGGAGATGTTGTCGACGGGATCGTCCGGGTCGTCCAGCGCTCGGCGAATCGGAATGGGTGCCGGGCGTTTCCCGATGACGGGGATGCCGTAGTCGATTTCCCGATCCTCGTTGAAACCTTCCACCTCGATCGAGATTTCGGTGGCGTCGCTGATCCGCCAGGTCAGGCTCGGGTTGACCTGAATCCGATTCATGGTGTGGAACTCCCGAAACGAGTCGCTGTCCTGATAAGCGCCGGTAAAACGGTAGAGCAGCGCTCCATCCTGGGTCACCGGCCCGGTTGCGTCCCAGAGGGTGCGGTAAAAATCGAAGTTGCCGAACTGCTGCTCAAGAGAATAATAAGCCTGGTCCGACGGCTTCTTGGTGGTCAGGTTGATCAGGCCGCCCGGCTGAATGCGGCCATAGAGCACCCCGGCGGGGCCTTTGAGCACTTCCAGGGACTGCAGGTTGGCGGTATCGAAGCTGGTGAAGCCCACCCTCAGCCCGTTCCGGTATTGATTGAAGTCCTGAAAACCGCGGATGATGAAACCGTTGAATACGCCCAAGGAAGGTTGCGGGCGCACGCTGCTCACGTTTTCGAGCGCTTCCTTTAAATCGGGGGTTTTCTGATCGTCCATCACCGCTCGCGGGACCGCCTGCACCGACACGGGTGTGTCCATGATCGGCGTATCGGTCTTGGTGGCGGTGGAGGTGCGGGTTACGGTATAGCTTTGGCCGTCCTCCTCGGTCACCGCCTCGCCTTTCACCATGATCGGGGACAGTTGCACTTCTTGCCTATCGACCGCGGGCGCGGGCTTTTCGGCTCGGGCGAGGGTGACCGTGCCGCCGGGCGTCACGCTGTAGGTCAGCGGCGTGCCGGCCAACAGCCGGTCTAGCGCTATTTCGGGCGGGTACTCGCCTTTGAGTCCTCCCGTTTTCAAGCCTTCCGTCATTTCGCTCCCGTACAGAAGCTGCCGTCCGCTCTGTTTGCCGAATGCGAGCAAGGCGCTGTTCAAAGGCTGCGGAGGAATGTCGAAACGGGTGTTTTCCGCGGCACCGGCAGTGAAGGCGGACAGTAAGGGCAGGCCGAACACCAGCACGCGGCATTGGTTGCGGGGCCGATCGTTCCTGAGTCGGGACGGCTGGGACATGCGGTTTTTCTCCTGATCTTCTTGCTTTTTTTCGGCGGGCAAAATAGTCGGCCCACGAGAGCTATGACGGAGTCGGAGAAAAAAACCACATGGCGTAACCGACGGCGGATTTTACGCTGGGTCCCAAACTCCGGTTCGGGACCCATGTCGAGAAGTTCCGGCTTCCCGATTTGGAACCCAGAGCATTTTCATACCTACTGTACGGGCACTCGCGCGTAGGTTGCGAATCCCTTCGCGACACGACGCCGCTTGGCAGAGCGCCTTCGTCGGCAAGGGGTTGCCGACCTACGACGGTACCGGCGTAGGTCGGCATCGTTTCCAATCGCAAACGGCGTCTTCGGAAGCGCCGAAGCCGCCCTTCCCGACGCCACGGCCTGGGCGAGCGTCTTCGTCGGCAAATGCTTGCCGACCTACAACTTCTAAAGCTCATGCGCGGCACGGAACCGTCGCAAACCGAAAATCTCATGGCGCCCGATGGACGCGACAGGTAGGACGGTCGCGCGGGAATACCTCTCGGGGTGAAATTATAGAATTCAGTCTAACGTCCTTGCCGCAGCCCGTATGTAGAGCAGCGAAATACGGGGTGTCACGGCTTCGCTCGTCCCGGATTTCGCTTCACTTCATCCGGGCTACGGGCCTCGCAACTTGCTCAGCGCAGAATCACCCAGTAATCCGTCAGGCGGGTGATGCGCAGCGGCGTGGTTTCGGCGATGGCGTCGATCACCCTGTCGGTGTCGGCGAGACGGAAGAGTCCGCTCAGGCGCCGGTCGGCGAACGATTCGTCGAGCAGCGTCACCCGTCCTTTCCTGTATCGGTTGAGCGTGGCGACCACCTCGGCCAGAGGGGTTTGATCGAAGATCAGATAGCCTTCGCGCCAGGCGGCGGCATGATCGACTCCGCTTTTCCGCAGGACGACCCGGCCGTCCGCTTCGAGGCTGGCGGCTTGACCGGCTTTCAGCGAGACGCGCTGGCGGAACGTGCTGGCCTCGACCACGCCCTCCAGCATCGCGATTTCGGTCTTTTCTTCCGACTGCCTGACGGTAAAGGCCGTACCCACCGCCTTGGCTTCGCCGTGGCGGCTGGCAGCGACGAACGGACGCGCCGGGTCCTTGGCCACTTCAAAAAACGCTTCGCCGCGAAGCAGTTCGATCCGCCGCGTCGAATGCTCGAAGCGAACCGCGACGGCGCTGTCGGAATTCAAACTGGCGCGGGAACCGTCGGGCAGCAGAACATCATGAATTTCGCCCTTGGCGGTTCGATAATCGGCCTGCAGCGCGAGCATGGGGTCGAGAAAAACCAGGCCAGCGATCAGAATGAAAAGGCATGCGATGGCCCAGCCGAGGCGCACGGAGTGGCGCGGAAAGGCGGTGCCGCGCGAACGGCTTAGGGCAGGATCGGTCTCAGATCGCAATCGTCGCGGTCTCACTATCGCTTCCGCGAGGTTTGCGCGAGCAGTTTCCAAGGGCAGGGGAGACGATCCGGACAGCGGCCGGCCGCGCAGCGGTTCCAGCCCCTCCCAAAGCGCGAGCGCGTTGCGCCAAGCTGCCTCGTGCTCCGGGCTTTGCGAGCGCCAACGCTCGAGTCGCTGTGTTTCGGCCGTTGTCGGCGTGCGCGTCTTCAGAACGATCAGCCCGTCGAGCGCCTCGCTTACCAAACGGTCGGGATCGTGGGAGGGTGGGGATTCGGGCATAAAACGGCCGTTGTCTTAGGAGACTCGTGAAGATAGACGAGCCGCCGCGAAAAAACCACACGCCACGAGCTAATCTTCGTGTACGCGGCGATTCAAATGCAGCAGCGTGCGTCTCAGATGCTCCTCCACCGTGCGCAGGGAAACGCCGAGCCGCTCCGCGATTTCCCGCTGTTTCAAGCCTTCGAACCGGCTCAGATAAAAAATGCGTTGGCTCAGTGGCGGAAGCTCCTCCAGCGCCGCCGTCGCCCGGTCGAGCTGCTCCGAGGCGAGCGTCGCGGCCTCGCCGGTCCGTTCCTCCGTCGGAAGAACGCTGGGATCGTCCTCGTCCAAATCGGCCAAAAAGCTTGGCCGGTTTTTGCCGCAGCGGTGATGGTCCGTAATCAGATTCAGCGCGGTCCTGAACAAATAAGCGCGGGGATTGGCGATGCGGCTCAAGTCGCCGCTCCGCCAGAGCCGCACGAAGGATTCCTGGCAAAGGTCGTCCGCAGTTTGAGCGCAACCCAGTCGGCCGAGCAGGAAGCTCAGGAGTTCCTGGCGGCAGTCCCGGAAAAGCTGAACTAGCAGTTGATGATCGGAAGACAGCATGGGTATCGAGAAAAAGGGACTCCTCGATACAGCAAGCCTCATGCCGAATCATGTAAACAATTGATCGGAAAAGGCTGGATCGGTAGGCTCGGCTGTTTCGCTGCAAGCGACTGCGGCAAATCACACAGTGCTCTTCCAGCGGTCAGATTTCATTTGTTCGCGGCTGATCGCGAAGCCGTCGGTCCGCTACGCCGGCCGTGCGCCGCGCCGCCTTCCGTTTTTGCAGCCAACGGATCACCCCCGTCACGTACAGCACCGGACAGGCGAGGCCGGTGACAAAGATCAGAATGCGGCCTGTCATGCCGAAGGCGTGGCCGGAATGGAGCGGCCATTGCCAGTGGGTGAAGACTTCTCCTGCCGTTCCCGTAGCGGGATCGTCCACGTCCAGGAGTTTTCCGGTATAGCGGTCCATCACGACGCAGCGGCGGCTGAGAAGACTGCCGGGCTCCGCCACGTCGTGCTTGCACACGGTGTAGGTGCTGGTCGGCTCCGGCGCGCCGTAGATCCAGTCCGGGCGGCCGCTGGGATAGCGGGTATCGGCGATGGCGACGGCCTCTGCCATGCCGATGGGCTCGCCATCCGCAATCGGGGTGGAGCGAAACCAATAGCGGTAGGTGACCGGCGAGAACAGTTCCAGAACCAGCACCACATGCCGCGGCAGGTTCATGTAGATGCCGGAGAACAGCACGGGAATCATGATGAGCGTGGTGTAGAAGCCGAAAGCCTTGTGCAGATCGAAATTGAGGCGTTCGGCGCTGGCTCGGCGCTTGATCGTGAGCGCCTGCAGCCACTTGCCGGTCAGCGGCCACCAGACGATGAGGCCGGTCAGCACCGAAATGATGAGCAAGGTTCCGAGAATGCCCACGAGCACATAGCCGATCCTTTCGCCGAGAAAAAAGGCGTAATGCAGCTCGAACACGAATCCGATGAACGTCCTCGGAAAAGTGCTGTCCGAGCGCTTCATCAGGCGCCGACCGATCACCTCGGCGGTGTAAGGAGCGACCGCGACTTCCCAATTTTCCGATTCACCCTCCGGCAGGGCCGGCACCTGGAATCGCAGGCGGAACACCGCCGTGTCATTGCGCGGGTAGTTGGCGAAGGTCAATTTGGCGTCGGCCGGCATGGCCCGGATGCCGGCCGCGAAGATGTCCTCCAGTGGACGGTAATTTGCCTTTCCTCCAGGGCGAGCTTCGATCGTCAGCAGTTTCGGATTCAGCAGTTCGTCGATTTCCTGATGGAACACCAGGATGCTGCCGGTAATCCCGAATATCACCAGCGTCGCGCCAGCGACGAGTCCCAGCCAGAGATGCACTTCCAGCCACAGTTTCCTTCGGGTTTTCAGATTGGCGAGACGCCTTAAATTCTGGAGGGACATGGTCGATTTCCGATTTGAAGTCGCAAATTGTAGGGACGTAGATGTATCGCCGGGTTATGTCTTTCGTGAGGCCTCATGGATCTAATTCCAAATCGCTTTCAATAAGGCATTCATTTTTGTAGGGTGGGTTAGGCCGCGAGGCCGTAACCCACCGAACGACCTCGGACCTGTCCTGAGCCAAGTCGAAGGGTCGGTGGGTTACGCGGAGCCTGTCCTGAGCCCTTCGACGATGCTCAGGACAGGCTTGTCGAAGGGCCTGTCCCAAGCGGAGACTAGGGGCTAACTCACCCTACGATGAATGTTCACTCGAATGCCGACTAAATAAGACGAATGACAGAAAGAAAACCCCACCGGCATCCGGCCGGTTTGGCCGTCGAGTTCGCGCATTTCGAACGCCGGGAACGGTTGTCACCTTGTTCCGACCTTGTATCGGTGTTTGCGCCGGTTCCCAAGCTTTGGGCTTGGGAACCGGGTCTTGCAAGCTCTGGCTTGTCATGTTTCGGGAAGCGGGAGCTTCCAAGGCAGCGTTCCCAATCCGGAGATCGGGAACGAGCGTAATTGCAGGGTTCGCCCGAAACGACTCGGCACGTTCGGCCCGGCTGGTACGGCTCGTAGGATGTGGTGAGCGAAGCGAACCGCCCTTCGACTACGCTCAGGACAGGCATCGTTCGCTACGTACTCGCCGAACCAATTCAATACCGGTACTCGAATCCCCCGAACACCATGCGGGTGGCGCCGGGATTGAATTGCGCCACGTCCTGTCCTCCGGCGTCACCGGTAACGAAGACCGAGGCGGCGTAGCGCTCGTTGGTGAGATTGCGTCCGTCGACGAACACCTTCCAATGTTTGCCGTCGTCCCAGCCGACGCGGGCGCCCAGGAGAGCATAGGCATCGGCCGCAAGGGTGTTGGTGAAATCCACCCAGTTGGAGCTGACCGCCGTTACGTTCGCCCGATGTAGAAACCGCCGGGATGTTGGTAGAGCGCCTCGAAGCGGGCATTGTGCTCCGGTATGCCAGGCAGCCGGTTGTCTTTCAGCACCGGATCGTCGTCGAAGTGGAAATTGCTCCAGGTGTAACTGCCGCGCAGGCGAATGCGGTCGCCGACGTATACGCCCGGCGCATAAGCAAGCGCGTCGTTCACCGTTAGCGCCGCGCCCTCCCTGATTCGCTCCCCCTCGATCAGCGTCGTCCCGCCGGGCACTCGCCCCAGTTTTTCCCGCGATTCTTCGATGGAGGGTGTGGTAAGGCTTTGAGGTTCCGCTTCACCGGTAACCGAAACAGTGGCCAGTTGGACCGATTCGTCGCCGGTCCCTCGGGTCTGATGGCCGGCAGCGGGCGCGATGTTCGGTTTGGCAGCGCGCTTGGCGAGGCGTTCGATGGTGACGGTTCCGGGACCGATGAAGCGATAGCCGAAGCCGGTACCGTCCAGCAGCTTGTCCAGGCCCTGCTCCGGCGTTAGCGTGCTCGATAGTCCTCGGGACTTGAGGCCGCGGACGAGATCGGCATCGAAAACCAGTTTCAGGTCGGACTGGTCGGCGAATTCCGTCAGTGCATCGCCGAGCGGCTGTGCGGCGATGGCGTAGTGTCGCGCATGGCTCTTTTCTTTTTCAGAGGCCTCGGCCGGAATTACGATTGCCGCGATGACGACCGCTAGTGCGGTGAATGATCTTTTCCCCGGAGGAAAGTAGTTTGGGGGTTTTGAAACTGGGTCAAAAATGTCGGCGTCTTTGCATGTGTTCCGGTTCTTTTTGTTTTTCATGACGTTCTCGAAGGAATTCAGAAAAGGGATGTTTCTTTTCTGAACACGTGCGAACGCCAAAACCATGAACCGGGAAAGCAAAAAAATTTTCGTCGAATCGATGCGAACGAGATGGGGGTTCAGCGATGCAGCAGTACCAGCCAGGGACTCAGCCGGGTGGACCGGATGGCGAGCGCTTTCTCGACGGCTGCGAGGATGGCATCGGAATCGTCCAGGGAAAACACGCCGGTAACGCGCAGATCGTTCAGGCGATGGTCGGCAATCAGGATCTTTCCCGGCCGGTAACGGTCGAGTTCCGCGACCACTTTCACCAGCGGCTGGTCCTTGAATATCAGCTTATGCCGCTGCCAAGCGGTCGCTTGGCTCAAATCGGTCTTCTCCGGCGAACTCAAGCCGTGTGTCGGGCTGTAGGTGACGCGCTGCCCGGACGCGACCCGCACCGCCGCCTGCGCGGAATCGGCCCGTCGGTCCGCAAGCCTGACGCTGACGGCATGTTCCTGGACCGTCACAGCGATGTCTCCGGCCGTGCTCTCCGAAACCTCGAAGGCGGTGCCCAAGGCGCGGATCACCGCCGGGCCGGTTTCCACCTCGAACGGCCGGGCGGCGTTGGGCGCCACGGTGAACACGGCTTGGCCATGGCGAAGATGAATGCGCCTTCGCGATGGGCTCCAATCCAGCGCAATGGCGGTATCGGTGTCGAGCAGCACGGTGCTGCCGTCGTCCAGGCGTACTAGTTTCTGCTCTCCCGTGCCGGTGGCGTAATCACTGAGCCAAAAGTCGCCGAGATAGAGTCCCTGTAGTCCGAAGGCGAGCAATAGCGCAGCCGCCGCAGCCCAGCGGGCAGGCCGGCGCCGACGCGCGGGCGAGAGCGGTGAAGGGCGCTTTTCCGGCAGTCCGACCGCGGCGGGCTGCTCTGCACGGAGATCTCCTGCCTCGTCACTCAAAACGTCCGCGACCGAAGCCCATAGACGCTCCGCTTCTTGAAATGCGTCCGCGTACTCGGGCCCCTCCGCCAGCCACTCGGCGAAGCGCTGGCGATCGCCGTCCCCCGCCGCACCCGAACGTAGCAGCACCAGCCAATCGATGGCTTGGTCCGAGAGTAGTTTGCGGCGATCGCTTGGGTTCATGAACGGTACGGTCGGGTATGTCGGAGAGACTTATGTATATAAGACGGACGGAAGAAAAAAAACCGTATCGCTATGGGCATGAAACGGCGGCATCGATCAGGTGGTCTCGTCGTCGAGCCGGTCCCGACAGTGTTTTAGGGCTTGAGCAATGCGCTTCGCCACCATTCGCTCCGATACGCCCAGCCGTTCGGCGATCTGGACATAGGTCAGGCCGTCCGCGCTGCTCAACAACAGAGCCGTGCGGGAGTCCACCGGCAATTCCGACAAGGCCGCTTTCAGACGATCCATGGTTTGCCCCAGACTAACTGCCTGTTCGGGCGCCAAATCCGGGCCGGGGACGGTTTCTGAGGCAAGCGCTTCGTCGTCGTGAGCGGATTCGTAGCGGGATTTGACGGTCTGCTTTCGCAAATAGTCGACCACCAGGTTCGCGGCGATGCGAAAAGCCAGGGCGCGCGGATTGTCGGCAGGCCTTCGGCGCTCGCTCTGATGCAGGCGCAGATAGGTTTCCTGGACTAAATCGGCGGCGGTTTCCGGACATCGGAGGCGGCGCATGAGAAAGGCGAAGATTTCGTCCCGACTGTCCGAGAAAACGCTTTCGGTGCCGAGCGATGAAGGATTCATAAATTGGCGATGGGATTCGGTGCCGGTTTGGTGGGAAACGGATTGCGTCCGGAGCTTGTGTACGAGACAGTTGCCTGGGTTTCCGCGAGCTATGTTGGGGAATGTATTGATTTTCGTGAACAAGCTTTCGACCTGCATCGACGCCATGATTGTGCGATGTGGTCGCGGTCAGCCTTTCCATCAAGCGCCCGAGGTGCTCGGAGAGGCCGACCGCTGGTCAGCATCAATAACATAACAAACGGCGTGCCAAATCTTTTTGCCTTTATATTTCAAAAGTTTATTAAATCACGCGGTTTTCGAATGGGGGGAGCTTTAATGCATTTGCCGCACTGCGGCGAGTGAAATGCCGCATGGTCCATGCGACAAAATGTCACCTTGAATCAATGGGTTAGGTTTAATAGGATAATCCCATCTCGTAGCAGCTATTGGTTCTCCTCCGAGGCCAACCGTACGAGTGCGTGAGATCTCCTCATTCGATCGGGATGCCGTTCAGTCGGCATCCCGTTTTTTTTTGCATTACGCCCATGTCAATTCGCCCGGATCATAGCGGAGAAATGTCGGGTTCATGCCTCAGCACAACCCGCCTCGCCAAATTCGATTTCTCTCTATAAAGGTCGCGCTCAAGGCGTTTTCGCGATACGCCTTTCGCCCGACGCGCCGCAAGCGGGCTTCCGGAAACACGGACTCAGCCGCGCTGACGGCGGACGCAATCGGAATCGGCGTCGCTCCGGGCGTTATTTTCGAAGTCAGGCCGTGCGGGTCGGCCTAGCCATCCAGTTCGACCGGGGAGAACAGATTGACCATCGGGCGGACGTAATCGAAAAACACCAGATAGACGCCGCTGAACGCCACGACCGCGAGTACCGGAGCGCTGTAGATGCCGAAAACCTTGTGCGGGTCGAATATGAGGCGCTCCCGGCTCGCGCGGCGCTTGACGGTCAAGGCCCGGACGAGCTGATTCCGGCTCGGCCACCAGAGGTAGATTCCGGTCAAGACCGAGACCAGCAGCGCGACCCCACCGGTGGTGCGGGAACTCGTGCCAGGGGATCGATGTGCGATCTCTTCGCTCGGATGGTCTGCCGGGTCAAAAGCTTCATCTAGACCGCCCAACGTTATTGCTTATCCTCGTGGAGGTAGACGGACCGCGCGCAAAAAGCCGCCAAGCGGGTTGAGATCTTTTAACGAGCGGCATGTGCTCCGTCGAGATTTTTCCGTCAAACGCCACAGATGACTTAGGCTTTTGCCGCTCCGACCTAGAATCGAAGGCCATTCACGGTGCCGCGATTGCCGATATGCCGCATCCTTCCTTAAGTTCCGTTCACTCGAAGTATGGCCGCGCAGCAAGCGTTGCGTGACCTTGCCCTCTGTTTCGTAATCTGGTTGAGGCAAAGTGGATGTTTGTAGGTCAAGTTGGCTCGATTCTTTCTTTGTTAAGTCCGCACGTTTCCTTTGAGACGTTTTCCATTCATTCCAATTCCAAGGAGGATTTCGATATGTTGATGGGTGCGCTTGCCGTTTTTACTTTAGTTGCCGCTATGGGCTTGATGATGATCCGGGACGCCTGGCGCGGCCAATCCGTGGGGCCGGCTTACTCGCTGGTTCATGCCGCCGCCGCGCTGCTGGGCTCCGGTTTGGTGATCGCTGTCGCGCTGGATGGCGACCAGCGGGTTTATGCCAATATCGGCATGGCCGTAGTCATCATTCTTTTGGGAGCTGCGATGGGATTCGCCGCCAAAAGAGGGAGATCGGCGCCTAGAATCGTGCTGATGGCCCATGCAGCCCTGGCGGTTGCTTGTTATGGGCTGTTGGGTTTTTTCGCTCTGAATCCGGACGCGACGTTGATGTAGTCGTTTCTCGAACTGCGCCGAGGTCTATACATCTTCGTATCCTCTGATTTTGAGAGGAAAACCCTGACCCCCGCCCACTGGAAAGTGTTGCAAAGGTCCAATTTATAGGCTGGGCTGAGGAACGAAACCCAGCATTTTCGCGGATTGCTGGGATTTCTTCGTCATCCCGGCCTATTTTTGCTTTTGCGACACCCGGTGGGAGAGGGGACTTATGCTCGGTGATTCCTGAATGGTCAATACTGGAATAAGCATTAGCGTTTTCGCCGATGGGTTCCCAAGCGGGGAGCTCGGGAACCCCCAAGTTCAGGCGGGTAGGGATACGATTCAGGCGTTCTCAAAAGCGGATCGTCACGCCGCCGATCACCGTTCGGCTCGGGCCCGGGCGCAAACCATTCGAGTAGTCTGAGACATACAGCTTGTCCGTCAGGTTGCGACCTTGAACCCAGAGCGTTACCGGAGTGTTCGGGATGGCATAGGTCGCGCGCGCCGAAAGGAGGGTGCGGCTGGGGACGGCGCCCACGACGATGGGCTCGCGGAGGTCGATCACATCGCCCGCCTCCAGAGGGACGCCGTCTTCATCCGTCAGGATGGGATCGCGGGTGTTGGCCGGGTCGGTGAAGAAGCTGTCCATATGGGTCAGGGTCGCGCTGATCTGCCAGCCGCTCGTGTGTTCCAGGCCCAAGGTCAAACTGCCCGTGTGCAGCGGAACCTCGGGCACTTGATTACCCTTGCTGACGCCCTCGGTGAATCTCGCGTCCGTATAGTTGTAGGCCAACATGCCAAAGAAATTATAGGGCGACTGGGTGTAAGCGGCCGAGTCGACCCGCACCGCGACATCGACGCCGACGGCCTCGGAATCTTCCGCATTGATGAATATGTCTCGCCCGGTGTTCGGATCGATGAAGGGGAGTTGCACGAGCGTGTTGTTCAAAACGTTGTAGAAGCCCGCCAGTTCGAAATTGATGCCCTTCACGAAGCTGGAGCGCAACCCGACCTGCGAGTTGATACCGGTCTCGGGAACCAGCGGGAAGTCGCTGCCGCGAGCCGGCGCGGGCGTATAACCCCGCTGCACGCTGGCAAAGAGCTGTGTGTCCGTGAAGCCGCTGTAAAGAAAGCTGATGCCCGGCAGCAGAATCGATGTGTTGTCTTCCTCTTTCGGCTCGGGGCCATCCTCTGCGTCGAAAACGCGCGTCTTGTTTTGGGTGTAGTGCTCCATGCGGAGGCCCGGAGTTATCATCCAGTCGCCGAAGCGCATGGCGTCCTGCAAATACGCGGAGTAAGCCGAGGCCTGATAGCGTTCGTCGCGGGTCAATGTGCCGCGATCATCCACGTCGAGTACCTCGCCGACTTCACCTTCCGTGCGCCGATCCCGGTAGGCCGTTCGCCCTGAGCTTGTCGAAGGGTTTCTTGAACCTACTGGGATAGGCTCTTATTCACGCCCGAGGCTCTTCGGGAGCAATGCCAAGGCAAAAAGCACGATGAGCAAGAGAAACAGGATTCCGGCGATGGCCATGCTTTCAAGCCACGCTTGGCCGTATGCCAGACCCTGGGCCAGCCGGGCGCCTAAGGTTTTCCATGGCGGGCGAGCCGGTTTCCGGACTGCCTTATTCCATAAACTTTTCATGCCCGTCCAGGCACTCAGCGCCAGCCGTTCCGCCGGTACGAGCAAATCGCCCGCCGGTATCGGCGGGGCGGAACGGGCGAACCGGCGGCCGAACAGATAAGCCAGCAAGATGCCGCCGCCCACCGGCCATAATTCGCTCCAGAGAATCCCGGGTTCCAGCACATGCTCGAAAAAGGCCCGCGCCGCGTCGGCGAACATGATCCAGGTGAGTGCCAACACGCCTAGCAGCGCCAGCCCCCAGGTAAAACCCAATCCCCGGCTCCCGCTGCCGTGGCTTTCCGTCAGCGCCTCGTGTCGGACCAGGTAGAGGAAGCGTACGAGCAGCAGCGTGGTGCCCACCGCCGCGAAAGACAATGCCCAGGCCAGCCAGTCCTGCGATGGTTCGGGCGCCGAGCCGATGGCTCTCTTGAGCGACTCTTTGGCGAGCGCACCGCTGGTAAAGGGAGCTCCCGCCAGCGCCAGCGCGGGCAGCAGCAGCCCGGCCGTGATCCAGCGAAGTTTCCGCTCGTCGCGAGCGGTTTCCCGCGCGACTCCGACGCCGAGGAACAAGGCTCCCTTGGCCAGAGCATGATGGACCGCATAGACCGTAATCGCCGCCAGAGACGACAGCCAGCCGGCCGGTGCCGCCAACCCCAGTCCGACCGGCACGGTGATGAGTCCCATTTGGCTGATGCTGGAATAGGCCAGCACGGTTTTGGAGTCCTTTTGGACCAATCCCACCCCAGCACCGTAGAACGCCGCGGCGAGCCCTGCGGCCGTCAGTCCATAGCCCCAATCGGGAAGAGCCGCCTGCCCCAGCGGCAGAAAGCGCAGCCAGCCCAAGAGACCGGCCTTGATGATGACTCCGCTCAGCACCGCGCTGGCGGGAGTGGGGGCGACCGGATGCGCCAAAGGTAGCCAAACATGAAGCACCAGGACACCAACCTTGACCCCGAATCCGCCGAGGAACAACGCCACGATCAGATTTCGCTGCGGCGATACGGCGACCGCCTTCGGAATCTGGTCGAGAAACAGACTTTCCGCCGCGCTCGCGCTCAGCAAAAAAGCGACGAGCAGCATGGCCTCCCCAAGGATGGCCAGGATCAGATAGATGCGCCCCGCCCGGTGCGGCTCTTCACCGCCCTCATGCACGATCAAGCCATAGGCGGAAAAAGTCATCAGAGAAAAGAATAAATAAAAACTCGCCACGTCCTGGGCCAAAATGACTCCCAGATTTCCTGTCATGGTGCTCAGAAAGAACCCGCCGAAGCGGCGGCGCTTCGAATCGGAGGCCAGATAAACCTGAGCGTAAAGGCCTGCAATCAGCCACAGCAGAGCGGTGAAGATCAGAAACATCCGACCGGTGGCATCCAGTCCCAAACGGGTGCCTAGCAATAACCAGGACAGATCGATGCGGAAATCCGGCGCCGCGGCCAGAACCAGGCCCGGCAATGCGGCCCAGGGCGCGATAGGCCATATCGGGGAACGCCTTGAGGCCATGAATAGCGCGATCGCCAGAAGCGAAGGAGTGAGCAGCGCGGCGGCGACCAGCCAACCGGGACTCACGAAACGTACTCCCGGGCCGTGACCAACTTGGCCCAGCCCAGCGGGCTGAACCACGAGCCCGCGAACAGTCCGGCGGCAAGGGAGAGAAGAGCGGTGATCAATGTGGGCACCAGCAGCGTCGGACGGGTTTCGAGCTGATCGCGTTCGCGTTTCGGCCATTCTCCGCTCGCGGGCAGAAACCAGATGCGACGTAGGACCGGCAGGAAATAAGCGGCGTTGAGCGCGGTGCTGACGGCAAGCACAGCGAGCGCCCAGTAGTCCTTCGCGGCTATCGCCCCCAAGCCCAGATACCATTTGGTGACGAAGCCGGCGACCGGCGGGACGCCGATCATGCCCAAGGCCGCCACGGTAAACGCAACCATGGACCAGGGCATGCGCCGGCCGACGCCGTTCATTTCGCTGATCTTGTGAATGCCCAGGGTTTCGGCCAGATCGCCTGCGCAGAAGAACAGAGTGATCTTCATCAGTCCCTGGTGTACCAGGTGCACGACGCCGCCGATGGTCGCCAGCGGACCGAGAATGCCGATACCCAGTACGATGTACGACACCTGACTGACGGTGGAATAGGCCAGCCGCCGCTTGAGGTCGTCCTGAGTCAACGCCCGCACCGAGCCATACACGATGGTGATGCCCGCGACCCATGACAAGGGACCCAGCACGCCCAGGCGAGCGGCGAACTCCACCCCGTACACGTCGTAGGCGATGCGCACGATGCCGAAGGCCCCGGCCTTGACCACCGCCACTGCATGCAACAAGGCGCTTACCGGGGCGGGCGCCACCATGGCGACCGGCAGCCAGCCGTGGAGCGGCACCAGCGCAGTCTTGACCCCGAGCCCCGCGACCAGAATCGCGAAGATCGCGAGCAGGTCAGGGTAATCAACCACCGAAACCCCCGCCAGCACACCGCGCTCGGTGAACTCGACAGACCCTACCACCTCGTACAGCCAGACGACGCCCACCAGCAGCAGTGCGCCGCCGGTCATCGTGTATTGCAAATAGACCTTCCCGGCGCGCAACGCGTCCGCTGTACCGCGGTGCACCACCAAGGGATAAGTGGACAACGTCAGCAGCTCGTAAAAAATGATGAAGGTTATGAGATCGCCGGCCAGTGCGATGCCCATGGTGGAGGTCACGCACAGGCTGAAAAAACCGAAAAACCGGCTGCGATGGGGTGATCCTTCCAGATAGCCGATCGCGTAGATCGTAGTGAGCAGCCATAGGACCGAGGAAAGCCCCACGAACAGCATGCCCATCGCGTCGGCGCGCAACACGAAATCCTGGTCAGGCAGCAGGGGCAACCGGGTTTCGTAACGATGCCGGTGAAATACGCCCCACACCATGATACCCACCAGCAGAAGCTTGGCCACCGCGCCAATCAGATTTAGGGTCGAGCGGGTGCGATGCTGTTCCTCGCCGACGAAAAAGATGAGTATGCCGGTCACGAACGAGCTCAATACCACCAGGAGGGGCAACCAAGCGTCAAAAGTCATGGGACCACCGTTGACGCTGCGGCGGCTCCGAGCAGAAGAGGTGTGCCTATCTGTAGGAGGCGAAGCGGATAGGTCGCCGCCAGCCCCAGGGCTAAGGCGATGCCGGCCAAAGACAGCGCGGCTAAGGGCATGACCAAGGGCACCGGATGGAACGCAGCGTACTCCCTTGGTGGCAGAAAACAGCGGCGCAGCACTCGAAAGATATAGGCGGCGGACGCGAGCCCGCCCAAGACCAGAACGGCGGCCCACCACCATTGCCCGGAGGACAGCGCGGCATTGAGCAGAAGCCACTTGGCGATGAATCCTCCGCTCGGCGGCAGACCCATGAGACTGACACCAGCCATGGCGAAGGCGAACAGGCTGATGGGTAGGTGCCGGCCGACGCCTTCCAGCCGATCGATCCGGTCTTCGTCGGTCACTTTCAGCATGGCGCCGGCCGCCAAGAACACGGCGGCCTTGGCCACGGCATGGGACACGGCCAAGTACACGCCGCCGCTCAAGGCGGCCGGGGCACTCGTAGAAGACGCAGCGGCAAGCGGAAACGTCAGAAACAAATAGCCGACTTGAGTCACGGTCGACCAGGCGATCAGCATTTTCAGCTTTTCCTGGTGAAACGCGAGCCAAGCCCCGGCAAACACGGCTATGGCGCCCAGAGAGCCGATTCCTTGTGTAAAGATTTCGGTCAGCGCGGACGGAAAGACCTCGAACCAAAGGCGCAGCAGCATGTAAAAAGAAGCCTTGATGACCAGTCCCGACAGCAGAGCGCTGACCGGAGCCAAAGCACTCCCGTGCGCAGGCGGCAACCAGAAATGGAGTGGAAAAAGGGCAGTCTTCAGCATCAGTCCCACGGTAATCAGGCTCGCCGCCAATGTGTTTGCGGGTTCCGGGCGGAACAATCCCGCCATCCGCTCCAGTGACAAGGTGCCGTAGGCGCCGTACAGTAGGGCTACGCCCATGAGATACGCCAGAGAGCCCGCCAGCGCTGCCAGGAGATAACGGAGCCCGGCCGCGAGCGAGTCTCGATCGCCCGCGAGCACGACCAGACCGACGGCGCTTAGACTCAACAGTTCGAGGGTTACGTACAAATTGAAGAGATCGGCCGAGAGAAAAACGGCGTTGAGCGCCCCCCACAAAAGCCACCAAAGCGGCCAGAACCGGATGCCGCGGTTTTCGTCGCCGGCAAAATAACCCAGAGCATAGAGGCTGATGAAACTTCCTACTGTTGCCGTCATGCCCAACATCGCGAGGCTCAATCCGTCTGCTCGAAGATCGATCCCGAGAGGTGCTCCCCAGCCTCCGATCGGATAGTGCTGGAGACCCGCATTTTCGAAATCGAGAATGAGCCGTATCAGCGAGAACCAAATGCCGGTCATCGTTGCCGCCAGCAGGCTTCGGTGGCCGCGCGGTCCGAACAGGAAGGAAAGAGCTCCGGCCATCAGAGGAAGCAGAATCAGCAAGGGTATCCATGGCGCGGCGGACGAGATGCCGGTCATGGCTCGGGCCGAGGATCGTTCGGCAGGCGAGTTTCTCCGGTCAAGTCGTAAAGACGCCGGACCAGCGCCAGCCCAAAAGCGGTAGCGCTGACCGCGACGACGATTCCGGTGAGTACCAGGGCTTCCGAAACCCGGTCCGGCGGCGTTCCGGCGACTCGCTGCGGCAGCCCCACGAGGACCAGGAACACGCCGCTGCCCATGATGTTGAATGCGATCAGTCTCCGTACCAGATGAGCATGGACGATGAAGCCGTAAAAGCCGAGGGCGAACAGAACCACGCCGGCCATGGCATAGATCAGCCCGCCGCCGATCATGACTGTCCCGCTCTTTCGCCCTCCGCCGAGTGTGCCGGTCGGGACGGTGACATGCATCGAATGCGGGGAGGTGCCGCGCCGATGAAAGCGGTTGCGAGAATCGCCGCGATCGACACGGTCAGCGCCGATTCCACCACCAGGATAACCATCGCAGCTTCCGCCGTTCGGTATTCCAACAGCCTCGAACCCTCGAACAGCGGCAGAGCGGCAACCGCAAGAAATACCCCGAGGCCCACAACGAGGCTTACACGCAACCATGCATTCGGCGACTCGAAGCTTGGAATCGTGCCGGTCAGGCGCAGCAGAACGCCGCCCCCCGCGAGCACAGCCCCCGCTTGGAATGCTCCACCCGGCCGGTGCGCGCCCGCCCATAACAGATATCCCGCAGCGAGAACGATGAGCGGAACTATCAAGCGACTCAGAGCCGCGAGCACGGGGCTCGAATCGGGCGCGGCGTCGGGTATGGAGGCGGGGCCTGGAGGCCGGAATGCCAGGATTCCCAGCACGGCCGACAACAGCACGGCAATCTCCAGAAGAGTGTCGTAGCCGCGATAATTCAGCAGCACGGCCGTTACCGGGTGTCGGACGCCGCTTTCCTCCAGATGCGCTTCGACGAGTTCCGCCAAGCCGAGGTCCGGGCGGGAAAGCGCGACTATCGCGGCGCTAAGGCCGATGCCCAAGATCCAAGCGAGCGCGGCGGCGATCTGTCGGATCGGACCGTACACCGTGCTCATGATGGGTTCCTTCCCGCACGCCGGCGTCCGCGTATACCGGTGATGTGCGCTACGGCATCGAGCATCAGGGCTCCGGTTAGCCCGGTCCCGATGGCGGTTTCGGCCAGGGCGATGTCCGGAGCGTGCAGCCTTACCCAGGCCAGCGTCATCAGAAGGCCGAAGACGATGAACAGCACCACCGCATTGAACAGATCAGGGGTTGCCACGGTCCGCCAGGCAATCCAAATCAGGATTGCGGCCAACGAAAAATCCAGTATTTCGCCGAGCATCACTGTGGTTCCTGCCAAGTGGAGACTCTGGCCCGGTGTTCGGACCGCAGGGTATGGCGGGCAAGCAGATGGCAGGCCGTGGCGCTAGCCGGCAGCGCGAGCAGCCAGATCAGCAAGAGTTTCAGTATCACCGCCCAGGATGCGGTCTGCAGCATCAAACCGAAAATGACCAGGCCTAACCCTAAATTATCGGCTTTGGTGAGGGCATGAATTCGGGTGTACGTATCGGGAAAGCGCAGGAGACCGACGGTTCCCGCAAAAAAGAATGAAACGCCAAGAAACAGCGAGAAGGCCGAAAGCCATTGAAGCGCAATCTCGTTCACGACTCGTCATCCCCGTCGCTGCGATCGGAAAACCGCCTTACGAACGCCACTGTCGCAAGCACCGCGAGCAGCACGAAAGTCAAGGCGACATCGCGGAGCGCCGGCAAGTTTTGCGCCTCCGCCAACAACAGCAAGACCGCTACGCCGGTCGTGCCGAACAACTGTGCCGCCAGCATGCGATCGGCCGAGGTAGGACCGCGCACGATCCGGAGCAATCCGGCGGCGATGTTGAGGAGCAGAAAGAAAGCGAGCGCCAGATTCAGTTCAGGCATGGGGCGTATCCCCGGCTTGATTCAAGGAGAGGCCGAACAGAGCCGCAACCCGTTCTTCCACCGTTCGCAGGGATTCGAGAATGGGCAATCCCTTGTCGAGAACATGAACCTGCAGCCGCTGCTCGTCCAGTTCGGCGACCAGGGTGCCCGGCAGCAAATTGACGGTGTTGATGAGAAGTACGCAGGCCGCCTCGTCTGTCAGCCGCAAGGAAAAATCCACGAATGCGGGCGCCAGAGGCATTTTCGGATGCAAGGCGCGCCGCGCGACATCGATGCCGCCGAGCAGCGAATGCCAGAGAAAGAAACCGAGAAAACGGGGCAGACCGTACAGTGGCCTGTATCCGGACGGATTGATGAGGAAGCTTGAAACAAGCGCGATGAGAATGACCGGCACGCCGAAGGCCCAGGCCGACGACCCCTCCGTCAAGGCCCACCAGCATAACGCCAGGAACAGAATGCGCTTGAGTCCTGATTTGACGAAAAAATCGAACATGACCTCGACTTTCCATGTCAACCGAGGCCCCATCATATCAGATCGACCGGAGCGCTCCATCCTCTTTTGATAACGCGCAGAAGCCCACCTATGGGGCTGGCGTAGGGTGCATTACGCTGAGGCTAGAGCATTTTCATACCTACTGTACGGGCACTCGCGAGTAGGTCGGGAATCCTTTCCCGACGACACGTCCCGCCGAGCGTCTTCGTCGGCAAAGGATTGCCGACCTACGAAAGCTTGAGTCGATCTACCCGAGCCGAAGGCGCCAACGACTCCAGCAGGCCTGTTTTGCCGTACGAGCGAGATGAAAACGCTCTAATACGCCGAAAGGGATGTCCCCATGCGGCGAAATGCGCGAGTACGCTATTCCGCCTTATGCAGGCTGATGTTCGGGAATAGCAAGCAGCAATTCCGACGCGCCAAACTGCTGAGCAAGAACATCTTAAAACGGTTTAACTTGTGAGGATGGAACAGCGTCGACCGCAATGCTTCTTGAGAAATGTCAGGCACGTAACGCAGTAATGAACTCATCGGGTGATACGCCGGCTTGTTTGAGAATGCCAGTCAATGTGCCCGCCTTCAGCTCCCGGTGGTTTGGTACAACACACCCGGATGATCCACGGCGAAGAACAACGTGACTGCCACGCTGCCGTACAACGATAAACCCAAGCCATTCCAATGCCCGTACTGCCTCTGCGCCCGAGACGACGGGCAATTTAGGCATGTTCGGCTACGTGAAAAGTTGTCAGTAGTGGACGCCCCATGATGGACAACGGGAATTCTTCGAGGTAAAGCTCGGTCGCCTCACGTAAATTAGCCAAGGCTTCCTCGACAGTCTCGCCTTGCGTAGTTGTCCCTGTTTCAGGATTGAAGGCGACATAGCCACCTTCGGGTGCCGGAGTTAAGACAGCGGAAAGTTCCATGACGATTCCTTCTCTTAAAAGGTGAGGTAAATTTTATAACCGCTCAACGATTTGCTTAACGTGTGGAGGAAAGCGCGCACTGTTTTTCGGAGATAGATCGATTCTATTCTTATGCCACTAACCCAATGTGTATTCATTGAATCTTTGCGCTCTTCTCAAGATTGCGATACGCGCACAGTTCATAGGATGCGCTGAGGCACGACAAATCGGCAGGGCGAGGCGCAACGCGGCGAGCGGGCAGGCCAGGGACGGGCTGCCCTGGACTCGCGAGCGAAGCGGGACAGCGTAGCGTGGCGAGGACGATTTACTCGTCTCATCCCTGAAACTCGCCCTTCGGACCGTGCTTCGCACGTTCCAGCTGACCAAAGCCATCCATGGCTTTGGCCCGCTGGGCAAACTTCGTTTGTCCCATTCGGCTCCCGGCCGAATGGTCGCTCCCGGCGAACTGGTGCACGGTCGTCCGCCCGAAGGGTGCCGGACCGCATCTTTCGAGTCATTCACCTGCATCAAGTTCGAATTCCCCTGAATGCCCCCAGGTGGCTGGATAAAAACCTCGTTCCACAAGGTGGTGAAAGCTCGAATACGGCCAATCGGTAACCCACTTTGCCCAGCCATGTTTGACAGGGTTCCAGTGGATGTAATCCATGTGGCTGTTAAAGTCATCCTGATCGGTGATCAAATGCGCCCAAAACCGGCGTTGCCATAAACCGCGTTCCCGCCGTTTGCCACGTCTTTCCGACACGCGCTCGCCTTTCTCGATGGCACGGGAAAAGTGCCCTTTGAGCAAATTCCAGCGAGTCGAAAAATCAGCGTCTTCCGGCGGCAATGTCCAGATGCAATGGAGATGATCCGGCATGACGACCGCACGGCATTGACCTGGAAAGGCCTTCGTTCTTTGACATAACGAAATGCGGCTCGAAGGAGATCGATCTTTTCAACCAACAAGTGGTTGTTGCGACGCTCCGCAAGATTGACCGTGAAGAACCATGTTGCGCCGGGAATATAACGTTTCGCGTAACCGGCAGCCAAAAGCAGCAGAGCGAAGCGGCGCTGCTTTTGGCTGTCCGAGTTCACGCGATTGTTAGCCATCTTGTCGCGGCTCAAGCTTTCGGACCCTAAACCAAATAGGAATCCAAAAGAAAGTTGAGATGACACGTTCAAAGCTCAGAAGACGATACAACGGCCCTCCAATCAAGAGCCGAAGGGTCTTATAGGACTGCCAAACCCAGCTACCCGGCTCACCGGCCATTCGATGCCTATTCCTTGTTACGAGGTAGAAGTAAAGTCTGTGCCGAAGCTCTGTCTTGCGACTTTCTATGTAGTCAAGATTCCAGACAGTTTCCCACTTCTTGTCCCACCGAGAGTTAAGAAACTCAGTGTAGGTTGGTCTAATTGTCAAGGACTCTGCTGCGGACTCACCTTCTTCGACGGCACCATCGACGATTTGCAGCCGAACATGCACATCGTTGTACGAAGTCATTATTCTGTTGTCGCGCGTTAATTCAATCTCTTTCAACGGAATTCGCGGAAGATGCAGGACCACCGGGGTCGGACCAACCTCAACTAGCGAACTAACATCCTGGTATTTGACATATCCTGCGTCCGCCTCCACAACGACCTCGACCCGCTTAAACGTTCGCCCCGATGTATTTCGGAGGATAACAAATGACATTGGGACGGTCGCATTTGAAACGTAGTTGCTCTCCAAATGAAGTTCGAACTCGAAATACTTACCGAGTTTTTCAAACCGCTTCCCTGGAGAAAAGCGTTTCAGGTGCTCCTCGTGAGAAACCCTGTACGAGTCTAGAAACAGGAATTTCGTAATTGGGTCTAGAAGGAGACTTAACGTTCCCGCTGGAAGTGATACGTCTACCAAGGCACGGTCCTCTGTCGAGATGGCTAACGGCTCGGTTCAGCCGACCGCAAAAGCGGGCCGCTGACGCTGATAAGAACACGAAACCCGCCCCGCTTTTGCGGTCGGCTGAAACCGATTATTAGGTAGCCTTGCCTTACAGGCGAGAAAGCAGCTCATCAAGGCACTCACCTTCGGACCTGCGTGATGTATCGAGGACTATCCGCTCGACCGTCCAATCGTGATACTCCCGACGCTCGACCTCGGCCCAGGTCGGCATTCGCAGCCCCTGGACTGTCGAACCGCGGGTTTCTACTCTCGTGCGATGTTCTCGCGCATCGGAGCAGATAACCTCAATATTCACATACGGTGCGCCAGCGTCCATGGCTACCTGCTCCCATTCCCGCCTAGTCAACTCGATTGGGTTGCAGGAATCGGCAACCACGCTAACCCCAGCGTTCAGGATGTCCGATGCCACTCGGTAAGCCAGGCGATACCCCTCGCCCTGAACTTCGAGTGAGCACAGTTCTCGGAGAGCTTGCTCAATGGTATCAATTCGGACGTGTGCGGCGCCGATGTGCCGTGCCAGCAGTTGGGACAATGTCGTCTTTCCGCTTCCCGGGAGCCCAGCGAATATGTAGAGAATCGCCTTATCCATTGTCATGGCACCTTCCGTCAAGCCGGTCTGTCTAACGTGGAAGGTGAGGGGCGCGGAGCAGGCGGGCACAGCCCGCTTGCGGAGCGTCCCTCTCGACCGCCGGGTTATGCGTCATTGGTTGAGCTCTGATATCCACGACGATCCAAACTGATAACAGCCGTATGGGTCGATGGCATTGTTGCGTAGATATCGCTCTACGTTGTCCAGAACGCGCTCCGTCAGCCCAAAATAAAACTTGAGCGGATACACCAGCTCAAGCGTTTGCTCTCCAGCGGAGCCATCACCCTCCAGCGTGGTCATGCCGTGGTAGAAGGGTTCGTCATGATTGTCATGGAACTCCATGCCATGACCGGGCTCGCGCAGTTCGTGGACCAAGCTGTTCCGGTAGTGATACAGCAGGTTTAGATGAGTAAAAGAGGAAAGGCTTAGCTGATTTACCAGCTTCTGCTCCGGTGGTGCAGGCCAGAGTTTCCTCACCTCGTCGGACTGCGGATCGCTCGAAAGTGGGACGAACCCGCCGTGGGAGTTCCGGCGAATGACTTCGAAAATGAACTTTCGCGCCGGCTCATATGCCGGCGAGCGCAGACCGCGCAGGAAGTACCCAACGTGGGGTGCGCTGATTCGCGAGTGATCGGGCCACTCGCCAAAGTTGGCGACGATTCCCGTAAAGCGTTCCCGGTTTTCATCAGCGTAATTCGAAGTCGTCCTTGATACTGCGTCCAAGATCGAGACAAGAATATTCTTCTTCAGTAGGCGGTCCTCTGGGTCGAGAACATATCCCTTCAGCCGCTCAATCTTATTCCTGAAGTGGCCGATGTAGATCGTGACGGCATCATCGATTGTGCGCGACATGTCGGCTCCTATGACGCATAACGTTCCGCATAACCGGCTGGCAATGAAGCGCAGCGAAATTGCCAGTCCGCGTTGATGCGGTTGTTAGGCATTGAGATTACTCACCTTCCCGGTCTTTGCGATCGTTAATTATTCGTTCAGCTTCGCGGTCGTAGCCGTCCGCCAAACCTCTCAAGGTAACTGCAAATCGCTGAAATCCGGCGTTCTCTATTTCCTCGGCTTTACTCCGGAACTGTTCAGCCAGTTCTCTCTCCGGCTTTCCGGTTGGGTCAACCCAATGAACACCGCGTGAGTTGTATGTCCCCGTCCTGAAACCGGCGCGCATGTCATCAGCTTCACGGTCATTCAATGCGGCAGCGACAGCGCGGCGTATCCATAAGCCGTCTGGATCGGGTGGGGTGTGAATCAATACTTCGCCAATATTGATGAGTGCAACTTCCAGGTGGCCGGATTCCGTGCAGACTTCCTTGACCCTTTGGAGCCATTCGGTGAAGCGCTCTTCGCTGAACGTCCCATCTTTTTGTGTTCCCGGCGGTGTTTTCCACTCATGCAGCAGCCGCCAGGCATTTGTTGCGATTGCCTTTGATTCCTCGGTGGGTTCTCTCGACGGCTGATCTTCTTTCTTGGAACGGTAGATCAGTCGAATCACCTCACAAAAGAACTCGGGGTCATTGGCCAGCCTGCTTTCAAGGAGTTGGGGCGCGGCATCTCTATGACGGTCGAGCAAGGGAACATATGCCCACTCGACTCTAAAGAGGTCGTCCTGGTTAACCGAAGGCTCTGCCTGAAGAAACTTGATCAGTTCGACAATGTGGTACCCGTCCATGGCGTAGCTGGGCTCTCTGGAGGAAAGCGCTGCGAGCAACGCGCGAACACATTGATTACTATCGATTGGCTGCTTGGCATGGCGCATCCTGTCCAGGCAGTTGATTGCCGCGTGTGGTCTGCCATGTTCAATGAGTTTCTCAATAGCAATGGCAAGATCACCATCGGCCTGATAGGCATTCGCGCCGGTGCGGGTCCAGTATTCACTCTCGTGCGCCTGAAGCCATTCAGAAGCGCGATCCCATGCTCCCTTCGTAAATGGCAAATAAGCCAGGAATTGTCCTACTTGCTCTGGCGTCCAATCAGATTTATCGATGTCGTCGCACCACTTCCAGCTTTTGACGTGGTAACGCCGCCAGAGAAAACCGCTCACCAATGCCTTGCGCTTGTTGTCCGCTGAATCCAGGAAGTGAGGCAAAAAGGTCCGCTCAATGACTGAATCGGCAATAACACCAAGTGCGTGCCCTACCTGACCGGGTGAAGAAACGGACTCGGCGAATCGGATGACACCCTCGGCACCATGTTGGTGAAAGATTTCCGAAATGGCTATCTCACGTCGCGTGTCGAGTTTCTTTCGCTGCCCTTCCCAATCGCCGTTCTCTTCGTAGAGATCAAAATCACGATCTGTAAAGAGGTGCTGATATAAATTGAACGGGTTGGTGGGGGCGAGTTGCTCGGTAACTTGTTCAATGCGGGTAATCAGTTCGTCGGGCAATGCCCATTTCGCATCGGAGAACCGCCGGTGTTTGTTTGTGAATCTCGTGAGATGGTCCCAAATCGAAAGTCGTTGCTCTTCAGGAAGTTCTGAAATGGGCTGGGAGGAGAGAACTTGGAGAAGTTGATCAAAAGCGGGTTTAGGCAGGTTATCAAAATGGTCAATCAATGCTGAAAGCCGAGCGGTATCTTGGCCTGCGGCAGCCACCGCGAGTTCCGCGTAAGAAGATGCCTGCTGCCAGTATTCCTGATGCGTAACGCCTTTTTCCCAATCATCGGGGATTGTCTTGCGCCAACGTGGCTTGTGCGAACCTGAAGAGGTCTGGTGCTGGCCGGGAAGAAGCTGAATGATCAGATTCCAGGCGATATCAGGCCATTCATTAAGGATCGTCCGTACTGCTACCTTGCGCTTTTCAACAGATGCCAGCGTTTGCGGTAGCCAGGGCAGCAAAATGGTTGTAAGCGAATTGGACGGGCGATTGGCCCAATGGCCGCCGGGGTCATGGCTGGCGAGTTCACCAAGCGCGACACAGACACGAACCAGATATTGTTCATCCCAAGCCAGCCCTTCCAACGCCCAGAGCAGGCCGGTTAAATAATTGCCGCCGGTGATGCCGTTGCCTTCCTGGGAAAAAAGCTCATCAAAGGGGCAGGGCTCCAGGCGCATCGCCTTCTCGACCGCATCAAGAAATTCACCCGGGGCGGCTTCGGCCAAGGTGGGCAGTAAACCGTTCAGGCTGCCCCACAAGACCCAGTCAGCATCGGTCAGAAGTTCACGTATCACCAATACGCAGTTTGCTTCAGCCCTCCCTTGCGAGCAGTTACCGCACGCCTCCGGCTGGCTGCCCAGGATGGCCAAACCCTCGGCAATGCCGTTTCGCAACACGTGTGAACACTTCAGCACCTTGCCATGAATGCTTGCCGCGTATCGCTCTTCGGCAGGCAGTTCAAAAGCGGGGTCTGGCTCCTTTAGTACGGAAACAGCCAGCGACCTAAACGTATCGAGGTTCTGATCAAGGATGCGCGATCCCAGCAGGGACCAAAGCTCGGTTCGGTTAACAACTTTCCAGATGCCGTTTTTGAGAGACAACGGACTGTCAGTGCAGTGCAATATTTCCCGGGCCTTCTTTAGCCACTCATCGTAACTGATACCGAGCAGTTGAGTTATCGCTTCAAGGTCGCATTGACTCTTGTCTTGCCAAGAGCCGATCAGAACTGCCAAGGCCAGATAGGTGGCGTCCGGGTGCTGAGTCCAATCGGTTTTAGGTTTCTCCTGTACCGCCTTGAACTCCTCGGGCATCTCCGCCACAGCCTTTTGTTTAAAGGCCTCCAGAAGGTCGTCCGGGATCTTTCCGGGCGTGATGGTGCCGGCATCCTGATTCCATGTTTGTACGATATCGACAACCCGTGACCAGACCCACTGCGGATACTGCTGCTGGAATTGGGAAATGTGGGAATGCAGCAGAGACAGGACAACACCGAACTCGTTACCAAGATCGTAGCCGAGTAGATGGAAGTGGTTCAGGAAGTTATAGAGTTCGTCCCTTGAAACATCGTTACCGCCGTTTGCTGTCTTCAGATGGTGCTGAATGACCTCCAGTTTCTCGGTACTCTTGGAAGGGCTGAAATTCGCCTGCTGGACGTTTCTGAAAAACTCATCAACGTCTTTGGTGTGCCTCGCCTGGTTCAGCAACCATTGCACATTGTGTGCATCGGTCGCGCTGAGCGGTCCTGTGATCAGGGCAATAATGTCCTTATCTCGTGTGAACACCTTCGGATTATTGAAATCATTCCAGGCGGCCTGCATCACCTCGCCAAACAGAGCGCTGCGGTGCGTGATGTCAATGGAATGCTTGACCTGCCCGAGAAGTTTCCGCCGTTCCTTGCTGTTTACGTTTTCTACGACAACAACGAGGTCGTCTGTATCAAAGCCGTCAATCTTGCCCTGAAGTTTGATTTCCGCAATGGGCCAGCAGGGAAGACAGGGAGCGTGCCCGCCGGTAAGCATCAGCGCGACAAATGACGCTTGGACATGCGCTTCAAAATGAACGCCGCCACCGCCGGTGGAGAATGGATTGCTTAGTTTTTTCTTCTTTGCCATCTACGGCCACGCCCGGATTCTTATGCCTAACGTGGAGCTAACCCGCGCTGCGCGGCCTCGCCGCGCAGCGTCGGGTTGAGCGCAGGGTGTACGCCCGACATGGGCATGAACTGATGGGGTGAGAGTCCCCTGTAGGAGTACCTGTAATGCCCATTCTTTGGGCCAATGTAACTACTAGCCGACGGCAAGGGCAACTCCGCGAGGAGTGGTCTG